>SDBT01017106.1_pt1 | contig 11464 bp, 14 predicted proteins | sample 2277101 | NCBI WGS metagenome assembly SDBT01 (sample SAMN10404973, study PRJNA504765) | marine sediment metagenome | isolation source: marine sediment core GS10_PC15, 103 cmbsf | place: Arctic Ocean: Southern Knipovich Ridge | collected 2010
CAGGTTAGAGCAATTCCTAAATAGATTGGAGGGCGAAGTCGTGGCAATAATTCCGAATGTTAGACCAAAATGGCTATTTATGGGAGCTACTGCTGTGTTAGATTTTCTTTTTATTGTGGAGAAGGTGGGTTGAGGGAAATATTATAAAAAAATCGAGTGGAAAGATGAAAAGTGATATTTCAAGACCTGACCCCCTTTTAATCCTTTTGAGAAAAAATTCACGAAAGTGTGGGAAAATAATGAATAAAGACAAAATTAGGGCGGCGGTAAGACTATTCCTGGAGGGAATAGGAGAAGATCCTGATCGGCTAGCTATAAAAGAGACCCCAAGAAGAGTAGCTGAGATGTGTCAGGATATCTTTAAGGGAATAGGACAAGATTCTAAAAAAGTATTGACTATTTTCAAGGGAGAAAAACATGATGAAATAATCCTCTTAAAGAATATCCCTTTATATTCTATCTGCGAACATCATCTTTTACCTTTTCTGGGGAGAGTTCATATTGCTTATATCCCTAAAGGGGAAAGGGTAACCGGGCTGAGCAAATTAGCCCGACTGGTGGATCTTCTCAGTAAAAGATTACAAATTCAGGAGAGATTAACCTCCGAGATAGCCGATACCATAGACGAGACCCTGCAGCCTAGAGGGGTCATGGTAATGATAGAGGCTGAGCATCTTTGTATGTCCATGCGGGGAGTAAAAAAATCGGGAATAACCACCGTCACCTCGGTGGTAAGGGGAATATTCAGAGAAAATGCGACCACCCGTGCCGAGGCAATAAGTCTTATCAAGGATTAAAAGAAAGGGAGGTCTATTCATGCTATCAGATCTGGAAATTGCTCAAAAAGTAAAATGATAAAACTAGATAGAAGATATTATTATAATAAATTTATGGAAGAAGCAATTAAAGAAGCTAAATATTCTCTAAGAGAGGGAGGAATACCTATAGGTTCTGTTGTTGTATATAATAGCAATGTTATTGGACGTGGCCACAATAGAAGAGTTCAAACTAATAATTCATTATTACATGCGGAGATTTGTGCTATAGAAAATGCGACTGAAAAAATTATGAACTTAGAAGGGGCAGAACTTTATACAACTCATATGCCCTGCCATCTATGTGCTGGAGCGATTATTCAATTTGGGATTTCAAAAGTTATTACGGGAGAATCCAAAACTTTCCCTCACGCACGTGAATTTATGGAAAACAATGAAGTTGAGGTAGTAGATCTTGATCTGAGTAAATGCCGGGAAATACTACAGAATTACATTATACAAAACAAACATGTGTGGAAGAGAACTTCTTCCAAAAATAACCCCATCGAAAAATTTAGACATTCTCACTTGCTCTATCCTCTTAAACAGCACAGCACCATTCTACCCTATAAAAGATTACAATATATAAACTTCTACCAATTGCCTCCACCCCATAAGGCAAAGAAAAAGGAAAAAGATAAATTGCTTTCACAGTTGTCTCTCAACGAGAAAGCAAAGAAGCAACCTTTTACCGTATTTATTTCAATACCCTATTGTATTTTAAGATGTAACTCTTGCCAGTTTTTTAAATCTTTATTACCTCATGACCAAAATAGGCAATTAAATGATTATTTAAAATGCATAATTTCACAAATTAGAAATTATGGAGGCACAAAGCGATTTGTCAAACGCCATTGCGGGGCAATATACATCGGAGGCGGTACTGCCTCATTATTAAGTTCACTACAATTAAAAAATCTAATGAACGTACTTAATGAAACATTTGAAGTATCTAGAGCCGAAATCACCTTAGAAGGTAATCCAAGAGATTTTACAAAAGAATACTTAGGTTATGTTAGAAAACTTCCGATAAATCGTATATCCATTGGTCTACAGTCTACTAACAGCAATCTCTTAAAAGTATTAAACTCTCCGCATAATGCTGAAAGGGGTATTAATAGTATTCAAGACGCTGTTGAACTTGGATTTAAAACAATCAACGTTGACGTGATGTACGGGATCCCTACGCAAACTTTTTCTGATTTCCAAGAAACAATAAAAAATGGAATCAATTTATCTTCGCATAGTATAACTGTTTATCAATATGCAATCTTTCGAAACAGTGCTATGTGGAACATGATAAAAAATGGAATTATAAAAATGCCGCCTGCTCAAAAAATATTAGACGAATGGTATCTTCTTGCGTCAAAACAGATAGAAAAGAATGGTTATGTAGAACAAGGAGTCGGGAATTTTGCTAAACCAGAGCATAAACAAATGTATAGCGAATTAACTTATCTTCAAAGCTATGAATCCATTGGGATAGGCGCTGGTGCGTATTCCTTTATTAATGGGTATTTATTCAGAACGTCAGATAGTGTAAGGGATTTTAAGAATGATGTTAATGGAGGATTATTTGTAATTGGAGATTATCAATCGGTCAAATCTACCAAAAAGAATTTAATGGAAAGATATATAGTACACCATCTTTTTGCAGACAAGCTTGACAGAAATGCCTTCCAAAAAAAGTTTAATGCAGATCTAATAAATGAATTTCCATTTATCTTCGCAAAATTACTGCGATACAAGTTGATTACTTTAAAAGATAGTCAGATTAAATTAACGAATATAGGGAAAGCTTACATTTATAACATTCTTTATGAGTTTTTCCCTAAATTGGAAGAAATACAGACATGAAAATATGTGAAATGTTCAAATCAATTCAAGGAGAGGGGCGGCTGATTGGAGTGGTGTCTGTGTTAATTCATTTATGGGGTTGTAATCTTCGGTGTAAATGGTGTGATGAAAAAAAATGTCTTAAAAAAGGAGAATATCAAGAGATGACTATATCTGATGTCATCTCCAAAATGGGAAAATATCATTGCAAGCATATTATAATCAGTGGAGGAGAACCAATTCTGTCTTCCGAAATAAGTCAATTTACTAAGATGTTAAAACATAAGGGTTATCATATAACTGTAGAAACAAATGGAACTATAGTAAAAAAAGATTTGGCAGCAGACCTAATTAGTATGAGTCCGAAGTTATTAAATTCAGTTCCTGACTATACAAATCCAGAGCAATTTAAAATTTATAACGCGCGGCGTCTCAACATAAAAGCAATTAAATTTTATATGAAAAACTTTGATTATCAGATAAAATTTGTTGTAGAAGACGAGAGTGATTCTATGGAAGTTGAAAAAATCATTTCAGAACTTAGGGAGGTTCCTACTTATGACGAAGAAAAGGTATTAATGATGCCCTTATCCTCTTCTAGAAGGGAATTATTCAAGGTCCAAAGGCAAATTGCCGAGTTATGCATTAAAAAGGGCTATAGGTATGGCAATAGACTTCATTTACAAATTTGGGGAAAGTGTAGTGGGAGGTAAATAGTATGTCAGTTAAGGTTAAAAGAGAAAGTGTGGTAAAATTCCTTTGCTTTAGGCAACTTTTATACCCGCCTCAACAGTTAGATGGTTATGCTGGAATTGAAAAAGTGTTTAATACTCTCAAGGCAATACAATATGATCCGCAAAATCCTTGTGGTAGAAGTGTAGATTTATCTTTACAAGCTAGGGTAAAAAGCATCCATCCATCCGATTACCATAGATGGTTATATACTGAAAGAAAGGGTGTAGAAACTTATGATAAGGAACTATGCGTGGTTCCAATAGAGGATCTTCCATTATGTCGTAAGAGATTTCCACCTTCGCGTAGAAGAAAATATAATACGTTTATTGAATCCAATAAAGAAGAATTGGAGTTGTTAGTTGGATTTATTAAGAAAAACGGACCTATTTGTGCAAACGATATTCGAGATAATAGAAGAGCTGATGTCTTTTGGGAAACTGCGAGCTGGGCAAAAGTGGCTTTGGATGCCTTATGGAAAACTGGGAAACTAGTGATTGTAAACAGAAAAGGTGGACATAAATATTTTGATACACCAGAAAAAATCTATGGTGATAAATTTGTTTGGACGCACACAGATGATTCCCATTTATTTAAACGCCAAGTATTAAGAAGAGTTGATTCTGTAGGACTGCTACCAACCTCAGGGACTGGACAAGGATGGCAAGGAGTCGGAACCGGTAAGGAAATATCTCCAATTATCTATGGCCTTATCAGAAAAAGAGAGCTTATAGAAATAAAAATAGAAGGACTCCAGAGATCTTATGTAATTAAGGCATTTGACTATAAAATTCTTATGTCAATTAATAAAAGAGATGTCCCTAAGAAATTATGCTTTTTATCACCTCTGGATAATTTATTATGGGACAGGGAAACCGTCCATCTAATTTTTAATTTTGACTATAAGTGGGAAGCCTACATACCACCCTCAAATAGAAAGTATGGTCATTATGTTCTTCCAATTCTATATGGGTTAAAGCTTATTGGCAGGATTGAACCAAAATTTTCGCCTGCGAATAGAACATTAAAGATAAGTGGATTGTGGTTGGAAAGAGATTGCTTTTGGGATAAAGATTTATCTGATACATTCTGGAAGTATCTTGATAATTTTAAAAAATACTTAAGTGCAGACCGTGTAGAATGGCTATGCAATATACCAAAGTAAGGAAGATCTTATGCCTTGTATATAACAAAACTTGTTTGAGTCTCCCATAATCTAATTTCATAAAGAAGGGGTAAACTTTTCTTCAGCTGATTCCAAATCCAAGTAGCAATATTTTCGGCTGTAGGTTGTCTAATAATCTTATTGATAAACGCATGATCTAATTTAGACAGAACCTTCTCCTTTACAATTCTCTTCAAATCTACAAAATCAATAATCATTCCATCTTTCTGAACCGAGCCCGACAGTACTACCTGAAGTTTATAAGTATGTCCATGTAGATTTGCACAAGGACCATTGTAATTTAATAACTTATGCGCAGCCTCAAAAGTAAACTCCTTACCTATTAACATAGTCTTCTCCTTTCGGCATTATTACTACTTACGAATTTTGTATATGCATTATGGTTATGTATCGATTCATAACTCTCACATTCAACAACAAAAGATCGAAAATTGAAAATTTTTCTTAGCTTCAAGGTGATATCACGGACAATGTCTTCTACAAACTTTGGGTTTTCATATAATCTTTCAGTAACATATTTTTCATCTAGCTTCTTTACTAACGAGTGAATTCCACAACTTCCTTCTTTTTCTATCAATTCTAATAAATCTTCAATCCATAACTCACCGACATAACCGATATCAACCGTTACAATTGCTCTCTGATTACGTGCATTATGTTTGCTAATGGCTTTGCCTAGAATATGAGTCCTCATCGCGAAATCAAAGAGAAAGATAGATACCACCACAGGCAAAAGCGCCAAGCAAGATTGAATGTAGACCACAAAGGGCGCCCATTATTCCACCTATTAGTTTTACTTGAGTACCTTCCTCGGATGCACGGCCATAAAGACTTCTCAGAAGTGCATCGTAAAAAGTATTAATAATTTTCAATATTTTCCTCTTAGTGCAAGGTACCCATTTTTTTTGATTCTCTTCTAACATAACTCTAATCAAGTATATTAATACTTAACCTTTCAAAATAATAATATAAAAATACTTTTGATAAGTCAAGAATCTTATGGATTCGACTTGGATTTTTTCTTCCTGGTTACTCTAACATCGTAATTAATGTGATTATTTTGTCGCCTTCTGTGTAGAAATACGCCATTAACTATTTTTCTCTAAAGTAAAATCCTTATTTTATATACTTAGATTACATGCTTACGTCATATTGACGCTTATTTTACATAATGTTGACAAATTCTATTAAAAGTATAAGCTAAAAAAAAGAATCTTAGTTCGGATATAAACAATTATGTGACATTTGGAGGAGAAAATTATGCAATATCTACTAACCGAGTTAAGCACACATATTGATATGGGATTTGGTGTCACGGCAGATGCATTTCGGGAAGCAGCTGATTTTCTGAATAATGCGGAACAGTATAAGAAGTCCGCCTTGCAACAAATTGATATGCCTATTCATTATCTATACAGACATTCTATAGAGCTTTATTTAAAGTCCTTGATTATCATTTTTCATCGAAAGCTTGAACTTCCTTACGGCAAAGAGTCGTTTGAATCAAAGCCTAAAATGCTTGTAGATAGTAAATGGAAGGATCTTGATAGATGCCATTATATAGATTCTCTTTATTCATATTGGAGGAGTTTATTCACTAAAAATTTGCCATCGCTAAAAATCTTAGCACCTCGGGGCGATTGGCGAATTCCTTCATCCTTTGCAAAGCATATTCCTTTAATATGTAAGTACGATAAAGATAGCACTTATTTTAGATATCCCATCACTCGAAATGCAATATTAGACTCTGCTAAACATTCGATGAAGAGATTTTCTCCAGAGGAGCTTACTGATTTATTACGGGATACTTCAAAAAATAAACCTAAAGAGTTTATTCTCGCCATTAAGAATAAACGGGGAGATATTGTTGGTGCCTTTCGAAAAGACCATGCTTGTTTAAAGGATTTATTGGAAGCCTTAAAAGAGACTTCGTATTGGCTTAGTTGTATGCATGTTATGATAAGAATGATATTGTGTTCTGGATTATAAATCAAACCTCACATAACAAAGCGTCTACGACTTCGTTATACCTCGCTTAACTTGCTTTGCAAGTTCGTAAATGCTCAGACATTATCCGAAATAGTGCCAGTAAAAAGGGAAATATCTAAATGATTAGAGAAGAACTAAAAGATAAACTGAATAAAATGTCTGATAAAGAATTTAATGATTTTGTAAAAAATTTCGGAGGTGAGTATAAAGATCCATCAAAGATTTTAAGAAATTATATCGATCACCCAGAATGGGAACCGCGAATATGTCAACTCCTTGGTCTTTAAACAGAATAGGAAAAGAGGACTCAAGCAGTAATTGAAGCTGGGAAGGTGGCAAAATATGCAGCGATTGCCGCCTCAATATCAGCGTTAACAACTGTCCCCTGACACATATAGACCCCTTAATTTTATTTTTTACAAAAAAAGAAGGATTTTTAAAATAAATGTAGTATATAATAAATAAAGATGTTTCAAATTATTATTCATTTTTTAAAATAAAAAAGGAATTTTATATAAAACTTTATTAAATATAATATTGTAACATGTAAAAAAGGAATAGATAGTGAATATTTTAACGAATGAAGGCGAGTTGTTTAAATTTAAAATTGAATTGCTAAAAAAAGAAATTGATATATTGAGTTCAATCATTGGTCGATATGATGATATATTGTTTAAAATAAAAGGTTGGACAATTACTTTATGGATTGCAGTTGTTGGGTGGGGAATTCTCTCAAATTCTATGTTACTCCTTATCCTGGCTCTTTTTGTACCAATATTATTTTGTTTTGTAGAAGTACAATTTAAAATGATTCAAAGGCAATATATATTTCGGGGGAATAATTTACAGAAGTTTTTTCATGATGACGAAAAATTAAAAGAAGTTTTTAAAGAAAAGAATATACCTCAGAATCCAGGAATATACGATCTTAATGCTCATTATATTGGAAAAATAAAAGAGTTATCTGAGAAGTATAAAAAGATGACAAATTTCTTTTGGATTATTAGATTTCCAAATGTGTATTTATTTTATTTAGCTATTTTAATTCTCACTGTTATTACAATAGTTTTTGTATATTTCGGTTGTATTTAAATGCAAAATAAAGAAATAATTGCAACTTTGACTTATTTAAAATAATAAAATAGAAATTAAATAGGTTATTTATATAAAAATGAAAAGGTGTAAAAGGACAAAAAATGCTTCTGTAATTGTATTGCTTAGTGGAGGAATAGATTCTTCTGCATGTGTTCAATATTATTTAAAAAATGGTTTCAGTACGAGTGCTGTTTTTATTGATTACGAACAACTTCCGGTAAAGATGGAAGAATCTAGCGCAAAGAAAATATGTTCTTATTATAATATAAATCTAAATACTATTCGAGTTAATGGTCCTGAATACTGTAAAAAAGTAGAAATTAAAGGACGTAATGCGATATTTGTTTTACTCGCTTTAATGTTCTATCCAAAACATGTAGGCATTATTTCATTAGGAATTCATTCCGGAACACCTTATTATGATTGTACGGAAAACTTTAGTAATGATATAAAAAATATTTTAAATGGTTATTCCAATGGTCAAATAAGATTTGAAGCTCCTTTTTTAAGGTGGAGCAAAAAAATGATTTATGATTACTGTAAATTGCAGAAAATCCCGGTAGGATTAACCTATAGTTGCGAAATTGGAATCAATAGACCATGTGGAGAATGTCCTTCATGTAAAGATAGGAGTAATTTTAATGTTAGCTGAGGTTCGATTTATTAAAACTGAAACTATTAAAACCCCATTACTGGTTCCAGCATTTTCTAGTAGAGCAGATCCATATATTCAAAAAATCTTAAAATTTTCTGAACCGTATATTGTTGACCCAATTCTAATCAGTGCCTATGATGTCTATTATAAAAGATCATTAAAAAATATAACTTGCCCAAATGCGATATTTTTAGATAGCGGAGGATATGAATGTTCGAAACGTTTTGATATTTCCGAAGTTTATTACTTAAAAGATAAGCCCAAAAAATGGAATATTAAATTATATGGTGAAGTATTAATAAATATCTGGCCTCATAATATTCCAACGATAGCTATTTGCTATGATTACAATAAAAAAGGAATGAGTATAAATAAACAAATAAATTCAGCTAAGAATTTTTTTAAGGGGAAATCATATTTTTTAAGCGATATCTTGTTAAAACCAGAAAATAAAAAGGAGCTCGCAATTATTGAAATCGATTCAGTTATTAAGGAAATGGATTCTCTGAAGGATTTTGACGTAATTGGTTTTACGGAAAAGGAAATTGGGAATTCGGTTTTAGATAGAATGAACAATATTGCGAAATTGCGAATTGCTATGAGGAAAGCCAATATTAATAAACCAATACATATTTTCGGTAGTTTGGACCCAATCTCAGCTCCATTGTATTTTATTTCAGGTGCCGATATATTCGATAGTCTAACGTGGATTCGTTTTTCATATTTTAAGGGCATGGCAATTTATCAAAATAATTATGCTGTTCTTAAGCAATACCTTGAATATAAAACAAAAAGATTAATATGTCAGTCATATGTAGATAATATTAATTCATTGAAATTCTTACAAATGCAGATGAAAGAATATATTTCAACTGATGGAAATTTTAAAGTATTCGAATCTAATAGTGACTCTATCGAAAGAGCTTGTCAGGCCTTAAAAACAAGAATTAGGGGTGAATTATAATGGGTGGAACACGTGAATTTCTTAAAGATAAAGATATTAAGAAAATACAAACAGAAATAAGAGAAGCTGAAGAGAAAACCACTAATGAAGCGTTTGAAGTTAAGGTTTCAGCAGAAATCAATACATTGTTAGCTGATTATAATAAAAGAGATCCTAATGCAATAAAATCTCATATCGATACTATAAAAAATGCAATTCAAAAAGAAATTGTGGGAACTTTAAATATTGTTTTTGGCGGCTCTTACCAAAAACATACGTATGTTGATGGAATAAGCGATATCGATTCACTTGTATTATTAAATAATTCTGAATTGATTAATAAATCTCCTAACGGGGTGTTAGAATATTTTCGTGATATGTTAAAAGAACGTTTTCCGAAAAACAAGATTGATGTTGGAAAAATAGCAATAACTGTCCATTTTGCAGACAGAAATATAATTCAATTACTTCCTGCCGTAAAAAGTGGTGATGAATTTAAAATACCGAATTCAAGTGGAGATAAATGGTCTAAAATAAAGCCAAGAAATTTTACTAAAAAGTTAACTGAAACTAATAAAAAAAATAGTGCCAAAATGATTCCAACCATTAAGATAGTTAAAGCAATTAATTCATATTTACCAAAAAGCAAACAATTAACAGGCTATCATATTGAATCTCTTGCAATTGAAGTTTTTAAAGTGTATTCAGGCGAAAATAATATTAAAAATATGCTTCAATGTTTTTTTGAAAGTGCAAAGAATTTAGTAAAGTCTTCAATCAAAGATAAATCGGGTCAGTCTGTTTATGTAGATGAATATCTTGGTCGTAAAAACAGTATTGAAAGGAAACAAATAAGCATAATTTTGGATCGTATTTCTAGAAGGATGAAGAACGCAAATTCTTCAGCTTCAGTCGAGCAATGGATGGAAATTTTGGGACAATAGTTTGGTGAAAGATTTATTATATCGAATTAAAATAATATTTATTAATGTTGGGGAAAATGATTAAAAAAGCTGCAATATCAATAATTAAACCTTATTTAAGGTTTATAAAGGAAAATCGAAAAATAAGAAAGGCAAGAAGAGATACGGCTAACATAGATTATAATAATTTGTGGAAACGTTATTGTTTTTCTATGATTACAAGTCAACAAAAAATTAGTGAATTATTTTGGACTCAAGTTTTTCAAGATAAGATTTGGCAAAAAATAAGTAGAATTTATCCAAAGAAAAAACCGCAATTAGATCTCGTTAAAAATACACTACATCATCTAAAAATAAGATTTGCGGATAATAAAGCCCAACAAATTTGTAATGCGTGGAATAGAGACTTTAGATTAATAGCTGAAGAAATTAATATGATTTTAAGCCATAAAGCCAATCAAAGTTATTCCCTCTATATTCGTTTATATGAGCTAGAATTAATAGATATTATTTTAAGAAATTTATCTGGATGCGGGATTGGTCCTAAAATAGCTCGTTTGATGATGTTGTGGGATCCAGAAAATGGGATGGGTTTAGAACTTCAACATATAATCCCTATCGATTCTAGATGGTTGAATAGCTTAAAAAAAGCAGGTGTTAATCCTTCATTGTTAAATGTTTCTACAGAGAAAAAGTATCGTCAAGTTGAAGATAATTTAGTTGAAGCCTCTTATGAACTTAATATTTTCCCTTTTGAAGCAGATGGAATAATATTTGGATGGATATTGAATTAAAGTAAATAGAGACAGGTGTACTAGCTCAATAATTCGGTAACTTTTTCTAGCTTTTCGTAAGGGGTCTGGTAAGTCCAGATTCCCAATCTCTTTTTAAATAAATAAAATATGTTCGGAGACAGTCCTCTGCTACAGTTTTATCATATTTCAAGAAATTACAGTATAATCAAACATGAAAATTCACTCCCTCTATATACTCTGCATAATTTAGAAATCTTATCGTATGCCACTGCTAAAACACACAATTCCCATTGTACAATCCAATGAAGAAATAGTATAATTTTAATAATTTGTTTAACAGCACTACATAAATTAATTCAAGGGATAAGGAGAATTGAAAATGAAAATATTAGCAGTGGATTATGACGGGGTTATTAGTGACAGTGCTTTAAAATCTTTATTTATAAGTCATAATGCCTATTGTAAATATTTCGGTTCGGAAGTAAAAAGAAATTTTGGCGGGGAATTATTTACTTTTGATAATTGGGAGAAGATG
>SDBT01017108.1_pt1 | contig 11464 bp, 14 predicted proteins | sample 2277101 | NCBI WGS metagenome assembly SDBT01 (sample SAMN10404973, study PRJNA504765) | marine sediment metagenome | isolation source: marine sediment core GS10_PC15, 103 cmbsf | place: Arctic Ocean: Southern Knipovich Ridge | collected 2010
GTGTAACATGTTAGGACAGGAAATCAAGGAAGAAACAAAATTCTACCCTGCTCGATTTATTTGAACGTTCCACCTTGTAACAGTAACAACTTCAGCTAGTATCCCTGAACGAGAACAGGCGGCTTCCGCCGCCCTTTCTTTTTGTTCACGGAACTATTCTTCGAGACATTTAATGGCTTTACGAATGGATTCTTTGGCTGCACCCATGTTGTCATAGGTGAGATCTCGTGACAAATGACGAACAGCTTCTACGCAACATTTAAGAGGCGTCTCATTTCTCTGGTCTTCTTCTACAACTTCCGTCAATAACTCTGAGACTCGTTGCCAGGGACTTTTGGGAGACTCCCTATGAAGTGTCGTACTGTCATTTATTTCTTCTTCAGGAGGTTGAGGAGAAGGACGACGCTTCCGATCTTGTAGATACGCTAAATCTGCCACGTCATCATAGCGACCTTTTTCGTATGCTCGTTTCATCTCCACGAGTGTATCTAAATCATAGTCATCCAGACCTTCGGAAGACTCTATCAGAAACAAGGCATTTCGTTTAGATGTTTCTTCATGATCGTGAGACATGTTGTAACGTCGTCGAGCCTCCACCTCCAAATCTTCTTCCATGCGTTCTTTGGAAACTTCTTCTTCCATTTTGACAAAGGCATTTTCGTCAAGGCTGCTGTTGTGAACTATTCCACAGCAACCAGTCCTGTCCTCAACAGCTTTCATAATGGCCTCCGGCCCATATTTTTGTACATCACCGTAACAGCGACGCAAAACAGCTTTGAGTTTATCTTCTTTGAATTGAGTGACTAAGGCGTTGACTTGTTTTTGATGTTCTTTATCTATACCAGGTTCGTTCTGCCCCTTTTTACGGCAGATCTTTCTTGATTTTGGGTTTTTTCTCTTCATTAGAACTGTCCTTTCCTTTCAGACAGTTCATTATACACAAAAACCAGATCATTCAAGAACTGAAATGTACTTGGGAGGAACGTGATCAGTAAGCCATACCGCATTGCCAGTCAGAAAAAACTGATGTTTATCGGCGTGCATACTTTTGGCGTCGATTTGCAGAAGAACTGGAGTACCATGGCGAGTAGCAACAGCCAGCATTGTCCCCTTGTTTATGGACATATGAACATAATGTCGATTACCTTTGATTAACCCTGTTTTGAGGATTGATCCTATACTACTCCTTGCAGTTCCATGATATAGTACGTCTGGAGGTTTCGCTGACTTGTACAGAAGATCAACTGCTACAGAATGTCCTTGTCGAGCACGTATACGATTCTTGTCAGAATCAAATTCAAATCGCTGCTTGTCATTGTCAGCCGCGACTTGCTCTAAGACTTCTCGTGTTATAGCTCTTCCTGGCCGATCCATGGCTTTGCAAAGTAAGTCTACATCGGTCCATCCCGCCTCATCCAACGTAATGCCAACAGAATCTGGCCGGTGTCGAAGAACAAAACTCAGTGCTTTGCTGATCTTTGTCGTTTTTTGAGCTTCAATTTTCTCAGTCTGTCGCTCCTCTTTGCGAGCCATTTCTGTCTTCTTAGATTTGTTCATAAGACGCCATCCCTATAAGCCGGATTCTGTCGTGGCCTGTCATTTATCTCACAGCATAGCTGTGCCCGCAAGCGGGTGCCCCTACCATCCCATCATCGGCATGCTCACCGTCAATGTCAACCCAAATTTATGTTTTTTTGTTAGAGGAGTTCGTGTTGCATACAAAGAATGTAGTTATTATGCCAACATTCAAAGACATTACGGGAAAGAAATTTGGAAATTTAGTAGTTGAAAGCCTATCGGATAAGATCACTTGTGTATCAAATGGCAAAGGCGGCAAACGCAGGCGGTATCAATGGGTATGCAGGTGTGATTGCGGCAATACAATAATAGCATGCACAGATCATTTGAGATCCGGGCACACGAAACATTGTCGATATTGCCCCGAATTTGCTCATCAATTTCGTAAGATCCCAGGAGGAAATCTAGAACTATACAGACGGGATAGCACTATAAAACAAATGATAAATCGTCTGAGACATAGAGCGAAAAAACGCAAAATGGAATGGAACCTGGATGTTGAATTTCTGACCCGGTTATTCGAAAAACAAAAGGGAATATGTGCATTGTCTGGATTGGAGCTTGTGATGGCGGGATCTGTCTCTCGACACCGTAAAGGAGAAACGACAGCATCAATTGATCGCATTGATTCTTCTAAGGGATATACAAAAGGGAACATTCAATGGCTTCATAAGCGGGTTAATAACATGAAGAACGATTTGCTTGATTCGGAATTCATAGAACTATGTCGTAAAATAGCTCAAACTAATAAAAGAAAGAGAACCTCATAACCAGGATTCTGTTTCTACGATTCACATTTATCTCACAGCTTTCGCTGCGCCTGCCGAAGCAGATGCCCCAACCATTCCATCAACGTGTTGTTCATCCACTTTAGGAAAATTTGGGTTGGTCCCTCTGTGGTTACGGGCTCCACCTTCTGAGCTTCATCGCCTACCACATTGAACAATGGACTCCTGAGTTTCCTCTACCCGCTTATTGCGAGCAGCGTGATCGCGAGTTCTCTTTCATTTGTCCGGACTTTCCTCTACAGCCTCAAGGACCGCAGCGACAAGCCAGAATAGCGTCCATCGCAGTATACTACATTGTAGCCGAAATGTCAAGCCTGTTTGAGAGTGTTTGGAATCACTGATCTGAGATACCATGGCCTGAAGTTCTCTCCATCCTTCTCCATGTCTTTGCCAAATTGGGCATCAACGTACTTCGCTACAGAAATTTGAAATTGAGAGTAAGAAAATTCCGCACGAAGTCTCACTACGAATCCTTCACACAGATTTCCATTGTGTTCCGAAGGAAAAGCACGCCGTATAACTTTTTCGTCCCAGATTCCTTCGTAGATTACAGGGACAGAAGTTATGCCCAATAGAGAAAACCACTCAAGCGTCTCATCCCATCCGAGACAAATGTTGTCGGCGTTCCATATTGAGAAGCCCAGGAAATAACTTGGCAACCTTTGATACGGAATCGTATGCTTGGCATACAAGTTCTCACCACAAACACGCCAGCCTTCAGGTATTTCTGAGCCTATTTGATTCTGTAGTCGCTGAACCCACCAGCGAGACTCGTGACGTTTGCTATCTAATGAACGAGCATGAATACGATCTCGATACATGGTCGTATTCTCTCCGTCCATTTTCAAAGTCATTACTATATCTTTGCCTTCGAAACATTCGTGAGAAGAGAGCATTCTGTCATCTCGGGTTGCTCCCGGAGAAAACCTAAGATGACAAGTCCTTGGATATTTCACAGGGTCCATATACTGGGATTGTAACACAGGGCAGGGGAAATGTCAAGAGAATTTAAACCAGGCCCACCGAACTACCTTTGTCGGCATGGTTATTTTGAGGATTCTTCGAGCAACTGAAATCCTTTTCCTGCGTCTACAAGACCATAAGTGCCTGGGAAAGCCCATACTTCACGGGCAAACGCTCTCCGCTGAAGCCAACTTTGAAGAGATAATGGAGTATAGGTTTGTTTAGATTTTCCGTTTGCCCAAACGTACACGCCATCCGCTGCTACAAGAACATGATGAATTAATCGTCCCCCGGCAGCAGCTCTCTGAGCATCTCGACGGAGATTTTGTCCTGGGCTATTCTCTTCAGATGGCCATCCATCTCCAACTGATATAAACCAACTACCAGGGACCGCGTTGCGAATGCCGCGTACCAGTTCCTGTCCTTCTTCAATGGTTCGGTCTTTGTGAGTTCCGAAGGCATACCAAATAATCTGAATGCCTTCTTTTGTTAACTCGCGCAAAGGAGACATTGCTTCAGGCATAGAACTGTAGTTTGGCTCATAATACAGTATTGATCCATCCGGTTGTCTAATCCCTGAATAAAATGAACTCATTGGACTTTCAGCCATTACTATGATTCGTGGCACTCCTGTAAGCTCTACAACTCGACGTGCATCTACTGCAAACTGTTCCCAAATCTGCGAGTCCGACAGCCAGTCTTTGCCATCATTCACACCGTAATGAGGGTGTGACCATTGAATATAAGGCCATACCTTAAGTCCTCCTATAATTTTCATTTCCGGAACGGCTTCACGCAATGAAGCGTAAACATGTTCAAGTGTTCCTTTTTTGCTAGTAATGACCACACTGGAAGAAGCTGGCCATGCTTTTAGAGCCAGTATAGTATGTTCTAACAACGTTCTATCCACTGGGCCAGGACGAGGCAATCTTCCATTCGGATCTTCATCAGGAGAATGGAATTTGTCTGCTGGATATAATCTTTCTAGCGTCCAGTGAGGGGCATTTAACTCACCCCACAATTTTACATCATGCTGGATCGAACACGCGAGGCACAATGCAAAGCACGACAAAAAACAAGATGACAATATTTTCCGGATCATTTGAATCTCCTTAACAGGCCAGGAGAGTGTCGATCTCTCCGTCCAAGATTTGGAATCTCGGAGCCAGAGCCGCTGGCTGACCTAAAGTAGCAGAAGAGCATGGGTCCAAACCTGTGGGAGCCCGAAAGCTCCTCATGCTCTTCTGCCGTATATGAGAGATCGCAAAAGTTCTTGCTGCGTCAAAATACTCTTCCCCGTAAAATCGTTCCCAAGCTAATGGGGAAGGTAGGATTCGAACCTACAAATTTGCGTTTTCAAGGCAATTGTTACCAGTTTGTATGCAACAACTGTAGGTTGCGATCTCAATGGGCAGGGTGGGATTCGAACCCACACAGACTTAGTCAACGGTTTTACAGACCGCCCTGGCTCACCATCTCCAGCGCCTACCCTATTTCTTGAATTGCAGCGTCAGTCATTGCTTGTAATTCTTTGTCGTGATCTTTGTCTTTCTTCCGAAATTTCTTTCTGATGTTCCGGATAGAGACTTTTGCTTCTTCTGCAAGCTTCTTCACTTGCGAGGCGACTTTCTTACGACTTTCCCCATCTGCCAACGGTACATTCACAACAACCGTTGTCTTGGAAAACTTGTAAGCGTTGAAGCCTTGTTTCTTCAGTTCTTCTTCTATAACGCCAACCATCATTGGATTATACGGCGTTACAGAAACTCGTCTGTCTCTCTGGCTAACCAAACTCAAGTACTGCAAAGGAGTCGCCTGATGATCACACAGCACCTTTACGGTGGCGACCAGGCTCTCACTTACATTGTCTTCCATACCGAACAATTGACTCTTGAATAGCTCAACCGTCTTCCGCATCAGTATGCGAGCCTGCTTCAATTCGTCTATATTAGCACCTTATGTCTCCTTTGTACAAGTCTCATACTTCGATCTCAAATTAAAGGCTGAGGTGGGATTCGAACCCACGATAACGGACGTTGCAAATCCGTGCTTTGATCCACTTAGCTACTCAGCCGAAATAACTCCGCAGAGGATTCGAACCTCTCAACAAGCTTTCCAGGCTTGCAGCGTTCGCGGAGTTAAACGGTGTATACGAGAATCGAACTCGTTCCCTGTCATCGACAGTGACAGATGCGGCCACTACACCAATACACCTCAACGAGACGTACGGGATTCGAACCCGTAATAAGAGATCGACAGTCTCTTGTGATAACCATTTCACTAACGTCCCAAAATAGAATCGCAAAAGTTTTTGTTGCTCGTAACTTTCACAGTTTTGCTGACTGTTGCCTTTTCCAATTTGGCTTCGTCTTCTGCCGAGAGATCCGGAGCCATCCATCGCACAGTGGCATAAGAGTGCCATTTCGAGTTATTTAAGTTCTCAATCCCCTGCAAAGCAAGCTCTTTTGTGGGGGCATGGGTGACAAATCTGCGTTCAAATGGTCCGTTAGAACGAAATACTTTCCACCATTCTACTCTGTCGCTAAAGCCTTCATGCGGTTCTACGACGACCTTTACGAGATAGAACCAGCCACCACGTTTACCCTCAATTTTCTCCACCTGTTCCGACAAAATTTCTTTCATCGGTATTTTCACCTTATTCTGCATCTTGGCCCTCCAAAATGCATTATACAATGCGGCCAGCGGGAGTCGAACCCGCAAACACTTGGCTCTCAACCAAGCGGCTTTGCCATTTGCCCACAGCCGCTCACTCTATTTCATAGCTTTTCGCCCATTTGCGAGCCGCGTTATCAGAGACCCCGTACTTTCTGCCTATCACTGTCCAGGGCACTCAAAATGGCAAAGGCAATCCTCTTTTCTTAGTTCGAGTATGCCGAGAGCGGGATTCGAACCCGCACACCCTTTCGGATACAGCATTTTGAATGCTGCGCGTCTGCCTGATTTCGCCACCTCGGCTCTAGCTCGTCTGCCGTTCCGCCATTTAGCCTTACATCATTGGCATATTGAGCAACGTGAACATCACCCAGCCACCACCTATTACTATCAAAGCACCAACAATTAAACCGATGACAAGCCAACCACCTTTAGACATAGTTTTCTTCCTGCGAATTCCAATACTCCCGGTGGGATTCGAACCCACACTGTAGGGATTTTAAATCCCTTGGCTCTGCCCTTGGCCTACGGGAGCTTTCGTATGCCCAAGAAAGGATTCGAACCTTCACTGACACGGTTCTGAACCGTGCGCCTCTGCCGTTGGGCTACTTGGGCTCGCTATTCCCGCGTGAATTTCAACATGACATCGACAACACACGAGAATGCATTTCTTCAATTCTGCTGCGATGGTCTTCCAAGAATACTCCCAAATTCGGCTGATCGTAAATGACTTAAGCTTCTTGTCCAAATGATGGAAATCCAAAGCTTGTGAGCATTTGTCGTAGCCGCATATCGAGCATTTCCCGCCTAACTGTTTGACCGCTTTCGTTTTTCGTTCTTTACGAACGCGATTGCTGCAACAGGTACTACAGCGGTTATTCCTTGTCTTTTGTTTCCGCGTCTTCCCACATTCTGAGCAGACAAAAGTTCTTTTTCTTAGACGCTCTCCTTGAGCTTCGGATTTTTTGCCACCCCAAAATCGTCGTTCTCCGAGCGGGTTACAATCCAGACAAAACTTTCGTCTATGCAGAAAATATTCCTTACCTTTTACGACTACCCTGTTTGGAAAGTCGTTTTCACAATTCTGGCATTTGGGCATATCGAGTTCCTCCCGATATACTATTCAGAATTGTGGCGGAATCTCCTTCTTTTATTCGTCTGCCGTTTCGCCACCTGGGCTTCTTTTCTGGGTGCTGAGGTCGTTTTGATCTCGTATACACCGTTTTGGATATTCTCTATAAGAGTACGAATATCTGCGGGTTTTACCTGCGGTCCTCCACCTTTCCATCCTGCTCGTTCTAAAGCATCCCATGACCACCCAGTCAGCTCTGACATGTCTATCTTGCCAGTGAGCGTGCAATCGGGATTACGGATTGTCGCCCCACCACCGCAGCCAGGGCTCTTGCAGCCAATCTGATACGTCCAAACGCCATCTGGCATGTGGATCTTATGTCGCAAAGATCGAGTTTTTCGATGCCGCGTCACCTTCATACGAATCTCCAATGCGGATGAGAGGATTCGAACCTCCACGCCCTAAGGACACTAGATTCTAAGTCTAGCACGTCTGCCAATTCCGTCACATCCGCTCACAAAAAAAGCCCCAGTAGCTTTTGGTTAGCTACCGGGGCTTCGCAATTGAATTGCGCAGTCTAGGTAGCTCCTCTCGCGAGGTACAACCAATCATAGCTATCTAAACAACATAAAAGCATCTTAGTTCATCCTTCCGCCGTCAGGCGGTGTAAGGCAGTCGAAACCGCCTACTCGTCGATTCACGGGTATTATACCACTCTAATTCGACAATGTCAAGTGATTCCCTTTATTTTTCTCAACTTTTTTCGCGGAAGCGTAGAACCGTCGAAATTCGGGAGACTGGATCTTTTGGTTCAATTTTAGTAATCCGAGACAACCACTTGAAATCAGGCAGTTTTGCCATGGAATTTGCTCTTGTTGACAGCCTTGATAGCCTCGTTGACCACGAATCGGCTACTAATAGGTCCACCGTCGCGCACAGTCTATTGTAAAACAAGGTGGTTTCTTCTAATTTCTTGCGTAGGCGCTTCATTTGTTCTCCTTCGAAAAAGATGGCCTTTCGAGCATCTGAAGTTCATATTTGTAGCATACTTGGAATCCAAGCATTCTCCACCATGACTGGTAGCAACTCTAAATACATCTTCTACTGTATATTTAGCTCTCATTTTGCTTTTTTTGTAGAGAATCCACTGCCTTTTGGACCATAACCGGGTCTTTTGCAGCCGCACGAATAAATTCGTTGCGATCTATATCCTTCTGCTGACCACCCAAGGTGCGTCCACGTTTAACAATGTGACGCGGGTCAGTCGTCATGCCTGGATCACCCACTGCATCTGTCCCAAACGCTTTCTTGCGGGTTTTGACGGCTCTTTCGGGGTCTTTCACCTTCTTGGTATGCTCAGCCTCTTTGTGGTCTTCGAGAGAGCCTTTAAGACCCCCTGTGATCACGTAGCTGCCCAGACTAATTTGTCTCTCCATGCGGGCTTCACAGTTAGAGCATTTGTATTTGGGGTTCTTGTGTATTGAGTGTTGAATCTCTTCAATCTGGTCGCATTCTTTGCATTTGTAATCATATCTAATCATGGCATCGTGCCTTTTTTCTATCTAGATATATGGTTGCATCATTATACATATAGTCGATTATTTTTGTTGCACGTGGGCAACTTGTTTCTCCTTGTACTCGATTTCTGGCAGTTTAGGATTTAGCTCCCTCGCTTTGTTGTAATACGCTTCGGGGATAACGTCTGCGATAAACGAGTTATTCAAGTTTTTGAGTATTATACTCTTTCTCTGGAAGTTAAAAGGGTGAGCCTGTGTTATGTAATTTGCACAAAATGTTTCTGTGAAATCTTTGGAGTGCTGCATAAAGAACCAGCTTACGAGCAAACAGGTTGTCCATTCATCCCAAATGCCGAAAGCATGTCTCTTAGTTCCGTCCATAAATTTGGTTAAAGACCACATCTGTTTCAGATATCTCATACTCTGCTTCCATTCTCGAACACAGAGTCCGGTCAAATAAAGAGAAGTCAAAACAAAGGGTTTTCTATAGTCGTTGGCATGGTGGAGCCAGTTTTCATGAATATCTAGCCATAAGACTTGAGCTGACTGAAAATCTCCTTCACGAGCCCGAGCATAAGCTCTTAAAACGTGAAAATACAGCTCGGCCATAGGCAGAGCGATATAGCCGTCTCGTATTTTTGTGCTGGTTTTTGAGTTGTAGATAAGATTTTCTGAGGCAATGACGTATTCATGTGCATCCAGGTGATCGCAACGTCGAATTACATAAAACCATTCATCAGCCATTTTGGTGGATCGTAGCTTTTTGAAAGTTTCGGCTAATACGTCTTCCATTTCATTTTCAGAAATAGCCGTGTTAAGACCTATGGTGCCCACATCTCCCCAGGCTGTAGTCTTACTAAGGGACTCACCAGGAATGTCGACGAAGGGGTGTATTTCGGGCAACTCGTCTTCCCACCATTCTTCCAAATTGAAATCATTGTTGTCAGGCATTATTTACTCCTCATATGATATGCCACTATAGCCAACTTTCGTAACTATAGGAGTGTTTCTGAACAATTTCCATATCTTCTTTAAGAAGGGGATTGAATCCAAATGATACGGACGTATTTCTCCAGTGACATTCCACAGATTATTTACCTCAAAAAAGGCTCCTGCGCCTTCTAGAAAGCCCTTTATGATTTGCATATTGAAAGTGAGAACGTCCTCGCTCCGAAGTCGCAGAACAGAATTGCTGTTTTCTAGAGCCGTGTGGATGTCCAGCCATTGAGCAAAACTATCTTCTACAGGAGTCTTTTGCTCAATGTATTCTATCGCACAAAAATCTAAGGGGTTAATTGTAACGTAGGCAACATTTGTTTTGGGAATCTGCGATGGGTGATCTACCATGATAGAGTTGGGCGCATTATTTAGAACTGTCAATAGACTTGGTAAGCAAGAGTGTTTTACTCCAACTAGAGACCTGTTTAAAATCTCTATACGTTGATTTTTATGAGCAGTTTCATAGATATGAACCAGGGTGTTTTCTATGTCTTGATCGTGATTTTGAACAATGTCATGACACTGAGGTCCGATGCCACCAAAAATAGATTTGACAGTGTTCAGTTTTTGACGTACTGCGGAATCTTCATTGGACAACCGTTCAGTAAATCTTGGATCTAAAACAAACGTGGCAAACAATTCAGATCGATATTCGGAGGGGTGAGTTATGGCTCTAATTTCTTTGAAGTGTTCGGTGAATGAATCATCGGTAGGTTGTTCTGACCAAATTCCTTTCATTTTAGCCTGCTTTTTTGGAGAGAGAGACCTTTCTATCATATGAAACATTTCATGATGTATAGTTCGGCATTTCGTGTTGTATCCAAGTTTTGCCGAGGCATTGAGCAGCATCCCTCCTTTCTCGGAAAATCCCTTGATCAGTTCTGAATTGCTGGATAGATATCCACAAACGCTGATAGTCTTCAATTTCACACGATCAAAAACTTCTACAGGATAGAAGCTAAGGTTGTCCTCCAGTATCTTCATGTAAGATTCAAGTTCTTCTAAATCAGGAGGATAGACTGTGTAGCCCTCGCGATGCAAAATCTCATGAGACAAAACTTGAATACCGTATTTGTTCTGTATTTTTCTCTTCAATATATCTGCTTGGTATACCCAGTCTTTGTTGTCCGGAAACACTTCACAATATGCTTGTTTGAGATCACACTGGTCTGGAACAAAATGTATAGTCAAACTCAAATCACCTCCAGCTTGAGTGGCTATTTTTAAATACTCAATGTTGTTTTCTTTGAACTTAAAGAATTGAACGTTATTTGTTATTGGAGTGCAAACCAAAATGGGATCTTTTCTCTTCAGTCTCAAGATAGGAAGATCAATATTAGTTTGTTCTATGTATTTGTTTTGCCACTGTTGTTGAAAGTTGATCAGAGTAGTTGGGATTGGTCCATTCTTGTCTTCAATGGTGTATTCTCCCAAAGGAATTGTTACGCCGAATCTACAGCTATGCAACTCATCCGTAAGAATTTTTCTAGTTATTGTCCACGAGAATCCCAGATCCGTCTGCTGAATTTCGTGTTGAAGCGTGGTTGTCAATTTGTTGCGGACATACTTCTTCGTGAAATAATGTTCTTGATGTTCTATAGGGAGCTGATTATCAAAATGACGATCCGAAATATCGTGAACGAAAGTGTAAATATTGGACAGAACGCAGTGTTCAAATCCTAGAGAAACAAGCCCTTGTTTATCGATTGTCACCATAGAGATAGTAATCCGTGTAGTGTTTAGACTTCGTCAAAAGCTCTTGCACCTGAGGGTCGTTAGGACTGAATATATTGTGCATTTCTATACCGTAGTCCGAATTGATCCTTAAGTGTTTGTGCCAAAGATCCGGAAAAAGAGCTGGCCCGCCAGAGTTT
>SDBT01017109.1_pt1 | contig 11464 bp, 9 predicted proteins | sample 2277101 | NCBI WGS metagenome assembly SDBT01 (sample SAMN10404973, study PRJNA504765) | marine sediment metagenome | isolation source: marine sediment core GS10_PC15, 103 cmbsf | place: Arctic Ocean: Southern Knipovich Ridge | collected 2010
GGCGCCCATGGCGGCCAAACCGACGGCCAGCCCCATGAACATATACCCGGCGTGCGCGATCGACGAATAGGCCAACAGCCGTCGGATGTTCTGCTGCCAAAGGGCCAGTACGTTGCCGACGGTCATCGTCACCACGGCGATGGCCAGTGATAGCTGCCAGAGAGTCTGCATGAGCTCGGCCGAGGGCGCCGCCACGGTCAGCAATCGCACGAAGACGACCAGCCCGGCGACCTTTGGCGCGACCGCCATCACGCCGGCGTTCACGTTGGTCGTGCCCTGGTAGACGTCAGGAGCATAGAAATGAAATGGCACGACCGCCATCTTGAAGCCAAGCCCGGCAAGGATCAGCACCATCGCCAACGGCGCCATGCCCGAGAGAGAGCCCGACGCCACATCGCCGGCCGCCAGGCTTTGATGGATCACACTCAGGCTGGTCGAGCCTCCCACGCCGTAGAGAAAGCTGAACCCGTAGAGCATTAGAGCGGACGAGAGGATGCCGAGAAAGAAGTATTTCGTGGTGGCCTCGTGCGAAGCGATGTCTCGCCTCCCCAGGTAGAGCAGAATGTAGGTGGGGATGGAAATCAGCTCGAGCGCGAGGAAGAGCAGCACGAGATCTGCCGCACTTGCCGCGAGCATCGTTCCGGCAATCACCAACAACAGCGAGCCGAGGTACTCGCTTGATAAGTCGTCGGGGCCGGCTCGCCAGGCAACCATGACCAGCATGAGACCGGCCATCCACACGACCCACCGCACGGCGTAGCTAAAGAAACCGGTGGCCAGCAACTCAGCCTGCGGCGCCACGCCGCCCTGTCCCGTGCCCTGCTGGTAGAGCGCCCAGCCGACCAGGCCCAAGCCGACCAACGCGAACGCATTCCAGAGAGATCGGTCGTTGCGAACGGCTCCGGCGATGAAGATGAAGGTGGCCGTCGCGACCAGCAGAATCTCCGGCAACAGGAACCATAGCACGTCAGGACTCATGATGGCGTCGTTCATGGGCGGAGCACCCCCGAGACGTCACCCACCGAGGTGGCGGCGCCGTTGCGGTCGGCCAGCACAACCTGCGGCCGGTTCGACCGCTCAACTTCATACTGCCTCTCGTATGCATCTTCGACCACGTCGGCCACGCTGTCGAGCGTCGAGCTCATCGGGTCGAGAAACGCTCGCGGCTGGATTCCGATCCAAACGATGAACACCACCAGCGGCGCCGGGGCGGCCACTTCACGAAATGAAAGATCGCGGATCGGCGCGTCGCCCTCGTGGAGCGGTTCACGGAGTGGTCCGAAGAACGTCCGCTGGATGAGCCACAGCATGTACCAGGCGCCGAGCACCACGCCCAAGACCGCCAGTACGGCGATCGTCTGAAATTGCAAGGCCCAGTCAACCGGAGGTCCGGCGAACCCGCGCTCGAACATGCCAACTAGCAGCAAGAACTCGCCGGCAAAACCGTTCAAGCCCGGTAGCCCGATGCTTGAAAGCGTAAATATCAGCATGAAGAAGGCCAGGACTGGCAACTGTCGGGCCAGGCCGCCAATATTCTTGATCTCACGCGTGTGATACCGCTCGTAGATCATGCCCACGCAGGCGAACAGCCCGCCGGTCGACAGGCCGTGGTTGATCATCTGCAAAGTACCCCCCTGCATACCTATCCGGTTCAATGCGAACAGGCCCAGCATGCAAAAGCCAAGGTGGCTGACGCTCGAGTAGGCGATCAGGCGTTTGATGTCGGTCTGTGCCAGAGCGACCAGCGCCCCGTAGATGATGCCTGCTACGGCGAGCCAAAGGAGATAGGGCATGCAGACGGCGGCCGCGTCGGGCAACATCGACAGGCTGAACCGCACGAAGCCGTAGGTGCCTATCTTCAGCAGCAGCCCGGCCAAAATCACGCTGCCCGCGGTCGGCGCCTGGACGTGCGCCAGTGGCAGCCAGGTGTGGAACGGAAAGAGCGGCACCTTGATGGCAAATCCGGCAAAGAGCGCAAGGAACACCCAAACCTGCATCGTGAGGCTCATCGGGTTCTCGCTCAGCCGCACGGTAAGTTCGTCGATGGAAAAGGTCATCACTCCCGCGTCGGCCGTGGCGATCACGATCGAGAGCAACCCGAGAAACGTGAGCATGCTGCCGGCCAGCGTGTAGATGAAGAATTTCACGGCCGCGTATCGTCGCTGCTCGCTTCCCCAGATGCCGATCAGAAAGAAGAGCGGGATCAGGGTGAACTCGAAGAAGACATAAAACAACAGCAAGTCTCGGGCGGCGAACACGCCCAACACGCCACACTCCAGCATGAGCAACAGCGCGTAGAACGCCGCGGGCCGCTTGACGATCGCTTCCCAACTCACCAACACACTGGTCACCAGCAGCAGCGCCGAGAGGCCGAAGAGCCACAGGCTGAGCCCGTCGAGGCCGACCGCCAGCTCGACGTTGAAGCCGGACTCGGGCCCGAGCCACTGCTGGCTGCTCTCGGCAAACAGTCCACCTCTGGCCGGATAGCTGACCATCAGCACGCCGGCGCCGGCGAGTGTGAGCAGTGTGGTCACCAGCGCGCTCTGACGGGCCGCGGCAACAGACCGCCGTCCGAGGACGCAGACCACCCCGGCACCGACGAGCGGCAGCAGAATGGTCATCAACAGCAGGTTGCTCATATTCACCAAATTACCGATCCTACTTTACAACACACATTGCGAGACACTTTACAAGAACAATGACCCCACAAGCGCGAGAAGGCCCAAGACCATCAACATCGCGTAAAACTGCACCATGCCGGTCTGCATGCTGCGCAGCGATGTGCCCACCATCGGCGGAACGCGGCCGACGAAGTTTACGAAGGAGTCGACCAAGTGGTCGTCGATCCAATAACAGAGCTGTGCCAACTTGAGGCAAGGCGCGACGATCAGCAACGCGTAGATCTCGTCGACAAAAAACTTGCGGTGCGATAGCACGTAGATCGGCCGCATCATGCGAGTGAGGACGTCGATTTCGTTGTTGCCGCCCAGATAGAAGAACGCTGCCAGAGCCACGCCCGAGATCGCCAACACCGTGCTGATCGTGGCGACCAGCGCATGTGAGCCTCCGGCCGCATGCTCGGCGGCGGCGTTGAGACCGTCGACGGATGTGCGGGCGACATAGGCCAACGATGGCGTCGACTCCAACAGCGAGCTGAAATCTGCCATAAACCAACCGACGCACACCGCCCCCAAGGCCAGAACCACCAGCGGCAGAGTCATCGGCGCGGGCGACTCGTGAGCATGGTGGCCCGCCTCGGCCGGAATCTCTTCAGCGCCGAAGAACGTCAGGAAGAACGCCCGGAACGTATACATCGCGGTCAAGAAGGCCGTGAAGAACGCGGCATAGGCCAGGTATAGGTAGAGTCCGCCACCGTCGGCGCGGTCGTAGACGGCCGCAATGATCGCGTCCTTGCTAAAGAACCCGGCGAAGGGCCACACGCCTGAGAGCGCCAGACAGCCCACGAGGAACGTCCCGCAGGTGATCGGCATCAACCGCCGCAGACCGCCAAACCGACGGACGTCGATCACTCCGCCCATGGCGTGCATCACGCTGCCGGCTCCGAGAAACAAGAGTGCTTTGAAAAACGCGTGCGTAAACAGGTGGAACATGCCTGCGGTGATGCCCACCAGCGTGCCGGTCCCCAGACCCAAGAACATGTAGCCGAGCTGACTGATTGTGGAATAAGCCAGAATCCGTTTCAGGTCGGTCTGGGTAAATGCGATGATGCCGGCCATCAGGGCCGTGAAGCCGCCGATCGTGGCCACCGTCATTTGGGCCGTCTCGGAGACCATGAACAGCGGCGCGCAGCGGGTGACCATGTAGACGCCCGCCGTGACCATCGTTGCTGCGTGGATCAGCGCGCTGACAGGGGTGGGGCCCTCCATGGCGTCGGGCAACCAGACATGCAGCGGGAACTGCGCGCTCTTGCCGCATGCGCCGACCAACAAGAGCAGACAGATCGCCAGGCCAACACCGCCGGCAACGTAATCCTCGCCTGCTAGCCTCGTTTGCCCCAAGACCCCGGGCACGAACTGGTCATCGATCGAAACCAGATTGCCACGCAAGTCGGGCACCGAGCCGGTGTCATGAAAATTAAGCGTGCCGTAGGTCGTCCAGATCAGGAACAGGCCCAAGACAAAACCAAAGTCGCCAACCCGGTTGACCAGGAAGGCCTTCTTTCCGGCAGCGGCTGCCGCCGGCTTTTCGTACCAGAAACCGATCAACAGGTAGCTGCACACACCGACCGCCTCCCAGAAGACGTAGAGCAGCACGAAGTTGCTGACTGAGACCAGCATCGTCATCGAGAAAACGAACAGCGACATGTACGAAAAAAATCGCCAGTAGCCCCGATCGTTGTGCATGTAGCCCGCGCTGTAGATGGCGATCCATGACGAAATGAACGTGACCATCGCCAACATGAGGGCCGAGAGCGAGTCGGCCCGAAGCGTGATCGTTACGTCAAACGCAGCGCGCCCCGAAGCATCGCGCACGGCGGCCCATTGCCACAGATCGACGGTCTCCTCCCAGCCAACCGCCGCGGCACCGCTTTCTTGCTGCTCCGCCGCCGAGCGGACCTCGAGTACCAGGAGGAAACTAAACAGAAACGAACCAACCAGCGCCACGATCGTCGGCAAATGGCTCCACTCGCGCAGCAGCTTTGGCCCTAGCACCGCGGTCACCACCGCAGCGGCTAGTGGCAGCGCCGGAATCAATATCAGGAGTGTTGGGATGTCAAACATGGCTGCGATGTGCAGGCTCCTCTTCGTCACCCTCGGGCTCGACGCCGGCTGGCGTCAGCCGTGGCCACACCTTTTCTTCCTCCAGATCACTCTCGGGCACCTCCATGTCGACCGGCGCGGGCAGGCTGGCCTCGCGCAGCGAGGCCCAGGCTCCGATGTCGATGTTGCCCACGCGGTGGAAAAGCATCAACACGAGGGCCAGTGCGATGGCCGCCTCGCAGGCCGCCACCGCGATGATGAAGATCGTGAGCATCTGGCCGCCCCAGTCGTTGTGAAAACGGCCCCAGGCGATCAGGCTGATCGAGACGCCTTGCAGCATCATCTCGGCGGCCAGGAACATGATGATGATGTTCCTCCGCGCAAGAAATCCGACCAGTCCGATGCTGAACACCAACGCACCGACGACGAGGTAGTTGTGAAGCAGGGCAACTTCGCTCTCAGCCATCGTCGCCTCCCGCCCGGCTCGCCGCCGGACGATCTGCCTGCGCCTGCTGCCGACCATGGGCCACCATCGCTACGGCCCCAACCAAAGCCGCCAACAGCAACGTGCCGGCCACCTCGACGGCGACCAGATGGCGACTGAAAAGCTCGCCGCCCAACTGGGCCACGTGCTGATCTGCAAGAATCTTCGTCGCGCGGTCGCCGGCCGCCTCGGCCACCGGTCCGGAACTGCTCGCCTCGAGTCCTTGGCCCACCGACACCGTGAGCATGCCGACCATGACCGCCCCGGTCGCCGCCGATAGCAGCGCCTCGAAGCTCAGCCGGTCGTAGTAAGCATGCCCCTCGGGCTGGGCCAGCATCAACACGAACAAGAAAGTCACCAGGATGGCTCCCGCGTAAACAACGACGGTGGCGACTGCCAAGAATTGGGCCCCTTGATACAGAAACAGCCCGGCCGTTCCTAACAGAGCCATGCCGAACCAAATCGCCGCGTAGACGGGGTTGCGCGACGTGACGCTGGCCACACAGGAGGCCACCGTCACCGTGGCGAGCACCCAGAATACGCTGGCGTCCGCGCCTGGGGCCAGCCGCGGCAGCTGGGTTCCCATCACGACGAAGCCCGCCAGAGCGACGAGTGCACCGAGGCGTCGCCCGCGCTCGCGGCCTCGCGGCAGCAAGAGCCACATGCCCAGACCAAGCAACACGACCGCCCAGCACAGGGGAGACTCGACCGCGCGGATGAGCATTTCGGAGAATGAACCCTCTGGGACCGCTGGCGCAACCTCTTGGGCGAACAGCGGGGTGATTAGCACGGCGGCCGAACTCATACGGTGCCTCCCGTCTGGGTCGACCGCATCGGTTCGGCGTCCTTCGTGGCGTCGTAGACACTCAACAGCTTTTCCTTGTCGAAGATCATTTCCTCGCGACTGCGACCGGTCAGATCGAACAGGCTGGTCAATTCAATGGCATCGACCGGGCAGGCCTCCTCGCACATCCCGCAGAAGATGCAGCGAAGTTCGTCGATCGTAAAGCTTTCGGGATACTTTTCGCGATCGTCCCAAGGGCTTTCGATGCCGACGATGTCGATGCAGTGCGCCGGGCAGGCGGTCGCGCAGAGGAAACAGGCGACGCATTTCACCCGGTCTTGCTCGTCGCGGTTTAGCCTATGCACGCCGCGATAGATCAATGGGTTGCCGATCTCGGGCCGCTCCTCTGGGAAGCTGACCGTCACCTTCGGCCCGACGAGGTGCTTGGCCGTGGTGGTCAAGCCCTGGAGAAACAGGGGCAGATACATCCGGCCCGCCAGGCCCAGCTTCGGTTCTTCGACCCACGTGATGTCTTTGTCGTCAGGCTTCATTGTTTCGTTCTATTATTCCTTTATCGAGCCTCTAGGCGGTCATCGAGTCTTGGTCGATTGTCGGTAATCGTCGGTGCCGCCAGTGCCGTAGCAAACCAGGCGACCAGCGCCACCGTCCAGCCGCACGCGACCAGCGCCAGCGTGCTCATCTCGTTGCCAAATTCTTCAAGCACTGCTACCGCCACGAGGTTGACCATTCCGAGCGGCAACATCACCTTCCAGGCCAGCGTCATTAGTTGATCGAAACGAAATCGGGGCCAGGTCCAGCGGACCAGCATGAAAAACAAAACCACCGTGAAAATCTTCGCCATCAACACGGCAACGCGCAGGAGCGCCTCGCCCCAGCCGATCTCGGCGCCCGGCGGCGACATACCCCAAAAATGCCACCCACCCAAGAACAGGATCACGATCAAGAACGACGCCGTGATCATGTGGATGAACTCGGCAGTGAGAAACAGCATGAGCTTCATGCCCGAGTACTCGGTGTGGTATCCGCCGACCAGTTCCTGCTCGGCCTCGGGCAGATCGAAGGGCAGCCGCGCGGCCTCGGCGAAGGCCGCCACAACAAACACCACCAAGCCGAGCGGTTGCGAGAACGCGAACCAAATGCCGGTGGCCGCCTGCTGGCCGATCACCTCCTCGAGCCGCAACGAGCCGGTCACCAACACCACGCCCAGGATGCCGAGGCCCAGCGGCAACTCGTAGGCGATCAGTTGGGCGCTCGACCGCAAGCCGCCAAGAAAGCTGTATTTGCTGTTGCTCGCCCAACCACCCAGGATCACTCCATACACGGCGATGCTTGAGACAGCAAAGATGTAGATCATGCCCACGTCGACGCCCGGCGCGACGGTCAGTTGAATCGGCGCGTCGAGACCCAACATCTCGATAGGCGGCAACACGCTGCCAAACGGGATGACCGCAAACACGGCCAGCGCCGCGGTCATGATGGCGATCGGCGCCAAGATATAAAGCCACCGATCAACGTGGGCCGGCGTATACTCTTCCTTGCAAATCAACTTCACACCGTCGGCGATCGGCTGGCCAAGGCCAAATAGCTTGATCGAAGTGAGCGGCACGCCGACCCGGTTCGGCCCACGGCGCATCTGGATCCAGGCCGCCATCCAGCGCTCGACGAGCACCAAATACGCAGCCGCGCCCATCACGCCACCCAACACGATGACGATCTTGACCGCCGCTTCAACAACCACCGGCGTGAGCATCGCTGAGAATATCTCCGTAAACTGTCCGTGAAAAAATCCTATGTCGACGCCAACTGCGTCACTTTCAAATCAACTCCCACTGGCGGAACCTCGCCCGCTGCCACCGCAAAATATCCGATCTCTCGGGCGACTTCGTCGAGCACCGCCCGAGCGTTGTACATTCCAGGCATCTCCATCAGTCGCCAAAACAGTCGGCCCTCTACCTGCACGCCCGAGGGCGGGCGGATCGCCCAAGCGGCGGATTGCAACCGATCACACTGGTTCACATACGAACCGTCCCGCTCGGCGAAGGCTGCCCCAGGCAGCTGATAGTCGGCCCGACGCCACAGCGGCGAATCAAACAGGTCCTGCACGACCAAAAGCTCAAGCGACTCAAACCGTGCAGCGGTCGACTCGTCGATCCAGTCGGTCGTGTAGCCACCGCTTACCCAGACGCCACTTACCCGGCCGGCGTCAATCTCCGCAAGCAGATCGTCGAGCGCGAACCTTCGGCCCATGAAGTGGGCGACTACCTGTTCGACACCGCGACGGTTAGGGCATTTTTCCGCGTGGATCGTGAACCCATTGGGAAATCGCTCGTCCTCGCCCACGACCGGCACGGGACCCAGAGCAATCGGCGCCGAGGCGTCGAGCGAACGGATGTACTTGGCCAGCAGGTACGCCTCCTCGACCGTCAGGTGAGGCGAGAGCACCGCCGAGAGAGAGCCCGACCCGGCAAGCGCCGCGTTCAACTCGTCGGGCAACTCCGACCACTCGACGTTGACGTGCTGCTCGGCAGAGCCGTCTGGGGCTGTGCCATCCTCTGCTGTATCTTCGGCCCGCCGGCGACGTCGCGGCTCGACGCACCGCCGAGGGTCGTGCACGTGGTGAAAGCCGTAACGACCCTCGTCGCACATCCACCACTGGTTGACGTGTGGATTCTCCCGTGGCCGCAGCCGGTAGATCTGGTCCTGGTTCTCATCAATCTTGATCGAACAGCCTGTCGAGCAGCCCGTGCAAACCCCGTCGTGGCTTTTCATGAACCACACCCGTTGGCTGTATAAAAAGTCCTGATCGCCGAGCGCCCCGACGGGGCAGAGATCGACCACGTTGCCTGAGAGTTTATTATCGAGCGGAAAACCGGGGAAGACATCGATCTCTTCACTGCTACCGCGCGCCGTGACCATCAACTCACTCGTGCCGCTGATCTCGCGTGCAAATCGCACACATCGAGTACACATCACGCAGCGGTCGACAAACAGCGTGACGCGCTCGCCCAGCTCGCGACGACGGCTAGTAAACGGGCGAACGTCGGCCCGCCGCTCGGACTGGCCATGTTTGAAGTGATAGTCCTGCAATAGGCATTCGCCCGCCTTGTCGCAGATCGGGCAATCGATCGGATGGTTGATCAACAGATCCTCTTCGACCATCGCTCGGGCAGCGAGGACCTTTTCGCTTTCGGTCACAAACACCGTGCCCGCCGTGGCCGGAGTCTGGCAGGCCGGCACCAGCTTGGGCACCATTGACGTCTCGCCGGTCTTCGAGTCGATCCGACCGATCTCGCCCAGGCACATGCGGCAACTGGCCACCACGCTCAACCCCTCGTGCCAGCAATAATGGGGAATCTCGACTCCCGCGCGCCGGGCAATCTGAATGCCATTGAGGCATTCGTCGTCGCCGATCTCGATTTCCTGTCCGTTGACAAGCACGACAGCCATCGTCAATGCACTCCGATCACTTGCAGCGCCGGCACCGGGTCGGTCGCGTCGTAACCGTCCGGGTTGGTCCGCTTGATATGGTCTTCAAACTCACCACGAAACTTGCGAATCGCGTTCTTGATCGGCCAGGCAGCCCCGTCGGCCAAACCACAGATGGTGGTGCCAGGCATGATGCCAATCGAGTCCGCGATCTCCAACAGCAAATCCAAATCCAACAGCCGTCCACGTCCCGCCTTGATCCGTTCGATCATCGAGAATGCCCAGGCGGTCCCCTCGCGACAGGGCGTGCACTGCCCGCAGCTCTCGTGCGCGAAGAAGCGGCACGTGTTATGCAAAAAGTCGACCATCGACGTCGTCTCGTCGATCACGGTCACTGCCGCCGTGCCTAACCCAAGACACCCCGCGCAGCCGGGCCCACTAAAATCGAGCGGTGTGTCCAGTTCGGCCTCGGTCAACAAACCCATGCTGATGCCGCCCGGCACGGCCGCCTTCAACTTGCGGCCCTTCCAGACCCCACCACCGAATTCTTCGATCAACTGCCGGCAAGTAATCCCCAGCGGCGCCTCGTAGCAGCCAGGCCGCTCGACGTGACCACTCAGACAGTAAAGCTTGGGCCCGAAGCTGCCGATGTCGCGCGGATTGTTCGGGTCCGGGGACACGCCAATCGACCTGAACCACCGCGGCCCGCGGGCCATGATGTGTGTCACGCAGCAAAGGGTCTCGATGTTGTTCACCACGGTCGGCTTGCGAAACAGCCCTTCGACGGCGGGAAATGGCGGCTTGATCCGCGGCCAGGCCCGCTTGCCCTCAAGGCTTTCGATCAGCCCGGTCTCCTCGCCGCAGATGTAGGCCGCCGCACCGCGGTGGATGTAGATGTCGAGCGAGAAGTCGCTGTCCAAGATGTTCGACCCCAACAACCCGGCCGCGTAGCACTCGTCGATTGCCGCCTGCAGACGCTCGAGCGAACGGGGATATTCATAACGAAGGTAGAGATAGGCGGTCGTCGCCCGTGTGGCATAGCAGCTGAGGATCGCCCCTTCGATCAACTGGTGAGGGTCCTCCTCCATCAGGATCCGGTTGTTGAACGTGGCCGGCTCGCTCTCGTCGGCGTTGATGCACATGTAGATCGGGCCAGGATGCCCATCGGGCAAGAACGTCCACTTCAGCCCCGTGGGGAAACCGGCCCCGCCCCGCCCCCGCAACGAGCTTTCCTGGACTGTCTCGATTACGTCTTTAGGAGTCATCTCCGCAAGCGTCCTGCGCAGCGCCGCATACCCGCCCGACGCCTCATACACGCGGAGTGTATGGCTATCCGGCTTGTCAATGTTGGCCAAGAGAACCGGCTCAAAATCCGGCATCGTCGATTTGTTCATCGCTCATTACTCATCATGCATCACTTCTTCGCTTCCTTCAAAAACTCTTCCGCCTTTTCTTTCGTCAGGTTCTTATGCAGTGTCCCACCGGCCAGCATGCAAGGCGCGAAGTCGCAACCTCCCAGACACTCGGCCGCCTCGACTGTCAGGCTGCCATCCTCGGTCGTCTCGCCCGGCCGAATGCCGGCGCGGTCGCAGAGGTGCTCTAGAATCTCCTCCCCGTCGCGAAGCGCGCAGCTGATCGACCGGCAGACCCAAGCCCTGGTGCGACCGTGGGGCGCGTCCTGTTTGAAGAACCTGTAGAAAGAAAGTGTGTCCTGCACCTCGGCGGGCGCCAGGTTGAGCAATTCAGCGATTTCGACTACTGCAGAGAGCGGCACATGCCGTAGCGAATCGTTGACGATGTGCAGCGCCGGCAGCGTGACCGCCTGCAGAGTTGGGTAACGCGGAAACAGCGAGCGGATCGCCTCGACCATCTCATCCGTCAAAGTTCGTTCTACGGTCGCCATATGACTTCGCAACTTTTTTTACTGGTAAAACGCGACCAATGGTCGCGGCTTTACACGGGGATGTCATTTTTCCGTCATCGATCCAACTCGGCGGCGATAATGTTCAAACTTCCTAGTACGGCCAC
>SDBT01017110.1_pt1 | contig 11464 bp, 8 predicted proteins | sample 2277101 | NCBI WGS metagenome assembly SDBT01 (sample SAMN10404973, study PRJNA504765) | marine sediment metagenome | isolation source: marine sediment core GS10_PC15, 103 cmbsf | place: Arctic Ocean: Southern Knipovich Ridge | collected 2010
TGTGGCTCTGATGGTCGGTGACGGATCATTATTGACTGGCGGAAGTGCCACTGATGTTGAACTCACTGAGTCGGTTTCTGGTGTTGACGCAGTAGATGAGATTCAGAGAATCACGGAAAGTGGCACTGTGTCTGGCGGTTCGTTCACCGTTACATTTGGCGGTGATACGACGCCCGCCATCTTGTACGATGCTACCGCAGGGACGATTGAACTTAATCTCGAATCTCTGGACTCAATTCCGACTGGCGAATGTACAGTTTCTGACGCTATTGACGGCGGTTTTGCTAATCTAACGTTTACTGGTTCTTTAGGTGGACAACCCCTAGCCGCAGTGGTAGTGAATTCAGGGAGTCTTACGGGCGGCGGCACGTACGAAGTTACGGAAGAAACTCCGGGTGTGACTGGCGTTTCTGAAGAAGTCACTATCGGAATCAATGATTCAACAACCGGTGGTACATTCACGTTAACGCACGACACGAATGAGACTGTTCCGATTCTGTATAATGCTACTGCTGTGGCTGTGGAGAGCGCCTTGGAAGCCTTGGGCGGTGATATCTCCGCTGTCACTGTAATCGGTGGTCCGGGGCCTGCGACTGATTGGGTTATGACGTATGTTGCAACAGGTACTGAACTTACGATTACAGGTGACGGCACCAACTTGACTGGAGGTGTCGGCACTAATGTGAGTATTGTCGAACAAACGAAAGGTGTGACCGCTACTGGGACGACTGCGATTGTTGTCACTCCGGCACTTGTTGTTGCTACGGCTGTCAGCGGGTCGGTGACTTTTGGTGGGCGTAAATTGGAGATCCGTATCGGCGAGGGTAACGTTAATTTCACTGAGAATACTACTCGAGAGTATCTCCTAAACCGTGGACTCTTGGATACGGTCCGTAATGCTGATGAAGAACCTATGGATGTGACGTTTGACTTTATGTGGGAATTCTTGTCTTCAGGGTCAGGCGCAATTATTCCGACGATTAAGGAAACTCTGAAACAGACCGGCGCAGCCGCAACCTGGGTTTCTGCGTCCTCGGATCTGTGCGAACCTTACTGTGTGGATGTTGAAATCTATTATGACCCAGAGTGTGGTGGAGCGAATACTGAGTTAATTCAACTCGGACAATTCCGACATGAAACTCTGGAACACAATCTGCGAGACGCGACACTTTCTTGTACTGGAAAGTGCAACGTAACGGGTGCTGTCGAAACGCGCGCAGTTTAATTTTGTAACCAACACTAGCAGAGAGAAACCATGAAAATCAACGGGAAGAAGATTACCGGGGCTAATGAGGGTGTTATCGTGATTCCTCGAGAGTCGGGTGACGATCTTGTTTTTAAGATTCGGGCAGTTATGGATATGTCCGAGTTTGATAAACTGCACCCTGAGCCAAGCCCACCGTCGCGGCTAATGGCAAACGGTAAAACGGTTAAGAATCTGAAGGATCCCAACCACGTCAAAGCGTGCGACAGGCATATCCAAACTAAGTTAAATTGGATTGTCTTGAAGTCAATGCAAGCGACGGAGGGTTTGGAGTGGGAAACTGTCGATATTGACGACGCAAATACTTGGGATAAACTTCGTCCTGAGTTAAAGACCGCAGGTCTTTCCGATGTTGAAATCAATCGTGTTATTAACTCTTGTATTGACATTAATGCGTTGGATGAGGAAAAGATCGAAGAGGCACGTGATCGTTTTTTACTCGCTCAACAGGAACAAGTCGACGAGTAAACTTACCGAAAGGTAGGTTGGAGTTATACGCCATGTACCGCGCTTGTGAATTCTTTGAAATAATCCCGCCTGGGGCTCAACGTTTCTGGGACGATTGCAGTATAACAAGTAAAGCGGAATTGATTGCTTATAGTCAGATACGAATTCTCGAAGATAGTTCTTCTCTAATGTAGTTGTTTCCATGAAATTCACAGGGACCTATACGGGGATTAAATTCGATCTCTCTGCGTACCAGCGGCGGCTGGAAACCTACTTGGTCGAGCTCTTACACTTGGGAGCCAAAGACTGGTTGAAAGTCGTCGCTGGTAACAGAGGTCGGGTCCCCGTGTGGACAGGTATGGCAAGAGCATCGTTGCTTGAACTAAGCGAATTGATCAATGGTACTATCTTAATTTCACCATTGAAAGGTAAAAGCCGCATACAGAGAGGCCGCGCTTTAGGTACTGCTGTACAAGAAATTTCAAAATCAAATGTTAAATTAACAATACAAGTATCAGTTCCACATTACGTGGAGCAAGAGCGTTCTAGCGGTCGAAGTCCAAGTGCCCCGTGGCGTTCATTTTCAGCCGGGATACTGGCTTTTAGACAAGCCACCGCAGACGCTAAATTACCGTCACTCGACTACCGCCCAATACACATGAAGGTGTAGTAATGGCAGAAGAATCACTCACCACTGTATTGGGTTTCGAGGCCGCTGGCGCTATAGCTACACTTAAGGCTCTGACAACTAGTATAACGCAGTATAACGCGGCTTTGGCAACATCTGCCTCGACGACAAAAGCGCATAATAGAGTAGCACAAGGGACTGCCAGGCAGTTTAAGACGCAAGCTGCAGCCTTAAAGGGTTTGGGGCACGAGCAAGACGCAATGGTCGCGCGTTCAAGAAAAAGTGCACAAGCACTTACGGCTGTGGAATTGCGCGCACAACGCACTACTGCTGCTGCACGAAAATTAGCGACCGCTACTAGTACTTCCAGCAAACAAATGATATTGAGCTGGCAAAGTGTTATTCGTATTTTTACAATACAGGTTATACATCAAGCGATAACACGAATTACTGGAGCGTTACTTGGGTCGGCGGCTGCGGCACGTAAGTTTGAGATCAGTATCTCTGAAGTTGAAACTATCGCGGGCACTGTTGGGTTACAGTTCGATGAGTTAGCGGCAAAAGCTATTGAGGCGGCTACAGCCATTGGACAACCTTTGGACGTTGTAGTTGAAGCTCAATATCAATTGTTGTCGAACCAAGTCGGGGCCGCAACTCAGAGCTTCTTGGCGTTTGAAGCATCGCAACGATTATCTCTCGCTGCTGTCACACCTTTGAATAGCGCGGTGGCGTTAATCACTGGTACATTAAACGCTTACGGAGCATCCGCCGCGGGGTCCGACGTATTATCTGCCAAATTATTCAAGACCGTGGAACTAGGTAGAGTACGTATTAACGAGCTTGGGGACTCTCTTGGTCGTGTGACTGTATTAGGCGCCGAACTCGGCATATCAATTGACGAAATCTTAGCGTCAATCGCCACATTAACTATCCAAGGTGTAAAAGCCAGTGACGCTATGACTCAGATTTTGAATGTCCAGTTAAAATTGATTCGACCAACTGACGCACTAAAAGAATCGATGGCAGAACTGGGTATTTCCAGTGCAGAAGCAGGTATCCAGGCGTTTGGCTTCCAAGGGTTTTTACAAAAACTACGGGACACTACAGACGGCACCGCCTCGTCATTAGGTGAATTGTTTGGAAGAGTACGTGCGACTCGAGGCGTGTTAGGCGCTACCGGTAAGGCGGCTGAGAAGTACGCAAAGAATTTGGAGGAAATCAAAAACGCAACTAGTGAGTTGCTAGATGAAAAATTGGATTTGATTTTCAGAACTAACGCTAAGCAAGTTGAGATTGAACTCAATAGACTTAATATCCAAATTACTGAGAATTTTGGTCGCGGCCTTAACACCTTGTTAAAAGAGACGTTTGACGTTTTTGGTGGGGCTACAGAGACACTTGGCACATTCGCAACGGCAGCAACAGCCGCAGGTATAGCGTTCCTGACTATTCGATCAGGAATATTGTTTACAATACCTAATATAATTGGTTTGTCTGTAGCCTCTGATGTAGCAACCAAAAAACTAATCATATTACGTACAGCTAGTATTTCGACCACACTTTCAATTCGGGCAATGACCGCAGCCACGTTAGCGTTTATAGCTACACCTCTCGGCGCCGCAATAGCGGCTGCGGCTGCTGTTACAGCTATCGCTTTCGCGTACAATCGCGCGCAAGCTGCGTCTAAAGAGTTCTTTGACGATCTAAAAGAACATAACGAGCGCGCATTAAAAGACCAACTAAAGAGAATATCACAAGAATTCTCAAACACAAGTGAAGCGTATAAAGAACAGTTATCTGAAAAACAAAAACAGCTGACAAGTATTGTTAAATTAGAACTTGAAGCTTCCAAGAAAACTGAAATAATCGAAAAAGCAGTTAATGCGAGTATCTCCGAACAGTTACAAAATCGAGCAAATGCGGTACAGGCATACGCTTCTGGCGCGTCTGCGATTGTTGATGAACTACATTCTAAACTTAAAAGCTTGCGTGATGACTCACGCAGCATCCAGGAAACTATTGAGTCGTTCAAATTTGAACGCAAGACACGGGGCATGGAATCTATTGAGAAATTCTATGCCAATATCGAGCGTTCGCAATCCTTACGCTTCAAATCTCAAGCTGCAATACGTAAAGGCGAAATTGAACTCGGTAAAACGTTAAACGCACAAGCAAATACGTACGCGGACCAAGCATTATCATCTGCTGATGCTTCTAAAAATACCGCAGCTATACGTAAAGCCGAACAACAGAAAGAGAAAGTATTAAATGACCAATTGGTCACAAACCGAAATATCTCAAGACAAGAGATTAGTCGCGCAGCCGTAGCTGAAAAAGCTGCTTCTGGGTTATTCAGTCGAACACAATTGTTGAAAAGTCTGGTCGATCAACACAAGGATCTTGGATCCAAGTTAGCTGATATTAAAACCACTGACGACGAACGAAAAGTTATTATACGTGAGCAGTTAAATATTGCTAGACAACTAACAGGTGAAGCAACTGCATTTTCAAAAAGGTGGTCGGAAGCTGTAACTTTGGGTTTGGAAGAACCGTTCAACAATGTTGTTAGAAAGTTTCGTGAGCCCCTGACAGGGATTAAAGTGGATTTGTCTGAAGCAATAATCTTCGATGCGTTAGTTATCGCCAAAACCTTACAAGTAGCATTGACCGAAGCTCAAAAAACAACTAAACTTGAAACGGCTGCAATAGCGGGTTTACCCGAGGACGCCACAGGTACACAGATAGCTCAGGAACTGACAAAAGCTAATCAGGAATTAGAAAAATACGGTAAATCTTTAATCGATACGACAGTAGCCCAAAACACAATTCAAACACTCTGGGCATCAACACACACGGACACTATAGCCGTAACGAATGAGTTACGCGCGCAAGACAGACTTTGGACTAAAGCGGTGCGTTTTGCGAGGGGTGGTGAGAGTATTACGCCAATAGGCTTCGATCCCGCTATAACACAGATTGACACGTTATCCGTAGAAATCAACAACCTAATACAGAGCGGTGGTGATCTTGGCGAAATCAACAAAAAGTTATTAGAACTGCGTGGAATTGACCTTGCCCTTGTCCAAAACAACTTGTTTTCGACATCAAATAAAATGGGTATATTGATAGCGTCTTTGGAGGCAGGACGTGATGCATTAAAGGAAGTTAATGCTGGTCGGGAGTTTACCTTGTCCCCAGTTATCTCTGAATTTGAGCGTTTTGGTTCTGTTCTAAAAACCGAAACTTCCAAATTAAATACGTTTTTCGACCTCCTAAAAACAGGTGGGCAGGACGCTAATTTACCTACTATACGGTTAAACACACCACAAGAGCGAAGTATGGGTGGTTTGATCCATCGACAATTTGGTGGTTTTATACCAAGAGGCACGGATACTGTGCCGGCTATGTTATCTCCTGGCGAATTCGTTGTAAACGCTAAATCGGCTAATAGGTTTGCGAGTCAATTAGTGGCAATGAATTCAGGTACACAGCCGATTTACCGTGAAAAAGGCGGCCCTGTTACTAACATCGGTGATGTTAGTATCACTGTGCCGGGCGCGGAGACACCACCACAAACTGCTAGAGCAATAATGGATGCGTTTCGACGTGAGACGCGACGGCGAACTTAGAAACTTTTAACAGGAGACCAGTATGGGTGCAGAAATCAGTGTGCGCTTGAACCAGAAAGCTGTTATTGAAGTAGTACGACCGAGGGCCGTGCCTTCTTCGATTAATTTGACTGGTAAATTCCATTTGGAACATTACCGAAACGGTAAATTACTACACAAGGAAGAGGTATTAAACGGAATCACGGACGAAGGAAAGAAAAAAATCCTGGATCTTTATTTCTTGTACACAGATACAGACGTCCCTGATGACGCTACTGAGGCCGTGTACATTGGATTGATTGCCACCGGTGCTTCACTCGCAGCAGCAGACACGTACGTGTCGCACGCCGGTTGGTCAGAGTACACTAACTACAAAGTTGGAGCCTCTGATTATCGTGGTAAGTGGACGGTCGGTGCTGCTACAGGCGCAGGCACGGTTTCGATAACCAATGGAACGCAAATCACGTACGATATCGACGGTGCAGGTGGCACTGTTTACGGTATCTTTACGTGCAGTGGTACGATCACCGAGATTCGCGCTCAAAGTGACGTGACTGCTGGTAACAAGTTATGGGCTACCGCAGCATTGGCCGTGGAATTGACAGTTACAAGTGGTGACCAAATCAAACTCACCTACACCGTAAACGCTTAATTTTGGAATTAACCAGGAGGTACGTTATGCGTAATTGTGCCATTTCTCCATTAGTAAAAAATCCTAATTTGCAATTAAAAGGTCAATTTTATATCGAACACATTCGCAACGGTGTTGTAATTCATCGCGAGGATATCACTAATGGGATCACGGTTGAAGGTAAGAACCATTTGTTAGATGTGGTCTTCCACGGTGCGGGTGGTCCAGCAAGGCTTACAGTTTGGTACATTGGCTTAATTGATAATGCCGCATTTTCGGCGCTCGATGAAGGTGACGATTATGATGAAATCAATAACGCTAATGGTTGGAACGAGTGGCCAGATTACACGGATGCTAATAATGGTGACAGTGCGGTAACGCGTCCTGAGTGGTCTGAAGGCGCAGCGTCTAATAAACAGATCACTACAGATACCCCGCAAGCCATTTACGACGTCGTTGTTGCTGGTGACGGCGATACTGTGTATGGTGTCTTTATTGTAGGGGGCCCTAATTCGCAAACTAAATCGGATCACAACAGTGACCCCTTAAATATTCTATGGTCGACAGCGGCGTTTGGTTCCCCGATCACGGTGGCTACGAGTGATCAACTGAAAATCACGTACACCATCAGTACGTAAACCTTTAACGGTATGGGCATGGATGCCCTGCCTTTTTAACCATGCCAAACATACCTTGGGCCGGCCTTACTAACCGTAAACTTTTTCTTCAGAGTGGTGATTTCGGTTCCACTTTGAAGAAAAGTTTTCAAGTGGCTGATACTGCGCTTACAGGTATAGAGTGGGGCGGCACAAATACGTTTTGGAGTGGTAATACTAGTAATTTGTTGTATAAACAAAGTGGACAATTTACATCTACGATTAAAGATACTATCAATGTTGCGGGCGTAGACGGTACCCCTACAGGAATATCTTGGGACGGTCGAAATACTCCGTGGTGTGGGACTCAGTTTGATGACTTGGTATTGAATAGTAAATTCACATCCACTGAATTGACTCGACGAGATCTTACTAGTGTAGACACGCTTCTCCATGATATTTCTTTTGACGGCGACAATACGCCATGGTGCGGTGTTACCACACATAAATTATATGTTCAGGAGGGACAATTTACAAGCAGTATTCTAAAAAGTTTAGATATAATAGTCACCGATAGTAGCCCAACAGGAATATCTTGGGACGGCACAGACACATTGTGGTGCGGTATTGATACCGTAATGTTATACAGGTATAGTGGGCAATTTACATCCACAGTTAAATCAACTATGGATGTTAGTGGTTTCGACTCTAGCGTACAAAGTATTAGTACAAACAATTTTAACGAAAGGATTGCTAAAACACCTATACCCCTTATTTATGTTTCAAGTACATTAACGATTACTGATGGGGTGTTAGGTTGGACTGATTCGATTGATATTGTAGACACATTAACGATCACAGATACATTTGATTTGACATATAACGTTATTGATATTATTGATTATTTGGCGATCAGTGATACAGCTTATCAGCCCATAATTTATGACCGCGCGGTAACTGATACCTTAACTGTTTCAGATAGTGTTGATTCGTTACAAAACTCGTATACTTTTAGTGATTTTCTGATTATTGTAGACTACGTCGATCTTAATGATGTAAAAGAACGCACTGCCGGAAATGTTCTAGTTATTACTGACAGTGTCAGTATAGAGCAAGACTATGCGTTTAAGATTATTGATCCCCTCGCTATCTCAGATAGTACCGATATAACAGTACCGCTTAATATCGTAATTGAACATACCTTAACTATCTCGGATGAACCGGGAGGTGTATTTCAATATAATTTAGATATCGAAACACCTTTCGATATTCTATTCACTGATCCAGTGAATATGATTGAATACAGAATGATAGATAGTGTGGAGCATCAGTTAATCGCTGGTAGGGTGATAGTACAACACCTAACGGCACAGCAAACAGTACAAGTCACCAACGAAAAAGCATCAGCAACATCGGACTCGGCTTCTAACACACTTACGATCACTGATGAGGCTGTAGTTGCCCGGTCATACGGGCACACACTCGTTATTACTGATTCTATTACCGTTACCCAGGGTAAAGGTGCTCGCAACGATTTAACTATTACAGACTCTATTGTCGTCAGTAGAAAGACTAATAACACATTAACCGATGTACTGACCATAACCAATGAAGTGCGTTTCACGCTTACAACAGTAGGCCCGTGTCCGATACGTCGATTGTATTTTCCGTTTATAGGGACGACGACAGACCCTGACGCACCAACACCTCCAAGTGTCACACCCCCAACAATCATTACGTACACCAACGTTCAGTTATCGTGGCCAACTACTGCTCCGTCCTTAATTTTAACATTAAGAGGTCCAGAGTTAGGTAACCGCGACCAACTACACAGTGTACGTATTAACCGTGAGACTCGTGGCGGTACCTTGGTTGTATACGCTGACCCTGATTGGCCAAAACGGGAGCAACTCAATCTACAGTTTACTGGACTTACTGAGTCTGAGGGTGAAGATATTTTGGAATTCTTACGCGACACGTTGGGTCAGCAGATTAAGCTCCGAGATTGGGAAGGTAAAGAGTGGACAGTCTTAACAGTGTCGCCGGGTAACCCGTTCACGCAACGCGGCTTCTGTAAAAATGCTATCAGTCTTGATTTTGAAAGCGCATTATGATCCAACTAATAGCATTTCAAACTACCACACTATTACCTAACCCCGAGTGGGATAATAGTGAACAATTAACTGGTGAAGTCACCATTAAGCGTGCGACGGACGGGACTACATACACATATATTAAGTCTAAGAATGATCGACGTCGTTTATTATTCCGTTTTCGATTAACCAGACAAAAGAGTTTTGAACTAAGAGAATTTATTATTGCGTATTTCAGTTCCGAAGTGCGACTTATAGACCATAATGGTGTTACATGGGTTGGCAACTTATTGAATAATCCTTTCGAGTTTGAGTCCTTGTCCGGTGAAGAGCAGAACATTCAATTGGAGTACGAAGGGATTAAACAATGAGGGATTTGACAGCAAACGCTATCGCGAAAATTACTGAACAGTACGGTAACGAGCCTATTATTATTTTGGATATTGCCTGGGTACTTGATGGTGGGGTTTCACAATATGCAGATCGTGATATTGAAGGTATACCGGGTAAAATTCTAAGTGTATCTAATCTTGATAATGTTATCAAAGTATCACAAAGCGATGACTCACAAGAGATCACCGCCGTTCTCGACGATACAAATGGCACTATCAAAGGAATAATGGACAGTCACGATATACACAAACGCGATGTTGGCGTTTATCAGTATTTTAATGGGTTGGATCTTGCTGATCGCTTCTTATTATTCAAAGGGAAAATAAACACTCCAATCAGTTGGAATGAAGGTGCGCGCACCGTAACGATCACTATAGTTTCACAACTAGAAGATAAAGAGGTCGGATTCTCCCCCGAGGAAGGTCAGTTTCCGTATATCCCACGGGAGTTAATCGGTAAGACATGGCCATCTATTTTCGGAACACCTCTTGACGTACCTGCCTTACAAATTAACAAGGCGGTTGTGGGTTCCACACTTTGTCCGGTAGGTATTGTGACGGGCCAGGAGGAACATTTAGCCGAATATTCTGGCTCTAGTCGTCCTGATATTTCACAAGCTGTAGCTAGACGAAACTATGCAAGTTTACTTTCTAATTTGTTTACTAGGGCGGCGGCACCTGTGCATTTGTCTGCACCAAAACTATCCCAAGAATACTTAAGAATCTCTGCGGATTACCTGGACCAACGGAACGCTTTGTCCTCGGCAATAACAGCTACACTAAGTAGTTATAGTTCGCAACAATCATGTGCGTCTGATAAACGACAACAGACCGTAGATGATGCAGAGGAAAAAGGATTAGGGTGTAATCCAGTACGTATTTTAGGGGGTGAGGATTTCCAGCGAGGATTTATAACCTTGGATATCAATGGCGGCTTATTTTCCGGTTATTTTGAAGGTACTTCAGATAGTTTTAATATTACGGCGAGAACGCACCCGCAACATAACGCAGATGTAGCAGAAGCAATTGCCGATCGAGAAAATACACCTCGTGGTTGTGGGGGTGGCGGTAGCAGTACGGGCGGACTTGTTCAATGGGACACGAAAGTACCTTACGGTTTCGGTAATCTTTTTCCGGGACCTAGTAGCACATACAGACAAAAAATTCAATTCTTTCCTGTGGCCCGAACTAAGCAAGACCGCATCAATAATATAATGCGTCATTTTTGGGCTGACGCAGGGTCTTCGGTACATATTTTCGGTGATGAACCAATCACGTATGTGGTCAGTATCGTCCCAGGTACCGTACTACAAGTCAAAGCGTTCAAAACATTCAACGGCATACGCAAACTTATCAATGTACCGTCGAGTATGTGGACTGCGTCGATACAGGAATATGGCAGTGTAACTGCAGTTCAGGTCGTTATTGACAAAGCACTGAGTACGTTAGAGGGTCAGAATTGGGGTGACGATATTTACGTGACGTTTGAGTCGGATATTGGTCCGAACATCGTAGATATTATCACGTACCTAATACAGACGTATACTGACCTCGGAATCGACGCAACATCTTTTAATTCGGTGAAAACAAAACTAACACCATTTCCTGCAAATTTCGCAATACTAGACCGTAAAAATATAATTTCAGTATTAAATGAAATCGCGTTCCAGGCTCGATGTAATCTTCGTCTAGTGAACGGGGTGTTCTTTATCACGTACCTGGCTGAGGAACCCAGTACCGTGGACACTTTTACGGTTAGCGATTTGGAACATCAGAGTATTGAAGTGTTTCTTACATCTACCGAA
>SDBT01017111.1_pt1 | contig 11464 bp, 11 predicted proteins | sample 2277101 | NCBI WGS metagenome assembly SDBT01 (sample SAMN10404973, study PRJNA504765) | marine sediment metagenome | isolation source: marine sediment core GS10_PC15, 103 cmbsf | place: Arctic Ocean: Southern Knipovich Ridge | collected 2010
GGATGCGGATCGGCACCCAGCGGCTGGTCTCCCTGGCCTACCCCATGCTGCTGGCCTCGGCGGTGCTGCTGGTGCTGGTGCTCGTCCCCGGGCTGGGGACCCGGGTGGGAGGCTCGACCCGCTGGATCCGCCTGGGGGTGATGAACTTCCAGCCGGGGGAGATGGCCAAGATCGCCTTCGTGATCTACCTGGCCTGCTCGCTGACCCGCAAGAAGGAGCGCATCCGGGCCTTCTCGGTCGGCTTCCTGCCCCACCTGCTGGTCTGCGGCCTGCTGCTGTTGCTCCTGCTCGGCCAACCCGACTTCGGCACGGCGGCCACCCTGACCTCGATCCTGTTCTTCATGTTGTACGTGGCCGGCACGCGCCTGAGCTATATCGCGGTGGCCGCCCTGGCCGCCCTGCCCATGGCCTACGGTCTGATCGCCGGCTCCGAGTACCGCATGCGCCGTCTGCTGGCGTTCATGGATCCGTGGTCCCACCGCTTCGACATCGGCTACCAGATCTCCGAGAGCCTGATGAGCTTCGGATCGGGCGGGATCTTCGGCGCCGGGCTGGGCGAGGGGAAGCACAAGCTGTTCTACCTGCCGGCCGCCCACACCGATTTCATCTACTCGCAGGTGGGCGAGGAGCTGGGCATGGTCGGCGCGGTGCTGGTCATGCTGGCCTTCGGGCTGATCGTCTGGCGGGGCATGCGCGCGGCCTGGCGGGCCCCGGACCTGTTCGGCACCTACGTGGCGTTCGGGCTGACTCTGCTCATCGGGCTGCAGACCCTGATCAACCTGGGAGTGGTCACCGGGCTGCTGCCCACCAAGGGGCTGACCCTGCCGTTCATCTCCTACGGCGGGAGCTCGATGATCTGCAACATGTTCGCGGTGGGAGTGCTGCTGGATATTTCGGCCCAGGGCACGGAGCCCGGGACCTTGGACGATTCGAAGGCGACCTGGCCGTGAGGCGTTTGTTTTTGCTTTTAGGCTGTAGAGAGTTTCTGAGATGAGAATTCTGATCGCAGGCGGCGGCACCGGCGGGCACCTTTTCCCGGGGATAGCCCTGGCCGAGGAACTGGTCGGGCGCAACCAGGGTCACGAGGTGCTGTTCGTCGGAACCCGGCACGGGCTGGAGGTACGCCACGTGCCGCGCGCCGGATTCGCGCTCGAGTTGATCGAGGTGGGCCAGCTGAAGGGCAAGGGCTTGCTGGGCTGGTTGCGCGGCCTGCTCGGAATTCCGCGGGCCATGTGGCAGTCGCGGCGCATCCTCAGGCGGCATCGTCCCGACGTGGTGGTGGGTGTTGGGGGTTACGCCTCCGGTCCGGTAGTGCTGACCGCCTGGACTAAACGCATTCCCACCATGGTGATGGAACAGAACGCGCTGCCGGGGTTCACCAACCGGGTGCTCGGAAGGTTCGTCCGCAAGGTGGTGGTGGCCTTCGAGGAGGCGCTGGCCGGCTTCCCGCGCAGGAAGGTGCTGATGCTAGGCAATCCGGTCCGCAAGGACCTGGTGGACAACTTCCTGCGCAGCAAAGAGCCCGCCGACGGCGCTCATCTGCTGGTGTTCGGCGGCTCACAGGGGGCCCGAACGCTGAACCGGGTGCTGCCCGAGGCCATGCGCATTCTGGTCGAGCAGGTCGAGCGGATCGACGACCTGCACCTGGTCCACCAGACCGGCGAGCGGGAGTTTACGCAGGTCGAAGAGCGCTACCGGGAACTGGGCCTTCAGTCCAGGGTCGAGGTCAAGGCCTTCATCGACGACATGGCGACGGCGTACCGGAAGACCGATCTGGTCGTCTGCCGCGCCGGGGCCTCCACGGTGACCGAGCTGTCCCTGTGCCACAAGCCGGCCATCCTGGTGCCGTTCCCGTACGCCGCCGACAACCACCAGGAGAACAACGCCCGCTCGCTGGTCGAGGTCGGGGCGGCGGTGATGGTGCGCGAAGCGGAGCTTACCGCGGATCGTCTGGCGGACGAGGTGGCCGCCATCCTGTGCGATCCCGAGCGGCGGGCCCGGATGGAGGAGGCGGCCGGAAGCGTCAGCCGTCCCGAAGCGGCCCGCGACGTAGCCGAACTTTGCCTGGAGCTGGCCAGCCGCTCCCGCAGGCTGAGAAAGGAGCGCGCCTGATGCCTCTTCGCAGGAGCTACAGCGTGCACTTCGTCGGCATCGGCGGAATCGGCATGAGCGGCATCGCCGAGGTGTTGCTGAACCTGGGCTACCGCGTCAGCGGCTCGGACCTTACCGAGAGCGAGACCACCCTGCGCCTGGAAAACCTGGGCGCGCGGGTCGCAACCGGGCACGACGCTTCGAACCTGGGCGAGGCGGACGTGGTGGTGGTCTCCAGCGCGGTCGGCGAGGGCAATCCGGAGGTGCTGGCCGCGCGCGGCCGCGGCGTGCCGGTCATCCAGCGGGCCGAGATGCTGGCCGAGTTGATGCGCATGAAGTACGGCATCGCGGTGGCCGGCTCCCACGGCAAGACCACCACAACCTCGATCCTCTCGGTGGTCATGGCCGAGGCCGGCCTGGATCCAACCATGGTGATCGGGGGCCGCCTGAACTCCCTGGGTAGCAACGCCCGGCTGGGCCAGGGCGAGTTCCTGGTGGCCGAGGCCGACGAGAGCGACGGATCCTTTCTGAAGTTGACGCCCACCTATGCGGTGATCACGAACATCGATCCCGAGCACCTGGATCACTACGGCGACATGAGCAAGCTGCGCGAAGCCTTCGTCGAGTTCGCCAACAAGGTGCCGTTCTATGGGCTGGTGGTGGTTTGCCTGGATCACCCGGTGGTCCAGGACATCCTGCCCCGGATCGGCAAGCGCCTGGTTTCCTACGGAATCGACTCCGTGGCGGACTACCAGGCGAAGGACCTCTCGTTCGGTCCCGGCTACGTCCGGTTCGATGTCTTGCGCGCCGGGGAGAAGCTGGGGCCGGTCGAGCTGCGCATGATCGGAAAGCACAACGTGCTCAACGCGCTCGCCGCCATCGCGGTGGCGGACGAGCTGCAGGTGCCGTTCGGGGTGGTGCAGTCGGCCCTCGAAAAGTTCGAGGGCATCCAGAGGCGCTTCACCGTTCGCGGCCGGGTGGGAGGAGTGACCGTCGTGGACGACTACGGCCATCACCCGGTGGAGATCCGAGCTACCCTGGCCGGGGCCCGCAAGGCTTACGACAACCGGCTGGTGGTGGTCTTCCAGCCCCACCGCTACACCCGGACCCGCGACCTTCAACGCGAGTTCTACTCGGCCTTCGACCGGGCCGACGTCCTGGTCGTGATGGAAATCTATGCCGCCGGCGAGGAGCCCATCGAAGGGGTCGACGGCCGGAAGTTGTTCATGGGCATCCGCAGCCAGGGGCCCCGCGAGGCCCACTATATCTCGGACCGCAGGCACGTGGTCGACTGGCTGGTGGACAACACGCGCCCCGGCGACCTGGTCGTCACCATGGGCGCCGGCGACGTCTGGCGGGTGGGGGAGGAATATCTCGCCCGGATGCGGCGCAAGCTCAACGGGAAGCGGTCATGAAGGACAAGCGCATCGGCATGTTGATGGGCGGACACAACGCCGAGCACGAGGTGTCGATCAACACCGGCAAGGCACTGGCCGGGGCCCTGCGCAGTCGCGGGTGCCGGGTGGTCGAGATCGTGGTCGACACAGATCTGCCGGCGGTCCTGCTGCGGGAGCGTGTCGAGGTGGCGTTCGTGGCGCTGCACGGTCGCTGGGGGGAGGACGGGTGCGTCCAGGGGCTGCTCGAGGCCATGCGCATTCCTTACACCGGCAGCGGCGTGCTGGCCTCGGCCCTGTCCATGGACAAGGTCATCTCCAAGGGCGTCTTCAGGCAGCGGGGCTTGCCGGTGGTCGAGGACGTGGTGCTGGCCAGGGAAAGCCTGGACGGCATCGAGGTCACCGACCTGCCGTTCGGCTTGCCGGTAGTCGTAAAGCCTTCCCGTGAGGGATCCAGCGTCGGGGTGAGCATCGTCCGGGACGCCGCCGCATTCCTGTGCGCGCTGGAACAGACACGCGACCTTGCGGGAGAGGTGCTGGTCGAACGATACGTCCCGGGGCGCGAAATCCAGGTGGCCGTGCTGGACGACCAGCCCCTGGGGGCGATCGAGATTGTGCCGGCCGGGGAGTTCTACGACTACGAGGCCAAGTACCACAGCGGCGGTGCGACGCAGTACCTCTTCCCCGCGCCGCTGTCGAAGGCCGAGACGGATCGGGTGCTGGACCTCTGCGCAGGGGCCCACCGCGCCCTGGGATGCCGTGGGGTGAGCCGGGTGGACACCATCCTGGCTTCGGACGGAGAGTTCTTCCTGCTCGAGGTCAACACCATCCCGGGCATGACCGAGGCCAGCCTGGTGCCCAAGATCGCGGCCGGGCTTGGCATGGGGTTTGCGGACCTGGCCGAGCGCCTGCTGCTGGGGGCGGCGCTCAAGGCGTGATGAGAACGTGGGAGTGCGATGGGACGACGAAACCGCAAACGCAAGAGCCCCGAGCAACGGCGGGTAGAACTCCAGCGTCGGGTTCGACACTGGCTGCTGGGCCCGTTGCGTCTGCTGCTGCTGAGCGCCCTGGGTGTGGGCCTGGGCTTGGGCGCCTACCAGGTGGCCGTGTTCCTGCGGACCTCCGCCTACCTGTCGGTGCGCCGCATCGAGGTCAACGGCACTTCGCACACCAGCATGGAGGAGCTGTTGCAGGCGACCGGGCTGCGCAGTGGCGCCAATATCTTCTCCGTCGATCTGGACCTGGCCAGACGGCGCCTTCAGGGTCATCCCTGGGTCAAGCGGGCCAGCGTCAAGCGGGTGGTGCCCGACAGGATCGTGGTGGAGATCGAGGAACAACGACCCGCGGCCCTGGTCAGCCTGGAGGGATTGTACCTGGTCAATCCGGAGGGAGAGGTGTTCAAACGACTGCAGCCGGGCGAAGCCATCGATCTGCCGATCATCACGGGGATCGAGCGATCCCGGTTCAGCGAGGACCCCGCGCGGACCCTGCGGCGGATCCGCGCCGCGCTGGCGATGATCGACCGCGTCGAGCGGACGGCTTGCCTGCACGAACACATCATCGCGCTGGCGGAGATCCACACGGACGATCTGCTGGGAACCACCCTGGTGCTCGACCCGGGGGCCTTGTCGGTCCGGCTGGGACGCGATGCGCCCGAGGCCCGCTTGCCGGTGCTGTGCCGGTTGTTGGACGAGCTTCAGCGCCGCGACATCGCGGCCCACACGGTCTTGCTGGATCACGCCGTCCGGCTCGACTGGGCGACCGTGCGGCTTACCGGCGGCGGGCGCGTCCTCGACGGGGATATGACGGAACAGTACGAACGCATATAGGAGCGAGGTGATTCATGGCAAAAGGGAATGAACTGGTCGTCGGCCTGGACATCGGCACAACCAAGATCTGCGCGATCGTGGGCGAGATCCAGGCCGACGGAGTGGACATCGTCGGGCTAGGGACTTCCCCCTCGCGCGGACTGAAAAAGGGGGTGGTGATCAACATCGAGACCACGGTCAATTCCATCAAGCGGGCGGTGGAGGAGGCCGAGACGATGGCCGGTTGCGAGATCAAGAGCGTCTACGTGGGGATCGCCGGCGGCCACGTCAGGGGCATCAACTCCCACGGCATCGTCGCGGTCAAGGATAAGGAGGTCCGCCAGGGCGACATCCGCCGGGTTATCGACGCAGCCCGGGCCGTGAACTTCCCGCTCGACCGGGAGGTGCTCCACGTCCTGCCGCAGGAGTTCATCATCGACGACCAGGACGGCATCAAGGAGCCGCTGGGCATGAGCGGGGTGCGGCTCGAGGCCAAGGTCCACGTGGTGACCGGCGCCTGTTCGTCGGCCCAGAACCTGATCAAGTGCACCAACAAGACCGGCCTTGACGTGGCCGACCTGGTCCTGCAGCCGCTGGCCTCCTCGCTGGCGGTGTTGACCGAGGACGAAAAGGATCTGGGAGTGGCCCTGATCGACATCGGCGGCGGCACGACCGACATCGCCATCTTCGCAAACGGCAGCATCGTGCACACCGGCGTGCTCAGCCTGGGAGGCAACCAGTTGACCAACGACATCGCCCTGGGGTTGCGCACGCCGGCCCCTGAGGCCGAGAAGCTGAAGATCTTAAGCGGCTGCGCCATGGCCTCGCTGGTGGACAGGGACGAGACCATCGAGGTGCTCCAGGTGGGCGGGCGCTGCAACCGGAACCTGTCGCGGCAGATCCTGTGCGAGATCATCGAGCCGCGGATGGAGGAGATCTGCAGCCTGGTCAGGCGGGAAATCCAGCGCTCCGGCTACGAGGATCTGCTGGCCTCCGGCGCGGTCATCACCGGCGGCTCGACCATAATGGAGGGCATGCCCGAACTGGCCGAGGACGTGCTGGGCATGCCGGTGCGACGGGGCGTGCCGGACAAGATCAACGGAATCGCGGACCTGGTCCGTTCCCCGATATACGCCACCGGCGTCGGCCTGGTGCACTACGGCCGGGATCACCTGGATTCGCGGTTCTTTCCCATCCGGCCCGACAAGGACTTGTACCAGCGCATCAAGCAACGCATGAAGGGCTGGATGCGCGACTTCTTCTAGAAACATGAGGTTTCCATTTCGTGCGCGCGGGCACGCAGAGCGAGGAGGGATTGACATGATCGAGTTCATGGAAGTGGAGGACAACGCAGCCAGGATCCGGGTCGTGGGGGTCGGCGGCGGGGGTAACAACGCGATCAACACCATGATCAAGGCCGGCATAGAGGGGGTGGATTTCATCGCCGCTAATACCGATGCCCAGGCCCTGGCCACCAACCTGGCGCCGTTGAAGATCCAGCTTGGCGAGAGCCTGACCCGCGGCCTGGGCGCGGGGGCCGACCCGGAGATCGGCCGCAACGCGACGCTGGAATCCAAGGACCGCTTCGCCGAGGTCATCGAGGGGGCCGACATGGTGTTCGTCACCGCCGGCATGGGCGGCGGCACCGGAACCGGCGGCGCGCCGGTGATCGCCGACGTGGCCCGCTCCCTCGGCTGCCTGACCGTCGGCGTCGTCACCCGCCCGTTCCGCTTCGAGGGCAAGCGCCGGGCTCAGCTAGCCGAGCAGGGCATCGGCGAGCTCAAGGCCGCCGTGGACACCCTGATCACCATCCCCAACGAGAAGCTGATCGAGCTGGCCGGCGAGAACCTGACCATGGTGGACGCATTCACCAAGGTGAATCAGGTATTGCTCAACGCGGTCCAGGGCATCAGCGACCTGGTTGTCGTGCCCGGGATGATCAACGTGGACTTCGCCGACGTGCGCACGGTCATGCAGAGCCGCGGCATGGCGCTGATGGGCACGGGCAGGGCCAACGGCCAGAACCGGGCCCTCGAGGCGGTCCACCGGGCGATCAGCTCACCGCTTCTGGAGGAAGTGGCCATCCACGGCGCCACCGGCGTCCTGCTCAACGTCACCGGCGGGACGGACCTGCGGCTGTTCGAGGTCAACGAATGCGCCGGTTTCGTCCAGGAGCAGGTGCACGAGGACGCCAACTTCATCTTCGGCGCGGTGGTGGACGAGCGGATGGGCGACGACCTGGCGGTCACGGTCATCGCCACCGGGTTCGAGAGCCGCGCCGAGCTGATCTCGGATCGTCAGATCCAGGACTTCCGCCTGCAACCGGAGAACCTGGACATCCCCACCCACATCCGGCGCAACACGCGCTTCAACGAATTTCAGTCGGCCCCGCCGCAGTCCGCGGAGCGGTTGCCGGTGGCCTGCCCGGCCGTCCCCCGGCCGAGGCCGGTCCGCGAGCTCCGCTCGCTGGCCGACCCGGAGCTGGCCCGCCAGCTCGAGGACGCGGAGTACGACATTCCCACGTTCTTGCGCCGGCCTGATAGATGAAAAAGGCGGCGGGCCGTGTGGTCCCGCCCCGCTGTTCAGATCAACCCAAGGGCGATAGCCAAGGCGGTGTCAAGCTCCTGCATTTTCTCGTCGGAGAGGTGCTCCTTGTAGTCGGTCAAGTTTGACTTCTCTATGCTTCGCAATCCGTCGCAATGGATGGCACCCAGGTGTTTGAACCCATCATTTTCGTTCACCCTGACCTGGGTGCTGAGGCCTGGAATGTAGTTGGTGGAAACGGGCGCACAGATGACGGTCGAATAGCCTGTTTCGATTGAGGCTTGCCGGCTGACGACCACGAAAATCCGTTGCTTCTTCGGGTCTGTTGGGTCGCCTTTACCCTTCTTGACGAGGTAGAAGTCGCCGCGCTGAATCACGTGTCAGCCTGAAAGGTTTGTAGCTCAACAGCTTCCTTGTTGAGTTCATCGGCGTGAGCGTTGATTAGTTCCTGGTCACGGTTGTCTCGTGCCGCCCTTTGATCACCATTACTACGTAGCCCCTCGAGAATGCGGCGTGCCTTGGGCAGCTCGCTCTCGGGCAACTCATCTACAAGCTCGTGTATCGTCTGTCTGGCGCTCATCATTCTCATGGTTCAACTCCAACTCTAGTAACATCTTATGCCTAGCGCGTTCGATCTGTCAAGGGCCGAGGCTATCTTGAGGCTATCTTGACCTGGTCAAGCGGGAGATCCAGCGCTCCGGCTACGAGGATCTGCTGGCCTCCGGCGCGGTCATCACCGTTGCCCAACGCATTCAGATCGTATCGTTCGTCCCGCTTGAGGATGTCGGCCAAGGGAGTGCCGATGCCCAGTCGTCCAGCGGGAGGGCATGAAGCCCTCCCCGTCTACGGTTGTCAGTTGAGCCAGCGTCGGTGAAGAAGATGGAGAGGAATCAGCCTTCGCCGCCCTCGGGGCCGCCGCCGACGGGCAGCACGGCGAAGTTGATGGTGCTGTAGCCGACCGCGGAGCAGGTGAACATCACCTTCTTCAGCACCCTGAAGGGGACGGTCTTGTGACCCTGGATGTTGATCTTGCCGGGGAAGGTCTGGTTGGGGTGCAGCTGCTGATACTGCTTCTTCAGGTTGTTGAGCATCTCGGACAGGTCGGCGATCTCGAAGTTCTCGTCCTCGGCGATGTCGTCCATGCGGCCGACCTGCTTGCCCTCGATGACCACCTGGCCGGAGCCGATGGTGATCACCGGCGCCTGTTCGAGCTCGTCGGTCTGGGTGGCAGTGGGAAGCTCGATGTCCTTCTGGAGGAAGAGGATCTCGCCCGAGGTGGAGAAGGTCATCAGCAGGAAGATGACCAGCACGACGAACATGTCGATCATCGGGGTCAGGTTCAGCGCCACGTCCACCGAGCGGCCGGCCTTCTTGGTGATGTGCTTCTTGGCCACATCGAGCTTGATGTTCATCATCAGGCGGGGGCCGGGTTTCTTGATCGGCATGGTCCCGTCTCCCTCAGATGGTCCCCGACACGGAGATGTTCGGGAACTCGTTGGCCAGGCACACGTCCATGGTGTCGATCAGTACCTGGTAGTTGATGCTGTCCTCGCTCATGATCGTGATGTCGTTCTTGTCCGGGAACTGGCCGTGGATCTCCTTGAGCTTGGTTCCCAGCGCCTTCTTGTCGTACTTGTCGTCCTTCTTGAGGATGTCGGCGATGGTCTGGGCGTTGCCGGTCACTATGTACCCCTGGGGAGTGATGGCCACCACCAGGTTGAGGCGCTGGCGCTCCTCGGGGGTCTGCTCGGTCGGAGCGCCGGTGCCCGACTGGCTCACCGAGATCTTGCCGATCTGAATCCAGACCGCCGCCATCAACAGGAAGCAGATCAGGCAGGTCAGGAGGTCGATGAACGGGACCAGGTTCAGTTCCACGTTCAACGCCTTCTTGCCCCCACCGCTGCGTCCGCCTGGGGCGCTGACACTAGCCATGCTCGTCCTCCTTTACGGAGAGTTGGATGCCTTCGGAGCCGGAAAGTTCCGGCCGTCCGGCGTCCCGTCATTCGGCTCCGCGGACGTCGGACGTGTTCAGCTTGTCCCGGTTGGCCAGGATCAGGTTCAGCATCCGGACCGTGCTCTCGTTGATGTCGTCCACGATGTTCTGGGTGGTGCCCGACAGGATCGAGAATACTACCAGGGCCGGGATGGCTGTGCCCAGTCCGAAGGCCGTGCAGTTCATGGCCTCGGAGATGCCCTTGGCCAGCAGCACGGCTTTCTCGGCCGCGTCGGCATATGACACCGCGGCGAACGAGCGGATCAGGCCGCTGATGGTACCCAGCAGGCCGGCCAGAACGGCCACGTTGCTCAGCATGGCCAGGTAGCCCGTGCGCTTCTCGATCCGCGGCATCTCCTGCAGGGCCGTCTCGTCCATGGCCGATTGGATCTCGGCCTCGGTGCCGTCGATCCGCAGCAGGCCTGACTTGACGATGTTGGCCAGGGGAGCCCGGTTGCTCGAGCAGTAGGTGATGGCGCGTTGGAGGTTGCCCTGGAAAAGGTACTTGTGCATGGTGTTGATGAAGTCGTTCTTGTTGATGCGCGCCTTGAAGTACAGGTAGGCGATGCGCTCGGCCGCGATGGCGATGATGAACACCGCGATGATCGCGATGGGGTACATACCCCAGCCACCTTCCTTGAATGCCTCTGCCAGCTCTTCCATGTCACTCTCCTTTTCATCTGCCAAATAGGGTCGCCCGTGAGCACCCAGACCGTCTTGCACAACCAGTGATTCCTGATTCCCGGCTGCGGAACAAGGCCTACCATACCAGCAGGCGGTCCGACCAAGTCAAGAAAAAAAGGTGGGGCGCGAAGCACAGGGTCGATGCATGTAGTAGGTCCTGCTACATTTTTTATTATCCGTGATTTCTGATAGTACTTGGGCCGATGTCCGCAAGGAGCAAGAGAAGGCCCGTCCGTTCGCGCGGGAAGTCGAAGCACGGATTTCCACCCCCGCCCGGAGGCGACCGGTTGCAGGTGGCGATCGTCTATCCGGGGCCGGCCCCGGAAGGCATGGCCAGCCTGGCTGTGCACGGCCTGCTCCGGCTGTGCAACGACCACCCGCTCGCCGCGGCCGAACCTGTATTCCTGTCCCGGGAGCTTACTCCGGCCCGGGCGCTGGTCACCGGGCGCAAGCTTCCGGATTTCGATTTGCTGGCCGTGACGCTGTCCTTCGAGCAGCAGTGGGTGGAGTTGCCCCACCTGTTGAGCACCGCCGGCATCCCCGCCCGGCACGCGGACCGCGACGAGCGTCATCCGATCGTTGCGGTCGGTGGCGTGGCCTGCCGGCTCAACCCCCGCCCCGGCCTTCCCTTCGTGGACCTTCTGGTTCCGGGCGACTCGGAGCCCGTCATGGACCGGATCCTGACGATCCTGTTCGAAGGGCGCGGCAGTCGCCGATCCGAGTTGCTGGGGCGACTGGGCGCAGTCGAAGGGATTCTGGCGCAGCCCACGGCCGGCCGAGCAGTGCGGGCGTTGTTTCATGACGCCGGCCCGCCCGTGTCCCTGGTCTGCGAGATCTCCGTCTCGGCGTTCTCGGGCATTCATCTGGTGGAGACCGGCCGCGGTTGCCCGGCGGGATGTCGCTTCTGCGCGCTCGGCTTTTCGCGTCGCCCGCCCGTGTTCTTCGGGGCC
>SDBT01017112.1_pt1 | contig 11463 bp, 26 predicted proteins | sample 2277101 | NCBI WGS metagenome assembly SDBT01 (sample SAMN10404973, study PRJNA504765) | marine sediment metagenome | isolation source: marine sediment core GS10_PC15, 103 cmbsf | place: Arctic Ocean: Southern Knipovich Ridge | collected 2010
GAATCCCGTAAGCGAACGAATGCACCAGGGTCTCTGTGGCCATGCCCATCTTAATCATGACAGCCTGGTGCTTCAGTTCCTCGATGAGCTTGTCTGCATCACAGAGGGACACGAACATCATCAATCGATCAGAGTCCTCAAGGTCAGGTGTGTCCCGTAACTGCTGAATCGTGTTCTCGACGTTCATCTCACTCACGTCTCATCTCCTCCGACAAGGCACGAATTGATCCAGTGAGCATCTTCAGCAGCTCGTTGGTGATGGTGCTGGTGCCAGTCGGATCTGCACCATCCAGCTTCTCCTCGAACATCAGAGCTGCGTTCTCCACCGGCTCCAACAACAGCAGCACCTTCGATCTCTCAGTCACGGTCCTTCTCCTCTGCTTCCCTGCGTATCTGTGACCACATCACCACGGCTGTGCCGTGGAACAGGAGCTGCAATCCAAGACACACGAGAAGGAGCGGGTACGTCCACATCTCTTTCGTGATCCACCAGACAGCAACCCACACCAGGACACCAATGAAAAAGAAACTCCCTACCTTCGAGAGCCTGTCGGCGTGAACTATCTTGATCTCAGTTTGCGTAATCATTCTCGTCTGCGCTTCTTCTTCTTTTTCGGCGCGAAGTGGTGTGGTTGCCGACTCCAGTGCTTGGTCTTACACAGCCTGCACATCGGTGCGTCGAGGCTGCTCCCCTTCTCCTTGTCAGGCATAGATGGTCACTTCGACCTTGACCCCAGCCTTGAACAGCATGTCCAGCAGGTAGCTCGACTTCACTCGCGTGAGGTCGCCACGCACGATGTCACTAATGGTCGGCTGACTGCACCCTAGTCCATCTGCTGCTTCCTGTTGCGTGACGTAGGCTTCGATGCGCGACCGCACTGCGATGGCCAGGAACTCCTTCATCCGTTTCTGATTCTTGGTAGCGAACATCCCCGATGCACCGATCTGCATCGCTACATTGAACTCGCTCTGGGTCATCGATCTCATCTGGCTCCAACCTGACTCAGATGTGGCATATCTTCGGTCCACTCCACATAGTCATTCAGGTCCAGTGGAATGCTACCTAACCTATTGGTTTCTTTGTGGTTTCCGGTGTAGTAGATCAGGTTGGCGTCACGCTGATGTTGACGCAAGTTCCCCATGATCTCTGGGACCAGATAGAAGCGCATGAGACGTGACCCTGGTGCGATGTCAGCAGGGTAATTCCTGATCTGCGTAATACTCACGGCTCGTCGTGTAGATCCTCGCATCGACATCTTCTTCGATCTCCTTCATTGGTGCGGCAAATCCAGGCTTCCCTGCATGTTCCCATCCGATGTATCCCTGACTGATAACGATGGCCGTATACGCTCCGAACGCACGGTCAATGTGATCGTCAAAGTTGTTTGACGGAGGCTCCATGAGTGCCTCCGGTTCTCCTTGCATCTTCACAGGTGCCGACACCTCATGGTCATTCCATGGCACTGGCTTGCCGACGAACTCCAGCTTGCCACGATCACGCAGTTCCCTCGGCGTGATGTACTCGCCATCCTTCTCGCTCAAGATCAGAATATCCCATGGCTGCTCCTTGTTGATGCCGTATGAGTAGTCGGGGTTCGGCTGTTCCCAGGTGTACCCCGCTGCTTCTGGGAGCAGCTTCGGGGCATGACTGAGCCGCCAGCTAATCGCTGCTGCGGCAATACCTACCATCGCTACTTGGAGGAATCCTCTCCTCGTCGTCATCTAGCGTCCCTGTCCTTTATCGGTCGGTTTCTTCGGTCTCTTGTTGGCGTTCTCGGATGTGCTTGGCTGCGCCGGTAATTGTCATGTCTCCAGTGGGGTTGTCCTCTGCACTGATCCGGCGTCGTTCGTCTGCTTCCTGCTCAGCTCGATCCCTGGCTGCGCTCTCATCAACCCCTCCCTGGATGTGCGTCTCGATGTGTTCGGCTGCTGTGCCTCCTTCATCTTTCGTCGCCAGTAGTGCCGCTCGCTGTTCCGAATCGTCCACCACTGGTGGTGGGCTCGTGGAAACCCCATACGTCGGCACCGTGTCGTCGTCTCCACCGTTGGTCCTTGGTACTGCTCGACTGGGGCTGTCGTTCCCCTTGTTGTGTCCGGTCGGGTACTCCTTCCTGCTCTCTCTGTTCTGCCGACTAGCCATGACTCGGTGCCACTCTGACCTTCGAGCCCAGCGGCTGAGTTGATCCGCTCGCCCGTGTTCCCGAGAGTGTTCGGCCTGGATCTTTCTCAGGCACCTCGAAGTTCTCGTCGCGGCTCAGCGGTGGATGCTCATCGGTCATCGACTCGCCTCCGCTACCACGGTTGTCCTTCAGCGTGTACTTGGGCATAGCCCTCTCCCATTCGTGCGCTTAGATGGCTGCTGAGAGTCTATCATCCAGCCTCCGGTGGGTCATCAAAATCGGGCAGGATCTCGGACGCACACTGGACCACCCAGCCGTGACTGTAGTCGAGCAGCTCACGAGCTACCTGGCTGCTCTGGTTGGGCACTCCGAACAACGTCAGAGCCTCACCCTTCGGACTCGCTCCCTTCACCAGCAGTGCGACTATCAGCATCGCTTGGACCTGGCTGTTCTGCGTCAGCTCCTGTAGCTGGTCCAGGTGCAGGCTGATCTGCTCCGCTGTCTGGGGATGTATCTTCGGTGGCTCCTTCGTCGCTTCCAGCTCCCGCATCATCCTCCGCACTTCCAGATTCGGGACTCCCTGCGTCTCCGGCAGGATCAGCTTCGGCTTGTCCGTCATCTTTCGTCTCCGGCGAGGACTGGGATAGTTGCGCCTTCCTCTCCTGTGGTGTTCTCGTTGTGTAGCTGCTTTCTTCGCTCATGTTCAACTCTCCTCGATACGTGTGGTCTGAATGCTTGCCTGCGTCGTGCGATCTTCACGTTCTTCACGTTCTGATCCAACCGACGACGCATCTCTTTTCGTTGTGCTGCTACTCGTAGCTCGTTGACCCGAACCAAGTGCGACATCACCGTTGAATGAAAGGGTGATGGCTCCGACTCGATACCGTGCTTGGCTCGCACCTCCTCCATCTGTTCCCAGTGGCGCGACGTTGCCAGCAGGCAGACCACCAAGCCAGGGATGGTTGTCCCGAATATGATCGGTTGCCTTCGACCGCAGGCGAAGGCAACCGCGATACCTAGCTGCGAGAATTTCAGCGTTGATTCACTCACCTCGCTTAATCAATTCGGCCTCGACCGCACTGAGAAAGTCGTACCATCGTTTCCGCTTCGCGTTCTGAACGACCGGACCATCGAGAGAACTAGGTGGTGGTTGCTGGGCACATGTGTATCGTAACCAGTGAAGGTATTCGGTCGAAAGATCTGCGATCTCAGTGTCATCATACGAACCGAACCAGACCTTCACGCACGTCCAGCTCGCTGATCCTCTCTGAGCTTTCGGCCTGCTGCTTCCTTTACCTTGAGCAGCTCGATACTAGCTTCACGCTCAGCGAACTTCTCTATCAGTGTGTCGTTGTCGTAGCCGAGTGCGTCTCCAACTTTGGCCAGCACCTCGATCTCGATCTCCTCCTTGAGCTGTTCGCAAGTGTGAGCATGGAGTCGTCTCGTCTCACGATCCTCCTCACTCGGAGCCGTGTCACCGTAACTGAGACTGATGTTGACTGAGACTCCTAGCCGCAGATCAACGAGATCTTTCTTCGCCACACTACTTCTCCTTAGATTGGTTGCAAGCCTTACATGTCAGAATGTGGTCGTCAACGTAGTCGTTCTTGATCCTCATGCCGCACGGCACAGACACACAACACTCCGTCCGTTTGAACTCCTCTCTCGGAGGCGCACCGATGCGGCAACTGCACATGTCGGGGAAGTTCTCATCGACGATGCGCTTCCTCCAAGTGATCCATGCCTCATGGTGTTCAAGTGGTGTCCTTCCCTTTGAGTCGTATCGCATCGGCGCGTCTCCGAAGAAGGAGGTCAAGTCGAGCATGGTGTACTTGGTTGACCGAGATCATTTCCGTGACGCAGCGAGCAATGAGCGTCCACCACCACCCAACAGACAAGAAAGCAATGAGCTGGATGGTGATGCACACGACTCGGATGTAGCTCTCGGTGCGACCACCAGAGAGATCGAGAATGGTGTCACTGCCCAAGCCATACGAGATAAGAGCGAAGCACAACAGCACCCATGCGAACCACGTCACAGCATCCTGGAGCGCACCAGAGGAATCAGGAAAGATCGCTACGAGAACAGCGAACGTGTAGCTGACCGTGATGATCAGACCGATCACACGGTCTGCTTTCACTACGCTGCCTTTCGACGTTTCGCTCGCTCCGGCTTGATACGAGTGATCTTCTCGGTGCCGAGCAGATACTGAAGTCCACCCTGCCATGAGTCGAGTCGTCGGGCTCGCTTAACCATCCACGAGACCCCTCGTTGAAGCTGTTGGTACAGCCTGGAATAACACCGCTTGCAGAGTTGAGAGTCCTTGTAGTGAGCGATGTCCTCGCAGCCATCGATAAGACATCTCGGTAGTTTTGGTCGTGCCATCACGTTCTCCTCGATCAGTGATAGGTGGCTCTTAGTTAGGGATCGAATCCCCCTCCCAGTATCAGACTGCCCAACGTGACCACTGCCAGGAGAACGAACCCCACAACAACCAGAACACAGACCACGATGACCAGCTTCTTCATTATCGTCACACTACTATAATGAGCCCTCTGGATCAACGACCTCAACGGCTGAGCCCTCGATGGCTGAGCCGTTCAGAGCCAGCTCCTTGAACTCCTTCAGGGTCTCCATGATCTCCTCGATCTTCTCGGTCGGCAGATCGGAGAACTTCACGCGCCTCGCCATGGCATTGCGGTGGGTCAGCTCCAGCATGATCTTCTCGTTGAACATGCCGAGGTGCTTGCCGAGCATGAACAGATTCTGCGCCTTGTCAGCCAGCACATACTGGTAGTCGAGCTGTGGTCCATCTTCGGTCTCGACCTTCACGATCTTGTACGACTGAACGCAGAACTGCTCGCGCTCCGTGAGATCGTTCAGGTGCTTGCCGATCAGATACGGCAGGCCATCGATCTTGACCTCACGCACATAGTCAGCGTGATTCTGGAAGGCCATCGCGGTGATCTCATCGAGGACTCGTGTCGTCGATGAGTTGTACCGGCGCTCAGCAGTCTGGTTCTTCCGCTCCTGGAGGACGACCAGGAACGGCTTCAGCCGTTCCGTCATCAGGTGGCTTTTCTTCTGCGCAGTCTTGGTCGAGTAGCCGACTTTCAGTGCGGCTGCATGAGCAGAGAGCCCCTCACCAATATGCGCGAGAGCCCAGTCGAGCTGGAGCTTGTTCTTAGGCCACCCTCTCGAATTGCGAGGCTCGATCTGAATAGCTTCTAGCTGTTGGTTCAACGACTACGGGCTCCCGTTTTTCGTGGCAACCACAGTCCTGCCACACCGGATGCGTCGGATGCGACCGATGGTACTCGCACGGATAGAAAATTGTCACTTGAGTGCGCATGTTCATTGCTCCCTCAATACAATCCAGTAGTCGTCGTCTACAGGAATCACCTGGACAGATCGGAAGTCGATCACGTCGATGCCCAAATCCTTCAGCAGTTTCTCTACCACCTCGGTCCTGGACCATCCGAAGTTGTGCTTCCTGAACTCCTTGGCTGACACCTTCCACCGAATCTCCTGGCAGACGATGTACGCCCGAAGTACCTTCAACCGTTATGTCCTGTAACACTTGCAATCCTAGATTCCATGCTTCACTGTCACCACTGGGTACAGATGTGCGGAAGATACTCCGCTGACTAGGAGGATGCAATGTGGGAAGTATTTTGTGCGATAGCTGTGATCTACGTCGCAGTTGACTTGCTGGGTTCGGCGTACCTTGTGCGCCGATTCGGTGGCATTCGAGCCACCATCCGACAGATCCGATTTGTCCAAGGAGGACTGGTCGATGACGACGACGAAGCCAGCGAATACGACGACGGAGACTACTGAGGTGTTCACGGTCCAAGGAACGTCGGGCACCTACGCCCGACTCTCCCTGGCTCGAAGCGCTGCTGCGTTAGTGACGCTGCGCCTCAGACACGGTGTCCAGATCTTCAAGAACGGGAAGCTGATCGACTACAAACGATACTAATCCCGCGCAAGCCGCGTGACATAACGACTTCGGGCCGCTCTGCGGCCCTTTGTTTTGGTGCGTGGTTGCAATCTTGTGTGATTCCTGTATGATAGTTAGTGGGTACAGTGTAATCACGGAGTTATTAAATGCCTTTCAGACCAATGACATGGCACGACGGACACCAACGACGCACCATCTTTGTGGTGCGCCAGATGGTCGTCAACGCCGACATCCTACTGCTCGATTCGATGGGCAGATACAAGGTCAAGACCGTCGCCCTGACTGAGCTGAACGAAGCCGTTGAGGTAGACTTCGGTGCGAGCCAGGAGCGGAAGATGAAGGCGACCATACGTCGGATCGCCAAGAAGAAGGGCACGACCAAGAAAGCCCACGCAGCCATCGCGGAGGTGCTGTCATGAACGCTCACGACTTCTGTCGGATGCTGCTCGCGGTCACTCGAAGTGAGCTGACCCCCGAGCAGCGCAAGCTACTCAAGGGAGCCTGGTCGTACCAGTACAAGCGAATGGGCATCGTCCACAATGCGGAGTTCAACGTCCAGGCTGATCGTGCGTGTGACACGTACCAGTGGCACGGGCAATGCTGCTGTGCATACAGCGCACGAGCCAAGGGCATCCAAGCGTGGCTTGAGCGATTCTATCCCGAGCAGGAGGAGGCGTCATGAACCTGACTACGGCACTTGCCGCTTTCGATGACAAGAAGTACCTGCATGATCCTAACCACATCCTGGTAGTGACCAAGAGTGGCTGTGAGTACGCAGTGTCCAAGGACGTTATCGAAGTTGCGACCGATGACTTCCGCAGCTCAGATGGTTTCATCTACGGAACACGATTGAATGGTTCTGTGGGTGGCCCGTTTCGTCGCAGCACTCAGGACCAGATACGCTGGTTCTATCTCAGCAACGTAGCACTCAAGGAGGAGAAGTCATGAACATCAAAGTAGGCGACCGCATCACGTTCCGCGCCATCACGCGCCACAACAGCGCTAAGGCTACGCGGCTGGTTAATGGGTTCTTGGTCGAGAAGCCCACCGTCCGATTCGAGGGCTGCGGTAACTTCATCGTCCGACTGCACGAGATCAGCGAGATCAACGGGGATGAAGTTTAGCATTATGGCAAGTAACTCTTGCAACCCTGCGTGACTCCTGTAGTGTGTGACTTGGGTACAGTGCAATCACGGAGTAATCAGATGATCTTTATCTACCACAGCAAGAACTTCCGCGACTCGTCGGCCTTCGGCCTTGGTCAGATCTACACCAAGAACGATGCGCTTCGCAACTTCGACAACGATGGCTACGAGTACATCGGCCTCATGCACACCGACTCTCTCGATGACGCCTACCAGATGACCAACCACATCGACTGCCCGTGGACGGACATCTGCAACGGTGAGGTCGCGGTTGAGAATCCGCGCTCGTCCAGCGTCGGTGACATCTTCGTTCACGTCCCTTCCGCAGAGATGGTTGACGCTGGCAACAGTGGCAGAGCAGTCATCTACGCAGTTGGTCGCGTCGGCTTCGAGAAGCTGCGCGAATGCGCTGATCACTATCCGGTCGAAGCAGATCGCCACGAGAATGGATACGACATAGGCATGGCCCAAGGTGGCGATGCCTACGTCGATTTTATGTACGGAGACTCCCCCGACTGGTAGTCATCAGGGTTGGGCTTTCTCACGAGAGCCCTTCCCGATGCCAATCCTGGTATCACAATTCATATAGGAGAATTGTTGTGAAAGAAGGAATGACACTCGAAGCACTACTCACGGAGGTCACTCGCCAGAACAGCGTGAAGCGTGACTTCGTGACCTCGACCGAAACCAATGTACGGATGGTCGAAGCCACGGACATGCCCAACAACGTCGGTGTGGTGTTACTGAAGGACGGTGCGACCGAGCTTGAGCGTTTCTCGATAACGGAAAATGCACACAAGCAAATCGCTGGTCGCTTACAGATCCCGAGCAAGTATTACATGCGCCTGCTCGCAGATCACCGTGACCTCATCATGGACCAAGTGAACGCTCTGTTCGAGCGCGAGCCTGCTTCACGATTGTTCCGAGCGCTGGATGGCAAACTCCGTGCCTTCCTCTCGGACAAGTTCTTACGCCTGGACAATGCCCAGGTGTTGGAACAGACCTTACCCGCTATCGTGAAGGGTGACTTGGAGACGCAGATGCTCAGCTCGAACGTCGGTGAAAACTACATGCACGTCAAGTGCCTGTTCACTGGAGACGAGCTGGCTCAGGAGATCACGAGCCGCACCCGCACTGGTGCGCCCCGTATCGTTCGTCCTGGGTTCCGCATGAGCAACTCCGAAACCGGCCATGGTTCCTTGAAGTTGGAGGCGTTCTTCTACGATGGCTACTGCCTGAACGGTCAGGTGTTCGGCCTCACAGAAGCGTTCACCTTCCGACGCACACATCTCGGTGGACGACTCATCGAGGGTGTGGACTTCGAGGTACTGTCCGACAAGTCCAAGGAGCTGGAGGATCGAACCATCATCAGTCAGGTGTCTGACGTGATGGGTGCGATTGCCAAGCCCGAGTTCGCGCAGCAGATGGGTGACAAGCTCAGAGCCGCTGCGCAGACTCCCGATGTGAAGGAGCCTGTCGCTGCCGTAGAGTTGGCAGTGAAGGAGCTGGAGCTTCGTGAGGGCGAGAGCGACTCCATCCTTGAGACGTTCATCAAGGACGGTGACTACTCCAAGTGGGGTCTTGCCTCTGCGGTTACGTCGGTTGCGAACAGCGACGACACGACCTACGAGCGAGCCTGCGAGTTGGAGGACGTTGGAGCCAAGGTGTTGCAGTTGAACATGCAACAGTGGACTCGATACGTCGAAGCTGAGAAAGTTGCTGTAGCTGCGTAACCTCCATTGCGCAGCGGGATGGGGGGCCTTCGGGCTCCCCTTCTTTTAGAGGGTACAGACATGGACAAATTCATTCAATCCACAGCTAAGAACTCCGTCAGATGGCGCGAGGTGCTGGCTCTCGTGCGCAGCGGAGGCGGCACGAAGGAAGGAGCGCAGAAGGTGTGGCATGACATCAACAAAGGCGACAACTGGGTGAACGACACCTACCACGTCTACTTGGTGAAGGACGAGCCCCACGGCTTCGGTGATGTCGAGGTGTGGTGGCTGTCGATCAAGCGGCACGACCGTGAACCGATGATGGACTGGCGCGAGTTACAGGAGATCAAGAACGCGATCTGCGGTGAGCAGTACGAAGGCATCATGCTCTACCCGAAAGAGGATCGCGTCGTCGATACAGCGAATCAATTCCACCTGTTCGTGTTCATGGAGGAAGGCTACGTGATTCCGGTCGGCTTCATGGCAGGGAGCAAGACTGACGAGCCCAACTTCGGTAAGGCCAAACAACGGAGCAGATCATGTTAGAACAATTCATCGAAAAAAAGTTTCAGCCTGCGAGCCTGCTGCTGATCGAACAAGCCAACGAGATCATCACAGCCTACCGCTTGCAGGGTTACCTGCTGACACTGCGTCAGCTCTACTACCAGTTCGTCGCACGAGATCTAATCTCCAACACGATGCGCTCGTACAAGCGACTCGGCAGCGTCATCAACGACGCACGACTCGCTGGACTGATCGACTGGGAAACCATCGAGGATCGCACCCGCAACCTGGAAAAGAACTGGACGTTCAAGAGTCCGAAGGCAGCGATACAGCAGATGCGGAAACAGTATTGCATCGACATGTGGGAGAACCAGGAGAAGCGAGTCGAGGTGTGGATCGAGAAGGAAGCGCTCGTCGGTGTCATCGAGGGAGTGTGTAAAGAGTTGGACGTTCCCTACTTCGCCTGCCGTGGCTACGTCAGCCAGTCGGAGCAGTGGCGAGCTGGCAGACGTGCGCATAGGAATTATTATGCGACCGAGCAGGAGACAGTGATCCTGCACTTCGGAGACCATGACCCATCGGGCATCGACATGACGCGAGACAACAATGATCGTCTGCGTATGTTCGCTGGTCACGGCGCACCGACTGTCGAGCGCATCGCACTCAACATGGATCAGGTCGAGCAGTACGGTCCTCCACCTAACCCAGCGAAGGTGACTGACTCACGCTTCGAGGGATACCTTGCCGAGTACGGTGACGAGTGCTGGGAGCTGGACGCTCTCGAACCCAAAGTCATCGATCAGCTCATCCGAGATAACGTCGATAAGCATCGAGACATGGACCTGTGGCTAGAGAAGGAAGATCAGCTTTCTGAGGAGAGCGAGATCCTTGACGACATCATCGAAAGGTTGGATGACTAGATGATAACCGTCGCAGAACTAGGCACGATCATCAACGACTTCGGTCACGTCACCGATGAAGCCGAGCGAGCTGCCAACGTCGCGTTCATCAGGATACTGCACTCCACCGTGAAGGAAGGTGGAGTGTGGGGCTGGCCTGAAGCTGGGAGAGTCTACAAGAAGGTAGGCGAGGGCTGGGAGCTGGTGGAATAAAGAAGCCAGGGGTCTGGGCTTGGAAGCCCAGCCCTGGCTCCTGCTGTCAGTAGGTGCGGCTGCTGAGGATGCTTAGGCAACTGAGGGTACAGACACGGAGCAAACGCAACGAAGCACCACGGAACCCGACGAGCGCGGCTAGTCTACCAGCAGCTCCAGCTCGATCACAACCATCCCACCCTTGATCACCTCCATCCTGAAGTCGTGATGCTCGACGAACTGATTGTCGTCCACGACCACACCGGCTGACTGCAACGAATCCTCGATGCACTTCCATAGGTTCGAGTTGTCCCGCTTGCGCCGATCAGGTGGGTACAGTCGCGCAGTGATCTTGACCGGATCGGTCCACTTTATCCTGGCTCCGGCGCGGTTGACGATGGACCACACATTGATCTCGAACTCCTTCGCGTCAGCCTTCTTGTAGGACTGAACGAACGAGCGCTTGCGTAGCCACTGGTGAAAGTTATCGAACCCGTGAGTGCGATGCCGCATCACCATCTCGATGAGCTTCGGGAACTGCACCCTCCATCCGAGGTAGTGATTCACCGAAGGTGGCCATGGCAGATGCAGCACGATCTGGGTGAGGTGAACGGAATCCTCGTACCCAGTCGGCAGCAGCTCAGTTTGCTTCACAGCCCTCGCTCCGCTGCCCACCAGATCCCCGCTTGAAAGAAGATGTCGTAGCTTAGCAGTCCATTCACCTCGACCAGAAAATCGAGCTGCTTGCCGAACCGTTCTTCCCATGACTTCACTCCCATGCCGCTGTCGATGCCGTAGTCACCCGTGTGGTACGTCATGATGATCGGGATCTGATAGAACGGGTTGGTCTTTTGACCCTGGCCTTTCATGTTACCGCTGCCACCGATCATCTCCATCATCGATCCACCGTGACAGTGATGCAACGT
>SDBT01017113.1_pt1 | contig 11463 bp, 26 predicted proteins | sample 2277101 | NCBI WGS metagenome assembly SDBT01 (sample SAMN10404973, study PRJNA504765) | marine sediment metagenome | isolation source: marine sediment core GS10_PC15, 103 cmbsf | place: Arctic Ocean: Southern Knipovich Ridge | collected 2010
TCGGGTCAAGGTAAAGGACCCGGCGTACCTGGCTCTGTCCCGAGTCAAGGATTCAGCTCTGCGGTCTCCCCGGGCTCTTGTGCAACTATGCCTGTTAGGGAAGCTAGACGACGCTCTGCCGCTCCTGCCTGACCACATAGTAGAACGTGCCCACAACATCGAAGAGGCCCTTAGAACGTTTATACGGGATTCTAATGGCATGTACAACAAGGTAGTGCACAATGCGAGGGAGATGTGCCGCCAAGAGGAGTGGGACCACCACGACGAAAAGGTCTTCCGAAAGGCCATAGCTCTGTCTGCACAAGAGGAGGGAGCGTGGATGCCCTACATCATGCTTATGTTCACGGGGCAGATCAGAGGGTTTAACGAGTTCATTCAGCGACAGGTTGACCCCAACACCGGGGAATACAAGAAGGGCTTTCTGGATTCACTTCTAGAGAAGCTAGGAGTGTAAACCCGTGGAATTACTGTTAATAGCCGTGGCCTGCCTGTTGTTTGCTATTGCAGCTGTGATAATTGCTCCGTGGCTTTTTATTGTCACAGGGTTTCTTTTGGTGGCACTGGCATACGTGGGAGTGTACATTGTGGCTGGTTTGGCCTTTGTGGGTCTAGTTCTTCTCGACTTTGTCGAGAACATCAAAAAGAAGTTTAGGAGGCACTAAATGCTTGAATACGCTTTAATTTTCGTTTTGCTTTGCATCGGTGTGGCCTTTGGGTGGCCATTTATCATCGTGGCAGCGCTTGGTTGCTTTTACGTATTTGCAATGCTGGTTACCATCGTCATGGACGCATACGATACCGTCAAGCGCAAGGTCAAGAAGCTGTTCACATGATTGGACTGGATTTCCTCATGGGCATGAGCGTCGGCCTGATGATCGGCATGATCATTTTTGACGACTAGTAGGAGTATAGCGGATGTTCGAATTTGCGTGGTTTTGGTTTGGAATGGTTTGTGTTGGATACAGCGTCGGCTATTCCGTTGCCATGTTCACAAAGGGCTAACCGGTGTATCTATTTGAAGTCGTTATACTGTTTGTCGTTTTTGCCCTAGCGTTTATCGTGATTCGCCGGTCTTACTGACTAGAAGTATAGGTCAAGCAACTCTTCAGCGGCACGTTTGACCGCACTTTGATACCCCATGATCCAAGCTGTTTCTGAGTCCTGTCTACGGATCATCTCGGAACCAGCAGCTGGGTCTCTTTCAGCATGTTGCATCAACCGCTTTAGGACACGCTCAATCTTTGCGTGTTCAATGTGCCCAGGTGCGTCACGTGGGTCCAAGGCAGCTTCTCTCAGGGCGTTAAAGTCCCAACCCCTGTCTCCATAACTCAACTGCCATCTTTTACCGTCACGGACCCAGGTGTCACGGCTCCTAGGCTCCTTGGTAAATCCAGCTTTCTGTAGTCGGGCCCTGGCCTTTTCCTGACCGTCGTCCGTCTTGGGAATTTTATTCAGGTTACTCTTTAGAGCGTCTATGCTAGGCACATTCTGCTCGCTAGAAGCTGACCACTGTGTAAACGGAATCGGAAACTCCTTGAGAGCCGCTTGTACCTCTTCTTTTACCAGGGCTTTTAAACTATCTTTGTTCACTATAGGTGCCATCCCCTGTCTGCGGCCTCGATTGTCCAAGCCTCAAACTGGCTTCCCGGGCGCCCTGCGGCTCTGCCCATTTTATATTTCAGTTCCCACTCTTTGCCGTCACGTTCCCACCAAGACCCTTTGCCCTGGACTTTTGTAAAGCCGCTTTTTTCTAGACGGTCCATGGCAGCCTTTTCGTCGTGTGGACTGCGAATTTTCTGTAAGCTTCGGTACACGTCGCCTAGGCCAGGAACGTTCTTCGTTGTAGAAGCGGCCCAGCCGCCAGGAAGCTCTAGCTCTTTAAGAGCCATTTTGACTTCTTCTTTTATGAACTTTTTAAGGGCGTCAGACATCTTCCTTTAATCCTCTCGGCGCAAGCCTTCGTATCGTTGAGCCAGCTTGTTGCGAGCATTCTTTAAAAACGCCAGACGAGCTGAAATATACCTGAACTTGTCGTCCCCGCCATCGGTGTCGTCTTCCTTGTCATAGAGCATGTCTTCGCCCTCTTCGTGAAGTTTGTCACACTTCTCAATCATGTCGTTGATGAAGTCGTCGACCTTCTTGCCAAACTTTGCCCAGTCCTCTTTCGGAGGGTCATCGATAGCTTCAGCAAGAGTTCTTTTAATCTCTTCCTTGACGAGCCGTTTTAAATTTTCTTTTGATAGTTTCATCGGTTATACACCCTGGTTAAACATTCTGGTTATCCTTCGGAGCGCCTGTCGAAAATCTGGTGCCGCCATTTTTCGGCGTTCGTCCTCGTCTTGCGCAATTTCTTTTAATTGCTCGACAATATAGAAAACATCGAAGCCGGCGTCCCGTTCAAGGTCTCTCATAGGTCCTTTCCTTAGCATGCCGTCGTTTTTAAGATCGAACAAGACCTTTGTTGCACTGTCGCCACCCAAATAATTTTGAAGCGCACCCTCAATCCCAGTAGCAACGTCGTAGCTGCTCTCAGCAGTTTCTTTTAGCAACTCGGCTTCAACTACCTCACGAATCACTTCTTTCAATTGCTTTTCTGTAACTTTCATGGCTTCCCTTTACCTAAATCATACGCACTACGTATGAACTTCGTGATGGCATCTTCTGCTCCTTCGTAGGATATGTCGCCACTACAGAAGTCGTTCATCAACTCATAAGCACCGTCACTCAACTCTTCGAGGGCCTTGACAACGTCAGGCGACGGAGGATTATAGTGAATGCCTGGGTCCGTATCTTTGACTAGATTGTCAACCCAAGCTTCGAATTGCATGTCTTTCTTTCTCTTTTGCTTATCTAGATCCATCATTTCATCGTTATCTGACATTGCTAACACTGTCCCACCACTGGTGTTGCTCATTCCCCCGGTGCCACCGCTTCCCATAGGGCCATCAGGTTCACTAGCTGAACCATCTGTACTGCCATCCCCCTGCGTCGCCGTTCCGGGTCCGCCTAGGTTGCTGCTGTGGTGCCGTCCACGGAGAGATCCGCCGTAGATACCCAGCGAGCCAGATATTCCGTATGTTTCTCTCAGACTTTTCACTGTTTCGTTTTATCCTATTTCTAGCCAGTTGTCGCCTGCAACATCTCCAAACGACTGCTCTACAACGCCCTTTCTTCCTTTCCAGTCGGACGCATATTGATCATATCGGCCGGACTGTTCTTCTTCTCTTTCTCGTCTTTCATCTTCTGCTTCTTGTGCCCACATCGCTTCTCGTTCAGCTCCGAGCTTTGCTCTTGCTGCGTCCTGCGCTTCGTGGTCCTGAAGAATGACGGAGCCCTCTTTGCTTGGGCCGCCGGTTCCAAAGACGCCACCCTCTTCATAGGGGTCAACGTCTGTATCATACAACACGTGGCGAGGGTCATCACCGTCGTCTACTACGGTACCCATGTCGCCATCGGTGGTGACAGGAGGGGTGTTGCTAAGGTTCGGTCCACCAGGAGCCCCTACTCTGTGTAGATGTGGCCCGGCAGGTTCGCCACAGCCACAGCCACCGCCATGCTCTGTGTGAAGGTCTTCGTCCTGAAAGACGCTTTCATCACGCTGTTGTGGTGGCCGCTTTGCTCCTTGGGGCTCAAAGTCTCCCCAGTCAATTTCATACTTGTCTTCGCCTGGACGCTTCTCCCATTCGCCTTGGTTCAGTTGCTTTTGAACGTCGGCAATGTTGTCTTCGTACATCGGGTCTTCGTCTACGTGGGCAATAACCTTGTTCTGAGTTGTGTCTGGGACATAGACGTTTCTTGGGGTGTCCTTGTCTAGGCCATAGTGCTGAGACATTATGTTTTCTGCAAGGAATACATTTTTAAGAGAAAGCGTCATAGTGTTTTACTTCCGTCCTTCGCCTTGTCCGTTGTCAAGTCGTGGCAAACTAGCAAATCGTCTTACGGCATCGGCTACAACCTTGACCATAGCAGCTTTCATCTCTTCGGCAATGTTAAAATACTTGTCCTGCAAGTTCGGAGGAAGCTGATCGGGGTCAATTAATCCAAGACCAGACTTGATCTCTTTTTCAAACTCCATCGCAGCACCAGCCGCCGACTGAACGATTTGACGCTTTGCAGTAAAGTCGCTGCTCTCATTCAGAGCCGCAATCTTCTTTTTGACTGCCTCTTTGATCATTCCCTGTAGTTCTTCTTCTGTAATTTTCATAGTGTTTGTTATTCCCAGTGGTCTAAAATCGACTGTTCAATGTACTCCATCGCCGAGCTGTCTTCTAACAAGTTTTCCGTTAGGACAAAGACTTTGCTACGGATAAGATCCTCAACGGCTTTCTCTGCAATTTCAGTAACCTTCATTTCGCCTGAGTGGAAAGCCTGCCGCCACTCTTCGTCGTTTAGAGCCATTTTAATTGCCTGATCTGCTTCGTCTTGATAGCCCCACCGCCCTGCTTCTCGCAGCACTGCTTCGGTGACCAACTTTTGTAGCTGTGACTTTTTAATCTTCATGTCTTGTTACGTTCCCTGTATAAATAGCAAGAGCTTTCGTGCAACTACCTTTAAAATTGGATGTTCTGTGTCCCAAAGCGACTTAATGATCGGCAGGGCGTCGTTGAAGTTCCCAAAGTTCTGTTGAACGGACCCCTTGACGGCTGCTAGAATGCGGTTGTCGTCGCCAGTTTCTTTTACCATATTGATGGCAATGTTAACCGCTGCCTGTACCGGATCGTCTGGAAGTTCTACTTCAGCGGGTTCCTCTTCTCCCTCGCCGTCTTCTTCTCCCTCACCGTCTTCGTCGCCGAAGTCTCCTCCGTCATCGCCTCCCATGCCGCCCCCGCCACCAAAGCCGCCACCTCCGCCACCGCCGAAGTCACCGCCCATGTCGTCACCAAGGTCTTCTTCACCTTCTTCACCTTCGAGACCACCTTCATCGCCACCAAGATCAAGGTCACCGCCTTCACCACCAGCATCGCCACCTAAGTCGCCCCCTTCGCCTTCGTCCCCACCACCTATGTCCAGGTCGCCAAGGTCGTCTGCCTCGCCGCCCCCTCCTCCTAGGTCAAGCTCGTCCTCTTGCTCTCCTAGGAGAGCTTGGGAGGTATTGTTAAAAACATCGTTGACATAGGCTTCAATAAGTTTTTTAATCTGGCGTTTGTCCACGGTTATCCAAATCCTTGAATGTTCACAATAATATGTGCATAACTAAGTATTCCCCAGGAGAACGATATGTACACCCAAACTAGTTCTTGCCCGCAGTGCGGCGCACCGATCTATGTACCACAGATGTGGCACAGCGTGATGCCCCCGCCGCCTTACTATTCATGCAACTGCAACAGAGTCGAAACCGTACAGACGTCAACCACGTTTTGGCCACCAAGACCCGATAAAACTATGACGTGGGCAGGATTCCCGTCAGGCGGCGACCCGGGTCCGATCAAAAAGACCGGAGCAACAGGGCATGACGCCATTGAAGAACTAGCAGGCGCTTTTGAAGACGACGGAGTGCTGACTGAAGAGAACAAGCTCAACACGGATGACCGTCTGGATAACATCGAAGACCACCTGCACGATTTAACCAATATCATGACGAAGCTTGCCATGGACATGCAGGAGCTAGCAGGCAACACCCCACCTGTGGCCCCTCCCGCTCGCAAGAAAGCCACAAGAAAGAGAATTGGGGCTGTTAAAAAGGTTCTTTTAAAAGATTAACTCTATTGCATCTATAGCCGCCATGTGGTATAATGAGAGATACACACTACGGGAATAGGTTATAATCGTGCCACTACTCCAATACGTTTCAGAACACTACGCCAAGTACATATGGCAGAAACCTGTGACGGTAACGCCGCAGGCATCGTTCCTGGGAACAGGGAATGGATCGTCAGACCACCACTATTGGCAAGGTTCCGCACGCTACGTAGCAAGAAGAGGCGGCGAGAATGCAAAAAAGTTCATTCTCGTGGAGCTTGACCGTTTTACGATTGTCCATCCCATGGCGTCTTCTCTCAACACAGACTTCGTACACGTTTCTACGGTCAATCCATTTGAATCCGACCCCATGGTTGCTGGGCGCACCATGAACATATGGGTGCAGGCAAACTGGGTCGAGCCGCTTACGAGACACGGCAACTATGAACGTGAGCACAAAGCCAAGGCGCTCAGGGCTTTAAAAGAAAGATGGGGCATGTAAAGACTATGCAGTTTGACTACACCAACATTCCGGAAACCGTTGCGCTGAAGCATGCCTTGTCTTACAAGAAGATTAACGGAGAAGCAGCAGACGTAAACCTAGAAGACCCGTTGCTCCTCGACAAGATGACACAGCTTGGGTGGAAGATGGTTAAGACTTGTGTGTGCGACAACGGAGTTGGCTTGTCTGCACCACAGTTTGGAATCCCACGAAAAGTTTTTATTGTCATTGACTTTGAACAGCCAGAGGTGTGGAAGTTCTGCGGGACGTTCGGTCTCTACATGAACCCGACGATTACACCCGTCCGCAAGAGTGAGCGGTATGAGTCACCAGAAGGGTGTCTGTCTGTACCCGGCAAGGAACTGCTAATCTCTCGACCAAGAGACGTTGAGGTTTCCTATTGGTACTTTGACACAAAGGGCAAACTAAAGCACTCCACAGGAGAAAAGCTTTCGGGGTGGCCATCCAGAATCTTTCAACACGAATACGACCACCTGTTCGGCATGGACATCGTGCAGCTCTACAAGCGACAGCACACCAAGCCAAAGCGTGGCAGGCCCAAGGGCAGCAAGAACAAAAAGAAAGCCTGACGATCTTTCGACCATCAGGCTTCTCTCCTCGGGGCGCAAATTTTGGGGTCAATCAATCTTGATTGTTTGCTTGTCGGACTTTAGCCTTTCAAATTTAGCGTTGACCGTTAAAATTCCTTTTTCGCACTTAGACGTGATCGAGTCGTAGTCGACGCCCTCGGGCAGGCCAAACGACAGGCTCAAGCAGTGCTTAGCATCTGAATCATGAACCACATCCCTGACGTACAGGGCGCCACCATCGGCCGTAAGCTCCAGCTCGGAACTGTCATAGCCGGGAACCTGAAATGTAACTTCCAGGCCCTCCTGTGACACCTTGTGGCTAATGGGACTGCCAAGCTGGGAAGTCACCACCCACGCTCCGTTATTAAAAATATTTTCAAACCCCTCTCCAAGCAGGTCGTCCAATATACCCCAATTGCTGTATCGTCTACGGGTTATCTTCATAAGTTTTTTCCTCCGTGTTATCTAGACAACAACATAACCAGGATATCGGGGTTGTCAAGAGGAGACCCTGTGGATAAGCTGTGGACCTAAAATCGAAATCTGATATGTGGGTATTACCAAATCCGTGCCAAACAGCATGACCGGTACTTCGATAACCTCTTCACCGCCGCTTCTACCAGGAAATTTTGGATTTCCTTTCCTTAAGCCCACATAAATACTTTTAACCACCATGGCAACGTCACCAGATTTAATCGGCGTCGAGTTCCTTTGAGTTTGATAGCCTCCCAGGTCGTCTTCTGAGCTTCCGTCAACCCAATCAAGAATGCTGTGATTAAAGCGATGAACGGCCGGCTCTGCTCCCTGCATGTCGGCGTCAGTAAACCGGAACTGGTACAGCTTACCCGGTTGATACTTGGCTTTAGAAGCCTGTAAAGTCATCGGGGTTTTCAAGCCGCAAGGGTTCTTGAAGCCACTTGATACGCTTCTCGATGCCCCGCTTCAGCGGCGCTGGCGACAAATACTCCATGTCCCTGAGCACGATCTCAAGTTCTCTGATGCCAAGCTCCATGGCCATCTTCCTGGCAGCACGCCAAGCTTTAACCTGGGAAGCAGCCATGGCTTTTTCGCCCTTTGACAGTGGCACTCTAAAGTTTGGCATGGCTATTCCCCGTCTTCCTCGTCGGCATATTTCTCTTCAAGCCACTTTTCGACATAATCAATGACACGACAGACCGTTTCATTGTAGTCGCCACGGTTGACCATGTGTACGTCACCCGTGATTAAACGATAAATGTGCTCAGCCTCGTTGGGCTTTAGAACGAGATTTTTCACGACTTCTAGTCCGTTCCTGAGACAATCTTTTCGCCTGGAAAGTCAATCATCCGACCCTTCATGCGCTTCACAGCGTCATAGGGAACGCCGTGGACGTTTCGGTCGGCTGCTACGTCCAACGGAGCCTCTACACGGACCACTTCGACTTCGTATCCGTGGGCCTTGGCCATTTGAAGGTAGGGCTGTAGTTCACGCAGGGTGGTGTTGGTGTTGTCCACGACGACTAGGGGCTGACTCTTGCCCAGAGCGTCCTTGAAGCTGCGCTTGCACTGACCGTGTGCTGACCCCAGCTTTGTGGGGTCAAAGTTGTAGTTGCCCTCGGCGTCTACAAAGTAAGCGTCCGCAGAACACACCGTGGCGTCTGGGAAGTTCTTTGCTGTGTAGGTGCTCTTGCCAGAGCCGCTTGCGCCTCGCATTATGATAACCTTACGCATTGATCAATTCCTTTAATTCGCTGCCTCTGATAAGCCTTGGACCTGCGTTGAGATTTGTCGTCAACTCATAGACTCGATAACATCCATTTTTCAAGAAGGTGTCATAGTCGCCGCTTTTGGCATAGTAAGAACGCATGAAGTGATTGGATAGCTCGTTCTTCAGAAGCTGAACATTGTTGAACAAGCGCATCTGGCCTATGTTTAGGGCTCCCCGCCAATATCCGGTTATCAAGTATTGAACCACGGGCTTTTTCATGATAACACTTCTTTCAGCTCTCTGTTTAGTCTTGCACGCTGTGCCTTGATCTTGTCGATCTTTCGCAACAACTCCGGGTCGTGACTCCGACTCCGCTTTTCAGCTTTGGTCATATCGGCTATAAGAACATCGCACTCTGCTATAATCTTGGGACCCAAGATTCTAAGAGCCGCTTTTAAAGCAGCTGGATCTTCACGTTCTGATGCTTGCTCTGCCTTCTTAATCAGCTCCTCGTTTTCACTTTTTTGTGGCTTTTTCATTTATACCAGCTTACAAAGAATGTGTGCTCAAACCTAAACAGGGGCACGTGGAACCACCCACGAACAATCACGCTTGCAAACCACAAACCAACAACCGCTGTAAGTGAATAGAAAATCGTTTCCAACATAGTGTCAGCTTCTCCAGTTAAATCCTATGTCAAAGAACGGAGTGATGTGAACGGAGTACACCTTTGCGACCGCATGTGGGCCCCACTCTTTGTGGTCCTGAGTTATGGTGCTTACAGACACTCCCAGCACAATCGGGATAATCCAAACAAACCTTGTGTTCAGGCCGCCGTGGTAGTTCTGCATAAAAAGATTCTTCATGGCTTTTCTTTCTGCGAGAGATAAGTCTCATAGGCCAAAAATGCAATGAAAAGCCCGATGCCGATAAAATAAGCCCCTGCTCCCAGGGCCATGCCACACAGGAATATGAGAGTGAATGATGGAGATGGAATGTTCACTTTACTTTCTCCTTTAAAAGTTTTCTTACCTCTTGGTCGATCAAGCTTTCAAGGTATCCCTGTGGCCTTAGTTCAACGCCTTCAAACTGAAAGTGTCTGGCCGACGACATCTTGCTGTTGCGAAGCTGTGTAAAAGCTTGACCCATCGTTTGGGGCTTGAACTCTCCAATGTCTTGTTCTGACCCGTCATCAAACAAAAGCACAACTCGCCCCTGTGTTTCGGGTCCAGCAAATACGATGGCATCCTGTTCATAGTTTCTTGCGATGCCGGTTGCCTGAGATCTTTCCAGTCCCGTGACAAACAAAGACGGCTCAACAGCGTCAACCAGTTCATCCAAAGGACATTCGTTATATGCGATGTCTGGGTTTTGACACTCTTTCCAGTGTCCCTGTACATCCACAAAGCCCAGACCGAGTCCCCTGACAAAGCTTTTAAGTTTAGAGAAGTCAGCCAGGTTTTTCTTTTTTGAATATGCTTGTCGCCATGAAGTAACCAACGCAAAAGACTTCTTTTCGGCGTTCTGTACATGTTGCCATATACGACTCAACGAAACTTCATAGAGCTTCTGCCTGTCACCCGAATACCTTGCGGTGGCGACCGCTTTGTAGTTCTCTCCACGCTTCATGACTTTTCAAAAACCTCTTTTGCGAGTTTGCCAAGGCCCTCTTCGTAAGCCTTTTTCAGCTTTGCACGACCCTGTGCGTACTTCTTAGTCTGTGCCTTTAGCTTTGGGTCGTCTGCTTCTTCGCAGGCCCGTTTGATTTTTTCTAGAAGTCCCATGATTTAGAACCTCTTGAAAACTTGTTCCTTCTTCATCTGTACAGCCAGGTCACCGGAACGAATCGGGTCCATGGTACCGGTCTCGGTAACAACCCACAGCGTCCTGGCGCCTACAATGCCGCCAGTGATACCCGGAGCGTAGCCGTCCGTGAGAATGATAACACCAGACCACCTGGCCTTGTTCTTCCGGTCGTTGCAGAAGTCCGCAACGCACTGGAAGCTGGTGCCGCCCATGCGAGTCCTGTGGGCCTTGGGAAAGGGCATGCCCTTCTTCCAAACCGTGTGGCTCGCTTCGTCGATGGCCGTGTCAAAGTGGTAGACGTCAACCGTTGTCTCTTGAGCAAGCCCCTCAAGTGCGCCAAACATAAGCGCAATGTCTTCATCTGACATGGACCCCGACTGATCGATAAACGCTGCGAACGTAGCTCGCAAGGGGCGCTTGACGCCCGGAAAGATGTAAGGCATCTTCTTGTTGATCTTGCGAATCGAACTGTTGCGCTGCATCGTGCGGCAGCGTCCGATAAAGTTACGGACCACAGACCGCCAGTCAATCTCTCGTGAAATCATCCTGCGGATAATCTCTTGAATCTCTTGCGGCATGCTACCCCAGTCGTTAGACTTGTCGGCTCGCATCACGCCCTTTTCAATCAGCTCACGGACCTTGTCCTTGATCTGGTCCTGAACTTCTTCTGGTACGTCCTGCCACCCGTCGTGGTCGTCCATCGGACCCATGCCGCTGCCGATAGCGATGGAGCTATCTTGGTCTCCAAGCTCCTCTTGGATCTTTCGCAACTCTTCGAAGTACCAGTCGGACGACATTCCGTGTGGTGCGCCGACGATAAAGTCTGCGTAGGCGTTGCTCACCGGCTTGCCGGTCTTGGGGTCAATGCCTCTGACGCCTGGGCACAAGACCATCTTCGGTAGGTTCTCGGCTCCAATGATGCTGTTGATGGCAAGGTCAGTAGCCCAGTTCCACATTACCGAATAGCTTACTTCACCAATGGCACGGGTAAAGATGTGCTGAAAGATCATGTGATACAGTTCATGCTTGATCACGCCTTGACGAATCTTCTCGTCCAGACTGCGCATGAAGTGCGGGTTGAATCCCATTGTAACTTCATGGCTCTTGCCGTTTGCCTGTACGCCGATAAAAGCGGTTGGCATCTTCTCTGTGATGATCTTGGAAATACCACAAGAGACACCACCAAGGAAAGGCTCGTTC
>SDBT01017115.1_pt1 | contig 11462 bp, 6 predicted proteins | sample 2277101 | NCBI WGS metagenome assembly SDBT01 (sample SAMN10404973, study PRJNA504765) | marine sediment metagenome | isolation source: marine sediment core GS10_PC15, 103 cmbsf | place: Arctic Ocean: Southern Knipovich Ridge | collected 2010
CCGCCCGAAGCATCCCAACCAGGAACAAACATACCTCCGGCGGGGGTTCCTTCTTCTGTTAAATCTGTTTCATCAATATCAACTGCTACACCCGAGCCAGCAGCAAAACGACCAAGCAATGAGTTTTCTTTCACATTCTGCATCTTAGCAAAGAGAACAGCGCCATTGTCTATTTCAGCGGTATCAACGGTATTCAAGGCCGCTAAGGCACCGCTGTCAGAAACGTCAGCCAAAACCAGCAATCTGCTTTCAAAGTCCACACCATCAGCCACCAGAACAAATCGGTTCGTCGGGGTTGAAGTATTAACATCAGAGAGATCAGAAAGCTGACTAGCCCCACCGCCTGTTTCCAGGGCTGCAATGGCTTGGGCAACTCTAAGCGCCGAGAAAATTCTTTCTGTGGTAGCTGTCCCGGCCTCGGCTTCTGCCTGAGAGATAAGATCAGGGTTAACTTCCGCTCCAGCGGCAATCCCCGCTAACTTGGTTTGTTCGGCATCGGAAAACTCATTCGTATCAGCATTGTTTTCATAAGCAGTTTTTATCTCAGCATCGGTTTGGTCTGCCGTTGCCCCGGTTTCGATCCCATCTAATTTTGTAATTTGTGCAGCAGTCGCCAATCCCTTAACAGAGGCCGTTGCGTCTTGGATGTCGTCAGTACCATCGGTATGAGAAGCGGCATGGGCTTGTGGTGGGTTAGCGCCTGTAACATCTGCACCATCAGCCACGTTTATAATTGTTCTGACATTTGTTGCGGTTAAATCTTCTGGATCACCAGTGCTTGCTGTAATACGCCCTTTAATCGTGTCCTGGGCCATGTCAGCAAGTTTCGTGTTTAAAACCGCACCGTTATCTATTTCGGTGGAACCTGCGGTATCGAGGGCTGCGAGTGCGCCGCTGTCTGTGACGTCCGCCAAAACATGGGTATGCGAAGAAGCCGCTTTCTCGGTATCAAGTTCATCAATAGCGGCCTGAACATCAGTCGCGGCTATTCCACCACCAGCAACGTTGACTATTTCCGAAGCGGTATAATCACCAGAAGCAGAAACCACGGTCCCGGTGCGTCCTTCAAAAGTAACAACGCCGCCAACAAAAGCGTCGATGTCAGAAAGATTAGCCGTGCTGACTACTGGCTGGCCTGTGGTTGGGTCGAAACCTAGAACCTTATCGAGCCGAGCCGCTTTGTCAGGAATAGGATTAAGCGTTCTTTGGGCATCATCGAAATCGGTTCTGAGGGTGCCGTCAAGGTCTCTGGCTTGTTCCTGGTTCTGTTGTGTTAATTTATCGAGTTCAGAGTTGATTGTGTCGGCATTGAAAGCCCCGCCAATTGTAAAATCGGTTAAGCGTTCGACCGGCTGGTCGCCATAAATCGTAATATCATCATTTACGGTGGCCGGGGTGACAAGGGTTATGGTGCCGCCGCCCTGGTCGCCGACGCCCTGAACCGTATATTCTGCGGTTATTGTAAGCGTACCGCCGTTTTGAACGACGACGATATCCTGCTGGTCAAGAACGGGGTAATCATAGGCAAACACAGTTTGGGAACTGGTTGCCACAATCTGAATAATTCTGTCATTGGCTGGGAAAGTTACCATGGCCTATCTCCGTTAATTAATAACATTTTCGCTCTCTCCTTCTTTAGAGCTTTCCGGTAAGGGCAGGTTTTGTTCCATTATATCTAAAAGCTGGCCAATCCCTGCCATATTCTGGAAAAACATAGCTCTTCGTATATTTCTAATATCCTTAAGAGAAAACTGATAATCTTCTTGTGTCAAGGCTCTTAAAATACCAGATGCTCCCGAACCCAAGTCTCCTAAAAATGATACCGTCGGGTTGCCGGTCAGAAAATCTTTCGCCAAACCGGAGCTTCTAGTGTACGAAAAGATAGGCTCAAAACCTAGAAATTCAGCACCAGTATCATAAACACCAGGAAGAACCGAAGCATATCCGGAGCGGGCAAAAGTAGCTGCTGCAATGTTTTCTAAAGATAATCTTTTTTTTCTTTCCTTCGGATCACCGACAGTTACGGCATAGGTATATATCATATATGAGAGGGTCGCGAAAAGCATACTCCCGAAAAATCTGCCGAGAGCATCAATATCTCTTGTTTTAAGCGCCCTTAATGTTTTCGCGCTGTAGGCATTGATATTGAATTTCTGGAATTGCAGAAGGATTTTCAAAAAAGTGCTTTCGGAAATTAAAGGATTTCCTCCTTTCACTCCGACTGGATTTGCTATAGACCCCCCAATATCAGGTCTCAAAACTCTTATGTTTGTTTCTTTTCGTATTGCTGAGATAAGCATATCCGCCGCATCGAGGTCTTTCATCTTGGTAAAATTAAGCAACCTTATTTTATAAGGCCCGATGAAACTGTCAGATACCGTTGCCGTTTCACGTATGGCTCTTAAAACTCTTGGTATTTCTTTTTCAGGAATGCCATTGGCCATCATGATTTTTTCGCGGATAAATTTGGCCTTGGGACCTTTGGCTACCTTAAAGGCAAGATCGACCATTAATTGTGCTGTTTGTTTCCCGGTTGATAAACGCATATTACCATCAAGCCAGCTAATCCCAGACCATAATTGGGTTATTCTAGCCCCTTTTGCTGTAAGATTAGCGGCTTTTTGCAAACCGGCCTCAAGTTTTGTGTCGGGCTGGCGGCCATATCCGCTGCCATAGCCAAGTTCATCATAACGGCCATAGGAATTATCTCTTATAATATCACCGCCGATACCCACTTCCTCTAATTCCCTGGCGAGAGGGTCTTTCAGTTTTCCGTTTTGCATCCTTATCATCAGAGTTTTGAGCTCCGGCATATGCTGAATAAATGACCGGAACATTCTGGGGGCTAAAACAACATCCCCTAAATCAGGCATTTGTGATAATCCCATCAAACCGCCAACTCTGGTATATTGATAATCCCTCAGCACCCTGCCAAGTTGGGCCTTGAACGATCCTGGTTCGGCCTCCAAAGAGCGTCCTATAACGTGATTATAGACACCTTCGATGGTATCAAGTTGAGTTTGTGTAATCTTGGTTTTCGGGCCCTGCGTCCTCCGGCGTTCTTTTAACTTACGGAACTCTGAATTAAATTCTGCCTGTGATTTAATCCCCATGTTTTTCGCTACAGAAATATGACCAGACATAACCCTGATATAATTTTCGAGAACAATTCTGGCATTCCGGTCGAAAAGATCATTAAAAACAATTTCTTCCTGGATGCCGTCTTTTCTCAATCTGACTTCGTTGTAAAGTTCATCAAATTTGATGCGGTGTTTTAAGGGCGAAACCGGTGCTCTTTTCCCTGTCTTTTTGCCGGTTATTTCATCAATTCTTTTAAGAAACTTATCAATCTCTTTCTGGGGTAAAACGCCATCAAGAAATTCAGACATTTTTTGTTTGTCAAATAAATTAAAATCATAAAGGAAATCATCATCAAGATCGGCGGCACGTTCCCGGTGTCTTGTGACATAAACTTTTGCCAAGGCATCATAATCAGCTTTGACATAGCCAGGAACATCTTTAATCATGGCATTTGAGAAAAAATCTTCTAGCTGGCCTGTGCCGAAGGCATCATTAACCCGAACAAATCCTCCATAATTGGGTCGCCTTGGAAAATAATCAGGAAGTCTTGGATTATCTCTGGCCCCAAAGACATCAAATCTTTCCGCCCGGTCCCTGACATCATCAAGAATAACCCTCATATCGTCAGCCATGGTTTTAACAAATTCAGAACCCGGCCCATCTGGCCGTTCACCGACCATTGTCCGGCCCACCCTTGTATTAAAATCATTTATGACTTCATTATTAACGAAGCCTTTAATTCTGCCGTGGCCGTTAGCCTTAAGCCAAGCTCTGTAATTGGTGCGGTTCGATTGATAAAACCGATTGCGCCAGCCATCCGCCATGCCCATTGCATCTTCGCTCGCGGCGACATGTATAAATTCTGTTTCTTCGAAACCAACCCCCTCTCTAACGAGTTTGCCAAAACGGCGGACACCAGCATCCTCAGCGCCGTTTAAAATGGCCGAAACATCCGGTCTTGCCCTGATAAATTTAGCTCTTGGATTAGCGGCATCTAAATCCCAATCACTGCCTAATCCATTCCTTGTAAGCGGGATGTCCTTTGCTCTCGGATCAACCGCAGCAGCACCGACAGAACCTCTTTGGCGGGCCAGAAGCGCCTCTTGAGATGTTGTGGTAAAAAGTTCACTCCGTGTTTTGCTGGCCCTCACTATTTCATCTATTTCGATAAGCTCTTCTACCGTTTGAGGTGGTTTACCACGAGAGGCCATTACAAATTCCTCCCGCTTTATAGTTTCTTCATAAGCAGAAGAAGCTGCCTCAAATTTAACGCCTGGGCGTGGTCTTTTAAATAAAGAAATTGTTCCGCCCAATGTGAAACCAAGAAGAGCAGCATAAAAAATATCATGTGTGTCTCTGATCGGATTGCCGCCAACAATAACCGCCTCTATCGTGGCATTAAAGGCACCAGCCTTTGTCCCTACTCTTACAAAATTTCTCAATCTTGTCGCTTTTGTTAAAAAACTTGCCCCACCGGAAATAAAACCAACTCCAAGGGCGATGGGGTCAAGAAAGTTCAGGGCAATCCTGGCTCCAAGACCAACACCGCCAGCTTCGGCGATAATCTGTTCTGCCTTAAGCGAGGAACGAATTGTATCTGAAATAAATTTTGCCTGTTGGGAACTGTTTGCCTGTGCTATTTCTCCGATAAAATCCGTCGGAATTCCAGAAAACAATATCTCGCCTTCTTTGGTGTCTTCTTCTGGCAACCGCCATTCCGGGTCATATTGAAAGCCGTTCTGAGCATAAATATTAGCAATAGCAGAATGTGTCGCGTCCACTTGATTAACCGCAGATATAAATTCAGCGATATCAGGATCAGCGAACAATAATAACGGCCCCCCGGGGGCAAAAGCTAAGAATGGCTTGGCCACGCGCGATATTGCTTCTTTAAAAGTGGACTTTTCCTGTTCTGGTATAAACCTTTCCGCACTAATTGCTGGTCTGTCTTGTATGGCTAAATTTAATCTATTATCGCTGCCAAGAGAAACAAACGAAGGAAACGGATTTTCAAATACAAGGGCTTCATCAGCGGACGGAACAGTCGCCTTAATCTGAGCGCCGACAGTAGGATCGCCTTCTTTAATTTTTTTCGTTTCTGTTTGTGGCTCGGCCATTAGGGCTTTTTCTCCAATTCCTTTTCTATCTGTTTTTTAACTTCTGATGGTTTACGCCCGGTGCCCGCTAAAATATCTGGTTCTTCTCCGGGCCTACGTGTGCTTATGCGTCTTTGCAATTCCTCTCTTTTTATTTGTTCCACGTTAGAAACAACTGCCGCTGCGACAAATTCGGCGGCTCTCAATTCAATTTCCATTTCTTGTGACATAACAAAAGGATTAATACGAATTGTTTCGGGCTCTCCGTCCGGGCCTATAGCTATAACATTTGTGCCGAACCGTTTATCAACAAGAGTAAGCCTGCCGTCGCTAAAACTTCTATGGTCCGGCAGGATTGTAACATCTTCAAGTTTCGGTCTTCTGGCCTCGTCAGGAAAGGCCGCCTCAAGAATACCGGCAAGTTTTGTTTCCTTGAACCAGTCCAGTGTTCTTTCCACTGTTTCCTGTGGTAATCTTATAAAACTTCCGTCGATTGTTTTTCTCGGCAAATTGGGCAAAAGCCTGTCTTCGTACCTTATCCAGGTTCCTTTAACGATCCGGGCCGCCTCTTCCCAGGCTTTCGCACTTGTAAAGCGTCCTGTTTGGTGAAAAAGGGCTGCCTGTTCCTTAATCTCGCTGACAATGAATTGAACGTTTTGGAATTCATTTAATGGCGGAAGAGAATTTTCTGCCCCTCCAAAGAAGCCAGTGTCTGGGGATGCAAGACCGGCTTCTGGGTCTTTGCTGCTTTGGAAAACTTCATTAACGATATCATCAGCGCCACTTGTTTTTAGCGTTGGCGCTTTTTCAAAATCAATGTCCCTGACCATTATTACCGCTTCATCGGCAGGAACCCCGGCCCTTAAGGCAACATCATAAGCGCGAAATATTGCCTTCTGTTCCTTTGACGGTATATAGGTATCGAGGACATCAAAGCCTTCGTTGGCAAGTGGCAGGTAAATATTTGTAAAAACCTCCTGAAAATCCAGCGCCGAATTCGGAGTGGCGGCTTCAAGTTTATTTTTGAGCGGCGTGTATGTCATACCGTTTTCTTTGCCGAAATTTATTGCATTATTCAGGATCGTATCTGACGGGAAACTTGAAATAAATCTATCGAAAGCTTCCTGTTTTTTGGAATTGTTTATATTTAAACTTTCCCCGATACCAAGGGTGAAAGCAATCTGCATTTCAGCCATTTCAAGATTATCCTGTTGCACTTTGGTCTGTTTCGTCCTGAGCGTGATAGCCTTGGCTGGCGAGATCATGCCATCATCAACCAGTTTGATGAATTCTTCATCGGTGACGGTTTGCCCGACGTTGATCCGATCCATAATAAAAGCTTCGGCTGCAAACTGTTCGGCCTTTGAAGCGCTGGCCTGATTGCTTATTTCCTGAACCATGGCCGCTTCAAGAGATTTGAAAGTTGAAAAGGAAATATTGTTTATAAGATCGGGATCGCCCGCCAGATAATCTTCCTGGAATTCAGTTAGAAAACCGGCTTTATCATTACTTCTGTCAAATTTTCCTATAACCCGCTGTTGCGCCGCGCCAGCGTTCAATTCAATAATCTTGGCCTGGATATCCTGAATACTTAAAGCCCCTGTTCTGGATGGGTCGGCAGGGAAAACCTCACCATTTAATTCAAATTCACCTTTAGGGCCGTTGGCAATCATCATGCCGGTAATGTCGGCCAAGTTTTCAGCATGAACAGCGGCAGCCATGGCGTCGTTTTCAATGGTTTCGGCTTCTCTTAAAATATCGGAAGTAATAAGCTCGACATCATCGTTGATATTGGCAATCGCCTCGTCTCTTACAGTTTGTTCCTGCAATCTTATGGCGCGGTCCCGGTAAGCAATCGCCAAACGCCCGATCTGGTTTCTGAGTTGTGGACGGAGCGAGGGCGGCGTACTGGCCTCAAAGCCCGCCTGCATAGCCTCAAAACCTTTTTCCATGCCGGAAATATTACCGGTATTTTCACGGTCGATCCGGGCCATGCTTTCTCTGATCTGGACATCCATTTTTGCTGAGAATGAGGAAATCGCAGCTTTATTAAAAGCTTCTGATCTCAGGGAACCATCGTCTCTAAGTCTTAAAGCCTCTTCACTTTGACCGGCAGTCAGACCTTCAAGCTGGCCTTCTTTGATTGCGCGTCGGTTTTCTTTTAATTTGAAATGAGCTGATACCGCGGCTATGCCTTTTAAAGCTCCGATCGCGGAAACTTCGACAGCATTGCCGGCCTGTGCCGGGGCTAGTCTTGCTATTCTGGAAACATCCGGACTTACGAATTTTGGGACTTTAACCATTATCCGAAACCTCCGGCGGCGGCTGGGTTGGCAATACTGAACGCTGCTTTGGCGAGACCGCCCAGAGCATTGAGGATACCCGCGTTTCTGGCGTTTTCTGCCTGTATCAAAAGATTGGCCGCGTTAATTTTTCTGGTTTCTCTTCTGATTTCACCTGCGGTCAGGAATTGGGCTCTTGCTCTTGCGGCTGCTTGTCTGGCGCGTTCACCGGCAAAAATCGCAGTATCGGAAGAAAGATCAACACCATTGGCTGCATAAGATGCGTTAATCGAACCGACAACATCTTCCCTTTGTCTGGCTATTGCATTGGCGCTCGATCTCGCGCTGACAAATTCCTGCTCGGCGTTAAACCGCTCAAAAGCCGCCTTGACTTTAAACGCGGCCTCTTGTTGCTGGGCTTGCCTGATCTGGGCCAGGGCGGTTAAAAGCGCGGAGCCCGTATCAATTGCCTGAGAAGTTGTAAAGCCACCGCCAGCAGCCTCTCCGCCCGCTGACGGCTCAAGCAATAAATTGCTGTCGAATGGTTGTAAATTTGAATGTCCATGCGCCATTAAATATCAACCTCTTTAACGTAGCCCCTTATATGAAATTTCAAAGGAACTGTTTGTGTCAGTGTTAATTGGCCCTCCCTGTCCCAGCCTCTAAATCCTCGCTCAACCTTCAATCCGGTGAATTCGGTTATCGGCACATCGAGCAAATCATCGCCGAGGCTTTGAAACAGAACCTCTTCGCCATTAACATTACATGATTGAGTATTCAAGAAACTTAATTTTACGCCGACGATCCTTGAGCGCTTGCCACGGCTGGAACCAAGGTCAGTGGTGAAATGAATTGGCAGATCAACAATAGTTGGTAAATATTCCAGCCCGACCTCGAAAGAAAGCCCATCAGGATCATTATCTGGTGTGATAGAGCCGCTGGATACCGTTTCATCGGCCAGCAGAGCGCCGTCAACAAGCACCTTGACGACCTCTCCTTCCAGATGATCCAGGCCCGAGATCGAAGTTGAAGAACCTGTGCCAGTCAAGGAGCTATCAAAATTATTATCAGGTTCCCAATGCTCGAGATATAAAAGATCGCTGCTATCGACGGTTCTTTGCACCATGAAAAAAACGACATCCTTTTCCACCGAAACCGCTTTGATCAAGCCGGTCGCGCCGGGCGTAATCATTTTGGTAAATGCCGTAACATTCTGGCGGCGCTGGGTACAGAACACCGCCGCTGTGCCGTCGCTGTTCACGAAGACAATATAATTGGCTTCATCGGCTTCAATATTCTGCCTGACATCCATGTCAATCGGATTATCAATTTGGCTGTCGGCGAGAATGGAAACATTATTGGTAATAAAAGATTTGTCAGGATCGGAAAACACCGTTTCCCGAATGGCCTCGCCTAGACGGCCAACATAAACCGTGGCGTCTTCTAGGCGGACCGGCCTTATGGCTTCCTTGGCCCCTCTGGTTTCAAAACGATTAAAATTAAAATCGGTCGGGCTGAAAGTTGTTCCTGTTAAAGTCCATTCCGCTTCGTCGGTGTACATTTCAATAACCCGGCCCCGGACCAGGGCATTAATCCTGTTAAGCGTTGTGCTTTCAGCGACAGCAGAAAAACCAAAATCAGCCAGTTCCGGTCTGGTGTTATCAAAATTAAAGAAAAGCCCGGCCTTTGAAGCCCAAAAAGTATCGGGTAATGATTTAGATCCGCCCAAAACCATTCTTCCCTTGAAAATAACCCCGGTTCTCGGCCAGCCCCTTGATCCGCTCCAAACATTTTCATAACCGCGATCCAGAAAAATCTCTGATGTGACATAAATTCCGGTCTTTGGGAACGGGATTACCGGATCAATTAGAACGGCAGTCTCGTCAAAGTATTCAACAATCCTGGCGCGTCCCTGACCGTTTTCGAGTTCAATAAATTGCCCTTCATCGGTTGACAGAAAATCACCATCGCTAAACCCAGACCCCGCTACTGAAACGTTAATGGCTGTAATCTCGCCGCTTTGCAACACTACGGTCAAAGTCGCGCTTGTCCCGCCGCCATTCATGCCGATAGCAGACGCCGTTGTTCCGGTGCCGTAGCCTTCGCCGCCATCCTCCACAGTGACAGAACCAATCGTCCCCCCCGAAATATTAGCAAAAGCTTTGGCCCCTATGCCAAAACCATTCGGGTCCTCTATGGCAATACGGGTTGCCGAATACATAATGCCGCGCTCGACATCATCTTTCAGATACATGGTTTTTGTCGGTGTATCTTTATCCTGGACAAATTGATGCAACGGAATGACATCGAAAGTCAGGGTCGCTATTACAAATGTCGTCGGGTTGGTTCTGACAACCTGTTCTGTCTCGACATCTTCATGAAATAAAATAAGCGTATCAAAGGCTTGCAGGTAAGTAAATTCCGCGACTTGGGCGTTGGTAAAAGGGCTGGCAACAGTATCAATCAAAACCCCGTCTTGAAGAAACTGGACCAAGGCATCGTCAACAACAACCGTATATTCCTGATCCAAGCCGAAATCAAATCTGAACATCCTAAAATTCTGGGTAGGATCGAGATTGAGGTTCCCGGCATCGGTGCAATCAAGATCAAAAGCAAGAGCATCGCGTTTGGGCATTCCGCCTTTAGGCTTACAAACCACATTATCACCCTGGGCCACAGCATTCGGATAAAAATCCATATCAGATCGCTCGATAGCTTCTGGGTCTATGACCCCGGCGGTGAAGTCATTTTTTATTAATCTGAAAACCACTATCTGACCTCTGAACCCTGGCGGGAACCAACTCTGGCAAGAATAAGATCACCGGGGCTGGTCTGTAATTCCTTGGTCGGGTTTTCTATGCTGTCGGCAAAAGCAGCTTCTTTGTAAAGACCACCGCGCCTTCCTTGTCCTGGCGTGCCCCAGGCTTCTCGCATTAAATCAGCGCGTTTAGAAACCTGACCAGTAATGGGCATCGCCAAATCTCCGGCTAAACCAGCGGCCACTAGTGCCACAAAGAACCCCGGCCATTTATTCGCAGTCGGCAGGAAAACATAATCAACCCACATTTCAGTGTCCTGATTGGCATAAATCTTATCCTCAAAACGTTCAAAACTTTTTAAAGGCAGAGCATGGGTGCCGCCGTCATTATAAACCGCGAGAAGTTTAATAAAGGGCGGAACAGTGGGTAATTGATAGGCGCTTTGCCATTCATTCGCTGGGACATCGGGCCCGCTTAACGGCCCGCCTATAGTAACTTTTTTACGGGCGAAAGACCAAATGTGCATGGTTAATATTTGTTCGACAAGAGGATCAAATAAAAGCTTGGCGGTCTGACCCCTCGAAGTTGTCGTGAAATCGTTTATGGGTTGTTCGCCTAATTTTGAAAAGGCAATATTGGCGACATCGACATCAGAGGAAACGGCCATTTCTGTTCTCCTTTAAAAATAGGACCAGCAGAGCGCGAACCCTGCTGGCCAATATCTGTACAAGGCCAGGGCCTTATGCGCTGGTAAGCACTTCCGTACTAAGCGCAATATCGCCGGAAGTAACGGTAATGGTGTTTAAACCAAAACCATCACTTGCAGACAACAGGATTATATCGCCCGTGAGCCAACCAACGTCAGAAACGCTATCGAAATAGCCGTCTGTCCGCATGGTGGCCAAGGTATCCGCTGAATTAAAGTAAGCGATTACCCGCGGGCCTTTACCGCTGGCGAATGCAACTGTTAGGGCTTCACTATCAAATGCCATGATCTATATCCTTTCCTTTTAACTTTCATCCGTTGTGATTTCGACCAAACCAAAGGCGTCGATGGCGATTGAACCGGCAGAGAAAAGCCCGTTGCTTAACCAGGAAGTCCGTTGAGGAATATAATGAACCTCGGTACGGAAATCCTTTGCTACGGCATGACCCATCGCCTGTTTGTGCCAGGCGAAGTTGGTTCGCTGATCGGCTGCGATTGTCAGACCACCTTCTGATCTGGTTTCAATCCAGATAAATTC
>SDBT01017116.1_pt1 | contig 11462 bp, 11 predicted proteins | sample 2277101 | NCBI WGS metagenome assembly SDBT01 (sample SAMN10404973, study PRJNA504765) | marine sediment metagenome | isolation source: marine sediment core GS10_PC15, 103 cmbsf | place: Arctic Ocean: Southern Knipovich Ridge | collected 2010
GTCCCGGTGATCTTGATGTCCTTGGTACCGCCCTGTATTCTGACGAAATTACCTGGTGGGAGATTGGTGATTCAACACTCCCAACTGTTGCTTCAGTAACCAATCCAGCTAATGACGAATATTATCGGGATGCTACTATGTCAACCGTTTTCTCCGGTACTGCTGCCGACAATGATGTCGGTTTCGGACTCAATGCCGACAGCACCACCTTCACCTTGAGACGAAGCAGTGATGACTTATACTGGGATGGCGATAATAACTGGCAGGCTGCTGCTGCCTGGCTGGCTACTAGCCATAGTGCTACCAGCAGCGATAGCATCGCTAACTGGACTTCCGATATCGATATGCCGGACTGGGCTGATGGCACCTATACAGTCCAAGCTAAAGCTACTGATAAAGAAGGTAACTCGTCTACCGGAGTTACCATCACTTTTGGATATGATGATACCTCACCCGCTGACCCAAGTAATGTTCATAGCCCCAGTCACATCGCCAGCGTGTGGTCTACTGATAATACAATAGATATCACCTGGAATGATGCCACCGATGCCACCAGCGGTCTTGATGGCTACTCTATCCTCTGGAATACCAGTTCCAACTCCACACCTAATACAACCAAAGACATTGAGGAGGGAGTTCAATCTACTACCAGCTTAGCCCTCTCCGATGGCAGCAGCCACTATTTCCATATCAGCAGTGTTGACAATGCCGGTAACTGGCAATCCACCATCCATCTGGGACCATTCTATATCGATGCTACCCCACCCACTGACCCAGGCAATGTCCGTAGCACCAGTCATACTACTAGTGTGTGGTCCACTGATAATACAGTAGATATCACCTGGACTGACGCCACTGATGCCACCAGCGGTCTTGATGGCTACTCTATCCTCTGGGACACCGACTCTGACACTATACCCGACCAGACTAAAGACATTGAGGAGGGAGTGCGGGCTGCTACCAGCTTAGCCCTCTCCGATGGCAACAGCCATTACTTCCACATCAGGAGTGTGGACCATATGGGCAACTGGCAATCTACTGTCCACCTGGGACCATTCTATATCGATACTACCCCTCCCGCCGGCCCAACCAATGTTTATAGCACCAGTCATACTATCGGTGTGTGGTCTGGTGATAACACGATAAACATCTCCTGGACTGTTGCCACCGATGCCACCAGCGGTCTTGATGGCTACTCTATTCTCTGGAATACCAGCCCCACTACCACACCTAACCAGACCAAAGATATTGAGGGAGGAGTCCGTACTGCTACCAGCGCACTTCTCCCTGACGGCAACAGTCATTACTTCCACATCAGAAGTGTAGACAACGCTGGCAACTGGCAATCTGCTGTCCACCTGGGACCATTCTATATCGACGTTATTGATATTACTCCACCCACTCACCCCAGCAACGTGCGCAGTACCAGTCATACTCCTCGCGTGTGGTCAGGTGATAGAACGGTAACCATTGCCTGGACTGACGCCACTGACGTTATCAGCGGCCTTGATGGCTACTCCATTGTATGGGATACCGACCCTGACACTATACCCAACCAGACCAGGGACATTAGGGATAGGGTTCGAACTACCACCAGCCCAGCTCTCTCCACTGGCAACAACCATTATTTCCACATCAGAAGTGTGGACAACGATGGCAACTGGCACCAATCTGCTGTTCATTTGGGACCCTTCTATATCGATGCTACCGCACCCACTCGTCCCAGCAATGTTCATAGCACCAGCCATACTATTGGCGAGTCATCTACCGATAACACGATAGACATTTCCTGGACTGCTGCTACCGACACTACTACCGGCCTTGATGGTTACTCTATTCTCTGGAATACTAAATCCAGCACCACACCTAACAAGACCAGGGATATTGAGGAAGGTGTTCGGGCTACCACCAGTCCAGCTTTCTCCGCCGGTACGTATTACTTTCACATCAGAAGCGTGGACAACGCTGGCAACTGGAAATCTGCTGTCCACCTGGGACCATTCTATATCGATATTGTCGATACCATCCCACCCACCGGCCCAACCAATGTTCATAGCACCAGCCATACTATCGGTGAGTCGTCTACCGATAATACAATACTCATTACCTGGACTGACGCCACCGATGCCACCAGCGGTCTTGATGGCTACTCTATTCTCTGGGATGCCAACCCCACCACCATGCCTGATGAGACCAAGGACATTGAGGATGGGTTCCCTTTCACTACCAGCCCAGACCTACCTGATGGTGATAGCCTTTACTTCCACATCAGAAGTGTGGACAACGCTGGTAACTGGCAATCTGCTGTCCACCTGGGACCATTTATTATTGATACTACCTCTGGTTCATCATCTCCTCTCGGCCCATCACTAGCTGAGTTTGAACTCAGCTCCCTGAGCATTTCACCACCTCGGGTTAAAATCGGTGAAGAGATAACCATCAGGGCTACTGTTACTAATATTGGTGGTGAATCTGGCAGTGGCCAAGTAATTATGAAGTTCAATGGTGAAGTACTCGACTCTCAGACAATAATATTGAATGCCGGCGCCAGTGAAGAGATAAGTTACACCACAGTGCAGAATGCCGCCGGAACATATACGGTAGATATTAACGGCATAACTGCCAGCTCTGTATTCAAGGAAATAGCGCCAACGACCACAATCATGTGGCCGCTCATTATCGGGCTTGCGGCTGCCGCGTTAGCCATCTACTTGATTATTGCTATTCTGCGTGCCCGCGGGACGCACTAGGACGCAGCAAGAATCCGACTGCTACCGGAGACGGGCCGCAATTATTCAAAAGCACAGACGACAACCAATGAGCAGGCATTATCATTAACTAATACGTTGTCCTCCAGCGCGCTTAATGATATAATAGCTATGGTAAAGACTGTGAAGTCCTTGATTTCATAAGTAGTTCTCGCAATCTTGGAATCAAATCGGGATACAAGAAGTTCGATATGGCCCCGAGTAACCAGCCAACTATATCTTGGGAGATGTCTGATTAGGCAACAGCAAATGCAGAGAGAGCCTAGGTATTTTATGGTAATCTCCGGAGGAGAATACGCTGTCGAAGCTCCGGTAGATGGAGGACATTATGAACCCTCTAAGGGATGGACCAATAACATAGGTATATCTAAAGGTGACCAGATGCTGTTGTACTGTACTGTCTCATACCCAGGATATCGTAAGGAAGCCCCAGGTATTGGAGAGGTATCTGGAGTCGAGGGTTCTATCGTAAGTTACGAATATAAGCCGATAGTTCGACCGGTAAATTTGAGTGCTATTCGAGCCCGTTTTACATCGCCGGGCAATAAGCAACTTGAAAATATACGGTTCCGAGCAAAACGGTTATTTAAGATAGAACAGGAGTCTTTCCATCGTGTCGTTGCAGGCTTAATATCCTAAGAGTGAAAGGGAGGTAAATTAGGTATGCCGGATTATAAGTTTACAGTAGTTGTGGAGCAGGATGAGGATGGGCTTTATATAGCTGCTGTCCCGCTTCTTCAGGGCTGCTACACTCAAGGGAAAACCTATGAAGAAGCGTTAGAGAATATCAAGGATGCCATTAAGTTACATATTGAGGCTCGGCGAGAATTGGGAGAGCCTATCCCTATAGAGGTTGCTATTGATGAGGTGCGAGTAGTTGCCCAAGCTTAGACCGGCTAAGCCGGAAGAGGTAGCTCGGATATTGGAGAGGTTAGGGTTTGCTCGAATTCGTCAAAGTGGAAGCCATGCTATATATCACCATATTGATGGAAGGTGGGAACCGTGCCAATACATAAAGGCAGAGATTTAGGGAAGGGTATATTGAGAAAAATCATTAAAGATGTAAAAATTAGCGTTGAAGAGTTTGAACAACTGCGTTAAGGTTGTTACTTCTTATGTGGCGCATTCGTCTAGCGGTTAGGACACCTCCCTCTCAAGGAGGAGATCACCGGTTCGAATCCGGTATGCGCTACCAGGCTTGACTTTTATGATAGTTCATTCCTATAATACGCAAGCTATTTAACATTTGGCGGTGAAAGTTGTAGAATAGTGCCTGAGTAGCTCAGTTGGTTAGAGCAGCTGTCTTGTAAACAGCAGGTCGTGGGTTCGAATCCCCCCTCAGGCTGAGTATCTAGTTTCTGGTGATAGGATGAGGAGGGGTGCCGGAGTGGTTAATCGGAACAGACTGTAAATCTGTCGCCCTTAGGGCTACGCAGGTTCGAATCCTGCCCCCTCCACCATAACTTGACCCGGAGGTTGGATTATGTTGAAAAAATCTGTATAATATAAAAGTAGTACTAGTGCCCACATAGCTCAGTAGGTAGAGCGCATTCTTGGTAAGAATGAGGTCACCAGTTCGAATCTGGTTGTGGGCTTGGAGAAAGAAGGGGGTCTAAAATGTCTAAAAAGAAATTTGAACGGACTAAGCCACATTGTAATGTGGGCACTATTGGTCATGTTGACCACGGGAAGACAACGCTAACCTCAGCGATAACACTGGTGTTATCCAAGGAAGGTACCACTGGCTTCCGTGCTTTTGACAGCATTGACAACGCACCTGAGGAGAAAGCACGGGGATTAACCATTGCTATCGCTCATATTGAGTATGAGACAGCAAAGCGGCATTATGCTCACATCGATTGTCCGGGACACGCTGACTTTATCAAGAATATGATAACCGGCGCAGCCCAGATGGACGGAGCTATACTGGTGGTCGCCGCTCCTGATGGGCCGATGCCACAGACCAGGGAGCATATCTTACTAGCCCGCCAGGTGAAAGTTCCTTCCATTGTGGTTGCCCTCAATAAAGTAGATATGATGGAAGATGAGGAGCTTCTCGAGCTGGTCGAGATGGAGCTAAGAGAACTGCTGAGCAAGTACGAATTCCCCGGTGATGAAATACCAATTATACGGGTGAGTGCACTCAAGGCACTGGAGTGTGGCTGTGGCAAGGCAGATTGCGAGTGGTGTGGCTCTATTCTAAAGCTAATGGACGCCGTCGATGACTATATTCCTACTCCGGTACGACCAAAAGACCAGCCCTTCCTGATGCCAGTGGAAGATGTGTTTAGTATCAAAGGACGGGGTACTGTACCCACGGGAAGAATAGAAAGGGGTACCATTAATGCCGGAGATGAGATTGAGATAGTAGGCCTGCACCATGAAACACGTAAAGTAGTAGCCACCAGTCTGGAGATGTTTCATAAGATCCTGGACACCGCGGAAGCAGGAGACGCTGTCGGCATCCTGCTACGGGGTATAGACAGGGACGAGATTGAGCGAGGCCAGGTACTGGCAGCCCCCGGAACTATTAAGCCGCATACCTATGCTGAAGCTGAGGCCTATGTATTGAGTAAGGATGAGGGAGGTAGGCATACTCCATTCTTTAACGGATACAAACCTCAATTCTATATCGGCACCACTGATGTCACTGGCTCCATTGAACTTCCGGAAGGTGTGGAAATGATTATGCCCGGCGATAACGTAACAATAAAGATAAAGCTCATTTATCCTGTTGCTATGGAGAAGGGATTTCGGTTTGCCATTCGGGAAGGATGCAGAACGGTAGGTGCCGGCAGTATTAGCCGCATTATCGAGTAGTCATGGCTAGAAAAACTGGAGCCAGAGTTATTGTCCATCTCGCCTGTACTGAGTGCAAGGAGAGGACATATACGACCAGCAAGAACAGAAGAAATGATTCCCAGCGATTGGAGCTTAATAAATATTGCCCGCGCTGTCGTGTTCATAAACTCCACAGGGAAGTAAGATAGTGTCTCAGAGGTAGATAATATGCCATCTGCGAAACATACCAGTACTGCTCCCAAGCAAAGGAGCACAAGATTCAGATTTATCGGTGACACCATAGCCGAGCTAAAAAAGGTAACCTGGCTGACCAGGCGGGAGATTGTTTATCTAACAGGCTTGGTGCTTATCGTTACGCTTATCGCAAGTATAATTATGGGACTCATTGATTTGGGTTTCAGTAAAATCGTCGAACAAATAATTCCCGGAGGATAATAACACCTGCCCAAAAGGTCTGACATTACATTTTTTCGAAATCTTTATCTAAGTGAGGTTGTGTGTGACTGAGAATGGAAAGAGTTGGTTTGCAATTCATACCTACTCTGGTTATGAAGAGCGAGTCAAAAAGAATCTAGAACAACGCATTAAGTTCATGGATTCCGGGAACGAGGTCCTTCAGATAGTCATACCTACTGAGGAGGAGGTTGAGATTAGAAGTGGGCAAAGGCGTACCGTAGCCAAAAAGATACTACCCGGTTATATTCTTATTGAAATGACGATGAGTGACCAGAGTTGGAATATTGTGCGTAATACCCCAGGTGTTACTGGATTTGTTGGCAGTGGGGGTAAGCCCGTTCCATTACTAGATGAAGAGGTCGACCAAATTTTACGACAGATGAGAGCTGAAGTGCCAAAGGTTAAAGTCGGCTTTAGGCAGGGAGAGAGTGTGCGGGTAATTGATGGGCCTTTTACTGATTTCGTGGGGACAGTGGACGAGATAGGTGCCGAAAAAGGTAAGGTTAAGGTGCTTCTGTCACTTTTCGGACGGGAAACACCTGTGGAGCTTGACTTCCTGCAGGTGGAGAAACTCTAATAATTCTTGAATAGGAGATAGACGTGGCAAAAAGAGTTATCGCTGTGATTAAACTACAAATTGAAGCTGGGCAGGCGAATCCAGCCCCCCCGGTAGGCCCAGCTTTGGGGCAGCACGGAATTAACATTATGGGCTTTTGTAAGGAGTATAACGAGCGCACGGCTTCCCAAGCAGGGTCTATCATTCCGGCTGAAATAACCGTCTATGCAGATAGGTCGTTTGCTTTTATTACTAAAACGCCGCCAACCAGTGATTTGCTGAAGAAGGCATTGGATGTGGAAAAAGGGTCTGGTGCTTCCGGACATGAAAATCTAGGGGAGTTGTCCCGAGAGAAGCTTTCTGAACTAGCCCGGCTTAAGGCTAAGGACCTGAATGCTACCAGTATTGAGGCTGCAGAGCGAATTGTTGAGGGTACAGCCCGAAGTATGGGCATTGAGATAGAGCAGGCATGAAAAAGAGGTTTAGATGGCTAAGGTAAAAATCACGGTAATCAAGAAGATAAGTGTTAAGGATTTGTTCGGTGATAATCCCCCTAACTATAATGATGAGAGAGTTACTCCAGATTGCAATCGGTTTGAGGTAGGGCAGGAATTTATTGTTGATAGCCCTGCATGTCCACCTGATTTCTGTGGCTGGGCGTTTGCGGATATACAACGAAACATTTCACATATCCTGTTCGGAGGTGATTATCCTTGGATGAAGGACAAGGGAGTTGACATTGCGTGCTGCACGGATGGTCTCAGACCTGTGATTTTCAAAATAGAGAGAATAGAAGATTAGGCCTAGAGGACAGTAACCTGAATAGCTAGAAAGAGCAATTATTGAGGGCATAGCCCAAAGTATAGAAATTGAGATTGAGCAAAATGACAAAACACGGTAAGAAATATCAAGAGGCAGTAAAGCTGCTGGATAAGACAAAGACTTATTCCCCTGAGGAGGCAGTTGAGCTGGCTAAGAAGATGGCTCCTGCCCGATTTGACGAGACTGTTGAATTACACCTTCGGATGGGTGTTGACCCTCGTAATGCTGACCAACAGGTACGCGGTGTTGCTCTGTTGCCTCATGGTTTAGGTAGAAAGGTGCGAGTTCTGGTCTTTGCCCAGGGTGAAGCAGAAAAGATTGCCAAAACAGCCGGGGCTGATTATGCTGGTGGTGATGAGTTCGCTAAGAAGATAGTGGATGGCTGGTTGGAGTTCGATATAGCCATTGCTACCCCCGACATGATGAGTAAGGTAGGCAAGCTAGGGAAGATCCTGGGAAGGAGAGGGTTGATGCCCAATCCGAAGTCAGGGACAGTAGTATCGGCAGACGACCTGCCTAGGGCAATAGATGATGCCCGCAAAGGTCGGGTGGAATTTCGGCTGGATAGAACAGCTATCATCCATGTGCCTTTAGGTAAGATCAGCTTTGAAGATGACAAGTTGATGGGTAACCTGACTGCGATAGTGGAGGCAGTGGCAAAGGCTAGACCCAGCGGAGCTAAAGGTCAGTACATTAGAACTGCTTTCTTAACTACTACCATGGGAGTTGGCATAAGACTCGACCTCAAACCAATCCTCTCTTTAAGTTCAAATTGATTTACCTGGGGCATAAGACTAGAATAGATATGCCGGGTGGAGGACTGAATATAATATCTAGCCAACAAAAGTCTTACCACAAGGAGGAGAAATGGCAGGTATCACATCATATGGGGCATACATCCCGTATTCTCGGTTGCCACGGAGTGTAATTAACCAGGCTTGGGCTAGAGGAGGAGGGCGTGGCGAGAAAGCAGTAGCCGGCATTGATGAGGACCCTATTAGCATGTCAGTAGCCGCTGGCATAGACTGCCTGAAAGAGATTGATCCCCATACTATTGATGCTCACTTTATGGCTACAACCTGTGCCCCCTACAAAGAGAGACAGAATGCGACCATTGTAGCCACCGCCCTTGATATTCCCCCCAGTGCTCGAAATACTGATTTCTCAAATTGTCTTCGGGCGGGCACTGGTGCTTTATTGTCAGCCCTGGATGCGGTCAATGCCGGCTCTCTCAAAAGCGTCCTGATAACCGTCCCTGACCAACGCCTTGGAGGTGCCTCCGGGGAAGACGAACTGAACCTCGGTGACGGCAGTGCTTCCTTTCTGATTGGCAGTGATAAAGTAGCCGTAGAGATAGAGGGTAGTTACACTATATCGGAAGACTTCGTGGACTACTGGAGGTCGCACGAGGACAAATTTATCCGCTCCTGGGAAGACCGCTTTGGTCGGGATGCCGGATATACCTCACTACCTATTGAGGCTGCTAAAGGAGTTTTGGAGAAACTCAATCTAACCCCGAAGGATATATCTAAACTATGTCTATACGGCGCTAATACCAGAGCACATGGGACCCTGGCTGCCAGATTAGGTTTTGAGGCAGACCAGATTCAAAATCCGCTGCTTGATACCGTCGGTAATACTGGTACAGCACTTCCCTTCATGATTCTGGTCAGTGCTCTGGAAGAAGCCAAGGCAGGTGATAGAATCCTGATGGTTGACTGGGGAAATGGCAGTGATGCTATTGTCTTCAAAGTCACCTCTGAGATCGAGAACATTGCTGACCGGCGAGGAATAAAGGGGCACTTAGAAATCAAAAGGACGCTGGATAGCTATGGAAAATATATGCGCTGGCGTGACATGGTATCGCTGGCACCACTCTCTCGACCTGCTGGTGCGCCCGTTTCTATGGCTGCCGAGTGGCGAGAACGTCGCTCTGGCTTACCCCTTTACGGCGTCAAGTGCAACAATTGCGGTACCGTTCAGTTGTTCATGACTGCTTCTTCAATGCGCGCTCACGTTTGCCTGGAGTGTCAGGCTAAAGATGACTTTGAACCGTATCGATTCGCTAACAGGACAGGGAAAGTAGTTAGCTTCAGCCATGACTATCTCGGTGGCGGCATTGACCCACCAGCCACACGCACCGTTGTTGATTTTGAAGGCGGCGGTAGAGGCTTGTTCGATATGGTTGACCGTGACCCCGAAGAATGCAAGGTGGGCATGGATGTGGAGATGACCTTCAGGAAGATAGGGTACGTCTCTGGTGTTCATAACTATTTCTGGAAATGTAAACCAGTAAGGGATTAACCTTGGAACTAAGGAGGTAAACAAAATGCCGGGAAGTATTAAAGACAGGGTTGCTATTGCTGGTATGGGTTGCTCTAAGTTTGGAGAACGCTGGGATGCCAGTGTCAATGACCTGCTTATCGAGTCTGCCTATGAAGCTTTTGAAGATGCCGGCATAGGCCCGGAGGATGTTGAGGCCGCCTGGATAGGCACCACCACAAGAAGTACTGGGATGACACTCTCCGAACCTCTCAGACTCCAGTATATCCCCATAACTAGGGTCGAAAATGCCTGTGCCACCGGTTCGGATGCGCTCAGGAATGCCTGCTATGCCGTAGCCGCTGGTATCTACGACATCGTGTTAGCCATTGGCGTTGATAAGTTTAAAGATAGCGGTATCAGTGGCTTGAGTGATGGTGGTATCCCCGGCCCTGGTCATAACATGATGGCTGGATCATCAGGCCCACCACCAGCGCAATTTGCCATGTTGGCAACCACCTACTTTGACCGCTATGGTCTTAGCTATGAAGAAGGCAAGCACATGATAGGCAGGGTTTCCTGGAAAAGCCATATCAATGGCGCTCGAAATAATAAGGCCCACTTCCAGAGAGAAGTAAGCATGGACACGATTATCAATGCGCCGCCGATTGCCTGGCCCTTGGGATTGTACGATTGCTGTGGCGTCAGTGATGGCTCGGCTGCAGCTGTGGTAACTACCCCTGAAATAGCCAAGAGCTTGCGAAAAGGTAAGGAACCGCCCATGTTTGTCAAAGCCCTGCAGATTGCCATGGCTCCCAATGACGGAAACTTCAATTCAAAATTTGACTACACCCACATTGAAGCTACTGTACGGGCTGCCGAAGCAGCCTATAAGGAGGCAGAAGTCACTAACCCTCGTGAGCAAATCAGTATGGCTGAGGCACATGACTGCTTCTCCATCACCGAGGCTGTTACCATGGAAGACCTTGGTTTCAGCCCACGGGGGAAAGTAAGGGATGACATTGAAAACGGCTTCTTTGACCTAGACGGCGGCTTGCCAGTCCAGCCTGATGGCGGAGTGAAGTGCTTCGGTCATCCACTTGGTGCCAGCGGCATAAGAATGATGTACGAGATGAACAAACAGCTTCAGGGCAAAGCCGATGATATGCTGAACCCCGGTCAACCTTCACGCCAGATAAAGAACCCCAAGCTGGGGCTAACTCATAACCTTGGTGGAGCTCCGGCCGGTTGTGCTATTTTTGTCGGTATCGTCGGTCTGGAAGGTGTATAGCTGAGTAATGTAATGCAAGATACATAACATCAGCTTCAGTAGCTTAATGACAAGGAGACAGCTGTGGCAAAGATGACGGTAGAACTGGCACCAGCCAAGAAGAAGTTTAATGGTCAGGACTATATCCTAACCAAGATTAATTTTACCGAAGAAGATGCCCAGGAAGATGAGGCATATCATAAGAAGCGAGGCAGAAAAGTCAAAACCGTAGAAGAACCTGGATACTGGTTCCTCTACACTAAAATTGGACCATAACTGTAATGTTACTTGCTTTACTCATCAGGGCTGGTGGCATGTTTGACCTTAAATCAACCCCTCATTAGGACCTAGTTGACTTCACCAGAGCTTGGTGATAAGATATTTCAGTCTATTATCAACATAATATCAGGGAGAGAGAATGGCAGGCATCGTATCATATGGTGCGTATATACCATCATACAGATTGGTGAAAGAGACCGTGGGGTGGGACTTGCCCATAGAGAAGCCTGTAGGCAATTTTGGTGAA
>SDBT01017117.1_pt1 | contig 11461 bp, 16 predicted proteins | sample 2277101 | NCBI WGS metagenome assembly SDBT01 (sample SAMN10404973, study PRJNA504765) | marine sediment metagenome | isolation source: marine sediment core GS10_PC15, 103 cmbsf | place: Arctic Ocean: Southern Knipovich Ridge | collected 2010
GCTACGAGTTTTTCCGCGACTTTTTTATTAACCTCGGTCTGCGTATTTTTCTTTGCTTCTTCTAGCTGAATCGTCTGTGCTTCCAACTCTTTTTGCTTATTAACAATTTCTGCTTCTTTTACTTTTTGTTCAACTTCAATTTCTTTTCTTATTTTTTCTCCAATTTGATGTGCCAAAACATCATCAATTGAAATTGATTCGCCGCATTTTGGACATTTAATTTTTTGTTCGCTGTCATTCATAATCTATATGGACTTTTTGCCCCTCTTAACAATTCCATCAATAGCGGAAGTATTATTATGTGGGAAATCTTGAACAATGCGCGAACCCATTTTGAACAGAACTAATGGCGCGCTCCGCGTGCCAAGCCGCTCAGGCGGCGCGGAATTCCCCCCTTGAACCCCCCCCTCCCGCACCGCCCTCGCGGGGATCCAAACGTTTCGCCCTCGAAGCGGGCTAGTTCCTTAATAATACATCGAAAATCTCATTTACGCCACGGCGAGACAAAACTTCAGTGTATTTCAAATTGATATTGCTACAGTCTTTAAGGTGTAGTTTGCAACACTTCATGTCAGAAATAACATTGTCCAATTCTTCAAATAAATCTTCCACGCCTGCCTCAATTTTTGTACCTTTGAATTTAATATCGTTATGTGCGAGGAAATTGTCTCGTTGTTTTTTGAGTGATTGAATTGTAGTGTTGCGCTTTTTAATTCTGTCCCGAATTAATTGTTCAAGAGGAGCGTCATCAAGCAACTCCAAAATATAATCCAGCGACAAACGCGGTTTATCTTTTTTCTTGTCGCGCGAATGGTGCGCCGGGTCAAATAGCCGAGCTAAAGACAAAATCCAGCTATGTTGTAGAGATGGGATTACTACATTCCAAAAATTTTTATACTTACATCCTTTGTCTAGGGAAAACTCCCCTGTCTTAATTATTGGCTCGGCTATTTGATTCCACTCCTCTTGATGTTTCGCAAACTCATTATTCGCATATACCCAGACGCAGAATTGTTGATGTGCATGGTTTGCTTTCCCCGTAAATTCATCAAGTGTTTTATGGTCAAGCATTATGGAACAAGCGAATTATACATTACCCAAAGCTCTGCGGTTCTTTTTCTTTGTTCTGCTAAAAGCTCATCGGCTTCGTTTCCTGTTGCTGATTTATTCATCCATAATGGCTCCGTACGGTATATTTGCTCCCCAGTTAATAGGTCCCATATTTGACCAGAAAAAATTATGTTTTTCCACAATGAGTTGCCCAAACCATGAGATCCAATTCTTCCGTATAGACACGTATTTAGTTTTGGACTATATCCGTATGCAACAGTACCAATAGACAGACTACCTCCATCGAGCCAATCCTGCTCTTCTTTTTCCTTTTTTTGTTGACCAAGCTGAGAGCACTGAACTTTTATTGCAAAATCTATTGCGGTATCGGAGCCACCAGAGGATTGTGATTCATACTGTGTATGATCGATCACAATATTCCTACCAGCTTTTAACTGTGAGATTAGCATTTTTGCAACATTTATGGGAATAGCAAGTTTGATTGTTTCTCCAACGGCAACTCCGTCAATGATTTGACCATAAGAGGCAGTATTAATTCCAACAACTTCTCCATATTTATTCACCAATGGACCACCGCTATTCCCCGGATGGATTTCTGCCGAGGTTTCCAAATATGTCACGTCATCACTACTAATTCTGCGTGAAATAGTTCCTTCCTTAAAACTCACATCGCCCTCAAGTCCGAAAGGATAGCCGAGAGTGAAAACATCATCACCTTGCGCAACAGCGTCTGAGTTTCCAAGTGTGACGAATGGAAAATTGCTGCCTATGATTTTCAGAATTGCTAAATCAACTATTTCATCGCGACCAACAACCTCGGCAGAAAACGATTTTCCGTGCGATAGTTTCACTTTTGCGATAGATACATCCCAGAGAACATGGGCGTTAGTAAGAATATATCCGTTTGAGTCCAAAATCATTCCACTACCGGCTCCCTCTTTTGTCTCAATGAAAACAGTTGCTGGTTTTACTTTACTGATAATTTGGGTGTTGGATAAAATAGTACGTTTTGCTGGGACAGGAGACGGGGTTTCTTGTTTTTGTGTTGAAGTCGGGGATGATTCCTGTTGTTGTAAAGTTTCTTGGGGATTTTTAATTTTCTGATTTTGATATTGTTTAACCCCGACATAGCCAGCTCCGCCAACCACAACTACACTAACAATAATGGCGATTAAAATTGGTATTTGTATAAAACCTCTTTGCGAATTCATAATTTATTTCAAAAAGTAATCAATATTTTTACCGTATATTTTTGCAAACCTTTGAAGCTCAATGACATCCACTCTCTGCTGTCCCAATTCTACATTTGAAATGTGGAGATGGCGGGAGTTGAACCCGCGTCCAAAGAAGAATCATACAAACATCTACGAGCGTAGTTTCTAAAAGAAACAATGTTTGTCTCTTTATTTAACGCTAAGAATCAGAGACAAAATTATTTAGCGCGAGCTCCATATATAACACCGGTTGATCCCTATGGAACATCGGGGACCGATGCTCTTCATAAATGAAGAGAATTCCCTGTAGTTACGCTATTGCGTAAGCAGGTGCCGTTTTGTTGGCAATTGAATTAGTTGTTCTAGTTTAACGACATAAAACAGGTCGACTCGCAGTTTGTAGGGTGCATTCTTTGTCGAAGCCCAGCATCCCCATTATCCTTTCAACTTTCGGCCGATTTGCCGCTCAGTATCTCTTTTTTTTATAGCCGCTCGTTTATCTGCTTTCTTCTTTGAGCGGCCGAGTCCGAGCTGAACCTTAATCTGACCGCCCTTATTATACATCTTCAAAGGTACTAGTGTCAATCCTTTCTCTTTAAGCTTTCCAGTTAAAAAGTCTATCTCTCTCTTATGTACCAATAATCTCCGAGCTCTGTCAGAATCATACCCCTCAGGAGCATTTTTCTCCTGAAAAGGAGGGATATGAGAGTTAACCAACCACAACTCATTCCCATAGATCTTTGCATACGCTCCCTGCAGTCTTGCTTTCCCGGTCTTAATAGATTTAACCTCAAATCCGCGCAGCTCAATGCCCGCTTCCAGTGTTTTTGTAACATCGTAGTCGAATCGTGCCTTTTTGTTTACAACAGCTTCCATATTTATATATTACTCTCTAAAGAGAGCCCTCACAATAACACAACACGAAAATATTGACAATGATAAGTTATTATGCTATATTGTCTTCATTATTAGCACACAGAAAGGAGAACGGTATGGCCAGTGGTAGAGACGGTAAGCGTCGTAAGAAACGCCACAAGAGACACCCTCAAAATCTCGGGGATGGTTCCAAGAAGCGCCACGAGGATAATCCCCAAAAGCCCAGGAAGGGTAGCTGGGCTGATCGCAGGAAGACCAAGCTCCAGCAGCGCAACAAGCGCGCCGACGAGAAACTCTCCTGGGATCCCAATGGGTGGGGGCTCAAATGCGAAAACGATCGCTAGCTCTCTCCAATCCCCTCGCAACACGCGGGGGGCTTTTTTATTGTCATCTCCCCTTGATTTGACAACCTCTTTCTGATAGAGTGTTGAGCATTATAGAAGCTAACAAACGATCTATACAGAAGCGATACTGGATAAACAATCAGATAAGTGCCGAAACTCTCAGGGTTATTGACGACCAAGGAGAAAATCTTGGCGTGCTTTCGACAAAAGAGGCATTAGAACAGGCCTATTCAAAAGACCTTGATTTGGTTCTGATCTCTCCTGAGGCTGACCCTCCGGTTGCAAGAATCGTCAAATTTGATAAATTTCGATACCAACAGGAGAAGGAAGAAAAGAAGCAGAAGAGTAAAGTTCAAGAACTTAAACGAATTCGCTTCTCGGCACGTTCTGCTGATCACGACCTTCAAACACAGGTTAGGAAGGTAGAGAAGTTTTTAGGACGAGGTGATCGTGTTGAGATTATTCTACGCTTAAGAGGAAGAGAGAGAGGAAACAGAGACTGGGCAAGAAGCAGACTTGATAAGTTTCTGGGTATGATCGAGTATGAATACAGAGTAACCACTCAGCCTAAGTTTGGCGGAATGGGAATGAACATGCAAATTGCACCAAAATAATATGGCAAAAAAATCAATCACAACAAGATTTAAAATAACACCAAACAAAAAGGTGCTTAAGCGCAAAAAAGGACAGTGTCATTTTAAAGCAAAAAAATCATCAAAACAGCTCTATCGCAGCCAAGGGAATGTTGCAGTACCCAATGCAATGCGGAAAAAAGTTTTGAAAGATTTTAACAACCTTTAAACCATGACTAGAGTTAAACGAGGAACAACTAAAACAAAGAAGCGTGCTCGAATCCTTAAACACACTAAAGGATTTCGTTGGGGGCGCAAGAACAAAGCACGTGCTGCTAAAGAAGCACTGTTACACGCATGGACTCATGCATTCAGAGGACGCAAAGAAAAAAAGCGAAACTATCGAAGACTCTGGAATGTACAGATCAATGCAGCTCTACGTCAACACGGTCTCACATATAGTAAATTCATATTCTTGCTTAAACAAAAAAACATTGAGCTAGATAGAAAAGTCTTAGCCACTCTAGCACAAGAAAAACCAGAAGTATTTAAAAAGATTATCGATACAGTCTCAGAATAACACCCTCTGGCAAGAGGGTGTTTTATTTGCAATCACAACACACTAAAAGAAAAAAGCCGCCGGACGGAACCATGCGGCTTGTGGAAAGAAGTCGAGAGAGAATTTACCCTCTCAGAAGAGTGTCCAGGATCTCACGCCAGTCCTTGACGTAGGTGGTGCCTTTGTACTCGCAGGTATCGAGATTGATGGGATACTTCCTCTTCCCCTCATCACTGCACAAGAACTCGTGACTGATCTCCTCGAAGGTTTGGGCATCGACCAAGGTAATTCCACCTCTGTTAGTACAGAGGACCCTGATCTCTCCCATTGAGAATGTGCCAGGAAAGGCATCAAAAGCTGCTGATGCAGGGTGGTCGTGGTGGCTAATGTTGGTCACTACTGCCACCAGTTTTACTCCCGCCGCCAGCGCATGCAGGGCGATGATCGTACCAAGAGGCATTTCCTGGCCGACAAGATGTACGCCCTTACGCTCCTGTGCTTTGGCCGACGCCGGCACCAAAAGGTCGGTGAGAACGACGTCGAACTCAGGATGGTTCGTGAACGCTCTTGTCGCTTCTCCCCTGGCGGCCCTGTAGACATATCTCTGGGCACTGTCGACGCCTTCGCCCCACGGATTGAAGTCGCCGAACCGTTTCTTGAGCTCCTCGTCCACTTTGTCTTCGTCGACTGACGTAGTGAGAGCCTTTTCAGCCTCGTCGTACGTCGACACGATAGTGAGTTCATGCTCCTTGAGAAGTATGGCAGCTGCCTGCCGATGTCCTTCACTGTCGTCAAATACCAAAATCTTCATCTCGTCCTCCTTTTCATTGTTATTGGTTTGCTACTAAATTGTTAAGGTATGCTCCACTTACTCTGATGTAATTATACCACACAACAATCTTAGGTGTCAATGGCCACCCGAATTTTTAACACGGACAGATCTTCGGATTAATTAATTCTAAAAAAGAGAACCCGTCAAGATTTCACACTCAACTTAATAAATTCATACAACGCCGCTGCTATAAAGATAACCTGGAGTGCTATGAAGATAATGTTGCCTATGTATATGCTGTACACCACCAGAGCAATCCCCCCTACCATATACCACAGATCCTCCTTTCGCTGATCTCTGTGTAGTACTCCTATAACAACAAATACAAGACCTATCGCTCCGATTATTTCAAAAATGCCCATGAATTATTTCTTTTTTTGCTTCTTTTGTTTGGTCTGTGTTTCCAAGAAGTCGGCAACTTGTTTCAAAACTTGTTTAATATTTTTATCTCTTTCTAAAGGAAAGAGTTTTAGAGCCTCCCTGTATGTAAACCAACCAAAACCCTGATGTTCTCTCGTTGAAATTCGGATCCTGTGTTTTGAAGTACGTGCTAAATAAAGAATAACGGTTTTAAACACCTTCTTACCACGACGGGTGAAAATAAAGTTTTCTTTGACTTTAAAATAATCGGTGAAATGCAGATCACGCCGAGAGAGTCCGGTTTCCTCTTTTGTCTCACGCAGAGCTGCCTGAAAACTCCGCTCCTCTTTCTCGATTTTGCCCCTGGCAAAGTTCCAATAATTATGCCCGTAATACAAAATCAAAAACCGCGGACCTTCTTGGGTATGGCGCCATACAATCACACCAGCAGAAATCTCACGATCTGGTTTTTGCTTTGGAGGTGTCATAATCTTACTTCTTGCGTTTACTCGAGTCATGATAAAAGTGCTCTGTAAACCACACACCAAACAGAATTAAAACTACAGACAGTATCAGATACGAGTAGAAAATTAATCCGATACTCCCCTTTAATGTGATTACAACAAATGTGTTATCACCAAGTTGAACAAGCACCATCAGCACTACTACAAAGGCCACAAACAGTGCCAAGACAAGAGCAGCCGGCAACAAGATTTTTGAGAGGTTTTTATTTTTATTGCGTGACATAATTTACTTATTACTTATCCCAATATGCCGATAGGCTTTGGGTGATGCGACACGTCCTCGAGATGTTCGCTCCAACAGTCCTGTTTTTAATAAATATGGTTCGTGAACATCTTCGATCGTTCCACGATCCTCTTCTAAAGCCGCTGCTAACGTGCCCAATCCAACTGGACCACCACCAAATCGTTCAATCAAAACACGTAGAATTCTTCGATCATGTTTTTCGAGTCCCAGAGCATCAATATCAAGCATGGAGAGTGCCAGATGAGCAATCTCTTCATCGATAACTCCGCTACCCTTCACCTGTGCCACATCACGCACTCTTCTTAGAAGTCGATTTGCGATCCGGGGTGTGAAGCGTGATGCACTAGCGATAATTCTGACTGCGTCATCATCGATAGCGATATCGAGAAGTTGAGCGGAGCGGCCAATAATTGTTTCAATTTCTTTGGGGGCGTAGTAGTCGAGTTTAAATATTGCACCAAAACGAGACCGCAATGGAGCTGAGAGTAGGTTGGCACGGGTTGTTGCGGCAACAAGTGTAAAAGATGGGAGATCGAGAGTCATCATACGCGCAGATGGTCCTTTACCGATTATCAGGTGTAGCTTGCGTGTCTCCATAGCAGGATAGAGCATCTCTTCTACATTCCTACTGATCCGATGTGCCTCATCGATAAAAAGAACATCACCATTAGAAAGTGTTGAAAGAATTGCAGCCAAGTCTCCTGTTTTTTCCAATACCGGTCCTGCTGTTGTTTTGAGGACTGTCCCCATCTCTACAGCCACTAAACTGGCGAGAGTTGTTTTACCTAATCCAGCCTGCCCAAAGAACAGTAGATGATCTACTGATTCTTTTCGTTCTCGTGCAGCCTGCAACATAGTTTGCAGGTTTTTCTTTGTCTTTGTTTGTCCGATATATTCTGAAAATTTGGTCGGACGTAACATAGCATCAACCGACTGTTCTTGATCGACAACAACGTCGGCTGTATCGTGTTTTGATGTTGACATATCAGAATGCATTGGTTACCATCTCATTTCTTGTTGATATTGTATCATATTTTGATATAAAACAGAGGGGCAAAAAAGACTTGACAATGTTTTATAGGTGTGATATCATGCTTTCGTACGCTACAAGGATCACTTCCTAACTCTGTGGACAAGTTTCGGGGTATTTCTATGCTCAGGACGTGGCGGCTTCGGCTTCCACACTCCTCTGAGGTATCTTGAGTGAGTCCTTCTTTGAAGAGCTTATTTTCCACACCTTTGTCCACAGAATTAGGTGGTGATCATCCGAAACGAAAAACCCCCGATCTTTGATTGGGGATTTTTCTTGTAAAGAATAAAATAATATGTTTTTATTACAGCAGAACAGGAGGTAAGTGAAATGTTTGATTTGTCACATGATACGATTAAAATATCGCTTGCGTTGATTATAGGAGGAACCATTGCCTGGTTAATTATATTACCTGAGTGGAAATCCAAGCCCCCGCATACAAAAACAAGAGCCTCCTTAATAGTTCTTTTCCTTATCGTCATCTGTGTCATAATTGCTCGCATTATGCTGTAGATTTTGTGAGAAACCGATGTGTTACATCGGTTTTTTTATTGACACCCCACTGTTTTCTGTGATATAACTCCATACAGTACACGGAGGGTCTGATGGGCCAAGTTAAAAGGTTTCTATCTCGCGCCCGGGGAATCAATTGCACACGTTATGAATGCGATGATCTTAGGGGCAAACTTATTCTTGTACAGCAAGCAGGTTTTGCGAGAGATGTTGGTCGCATACTTGAGATGAACGAGGAAGGGTTTTGCTGGTTTGTCCGACAAATTCTTAAACGGGATCCGCAAGATCGTATGATGCTGATACAGCTTTGGGGCAGCTTCTAGAGGATAGAGCACAGCTTGGCATTGATATAAATTGAACTCAACACACAAGAAACCAGTCTGGACCCATAGTTCAATTGGCTAGAACGCGCCCTCGATAAGGGTGTGGTCGCGGGTTCGAATCCCGCTGGGTCCACCAAACCGACACAACATGTCGGTTTTTGCCTTTAATGCACTATGCTATAATCAATTTATGGAATACTTTGGTTTTGTTTTGGTGGCTATTGTTGTGTTTATCATAATATACCGCCGCCACGACAACGAACAAATGCGAACTACTGCACAGACGCAACAAAAACAGCGCCGTAAGGAGCTGATCGCTGAATACCTACACCACCACCCCCGCATCACAAACCACGAGGTCAGAGAACTGTTCCGCGTCTCTGATGCAACCGCAACCCGATATTTTGATGAATTGGAGGCAGAAGGACAGATTAAACAGATTGGCGAACACGGACGTGACGTATACTACGTCCTTAAGTAAATATCACCACACAATTTTTCCAGTTGCCTTCTCAATTTCTTCAAATGTTGTAACGCCAGAGATTACTTTCAGCACTCCATCCTGCTGCATGGAAACAAAACCTGATTCATCGATTGTTTTCTGAATTTCAATCTGTCCTGATTCTTTTGTAATAAGTTCCTGAATGGCAGGAGTAACAGGAAGCAACTCGAATGCCGCAACCCGCCCTTTATAACCAGTATTACTACATACTTCACATCCTTTTGATTCATATAGCACCATATTCTTGATATAGTTTTCTGCATTAATCTTTTTAGGTAATGCAGAAACATATTTCGTAATCTGTTCTTTCATCTTAGGATCGATATCCTTTTTAACCCGACACTTTTCACAGAGCCGTCGTACCAAACGCTGTGCGATTAACAAATTAAGTGCTGGAGCCAAACTCAATGACTTCACCCCCAAATCTAACAGACGTGGAATACCGGCTGCTGCTTCATTGGCATGAATTGTAGAGAAGAGCAGGTGTCCAGTTAGTGCGGCCTGAACTGCAATTGCAGCAGTCTCTTGGTCACGAATCTCTCCGACCAAAATCACATCTGGATCCTGACGCATGAGTGATCGCAGTCCTGATGCAAAAGTATAACCAGCATCAGGGTCTACTTGAGTCTGCTCAATCCCCTCTAAGTGATATTCGATAGGATCCTCAATCGTGATTGTTTTAATACCAGAATTGTGTTTTGCATTCAAAAATCCATAGAGAGTTGTGGTTTTTCCAGATCCAGTAGGCCCGGTATTAAGAATCATTCCGTGTGGACGCTTTAGTTCTTCATCAATAGTTGACATATCGTCTTCTCTAAATCCCATATCCTGCAGCTGCAGGTTTATCGCCTCTGGATCTAAAAGACGCATCACCACAACCTCCCCAAACTCAGACGGGGCGATAGCAACACGTACTTCGATATCTTTTTGAGGGAAATCGATTGTGAAACGTCCATCTTGTGGCTTGTCTTTCACATTCAGCTTTAGGTTAGAAAGCAATTTGATCCGTGAAAGTACGGGCCGATATACCTGAGGAGAAAATTTATCAAAAACATCATTTAAAACACCATCGATACGGTATCGTAACTTTATCGATTTTTCTTCAGGCTCGATGTGAACATCTGAAGCCCTGTTTGCTATAGCACCCAGCAAGATAACCTGAAGAAGCTCTGATACTTTCCCTGGATCATTTTTGCCGACAATAGCTTTTTTTACCTTAGCCATAGAAGACAGTGCCTGCAGAGTTGTCTGCTTGTCTTCTTTTTTATCATGTTGCATCTTAACAGCTCCGGAAATCTTTTCTCGTTTCTTTTGTGTGTATGAGTAGTAGCCTAGGGCATAGTTAATAGAGCTGTTTGAAACAACATAAACCACTACTTTATTCTTCTGCTCCTCAAAACCTTTGATTATTTGTTGAGTCTTTGAATACTTTGGATCTTCAGCAATGATAGCGAGGTTAGTGCCGTTTTGTTCAATTACCGCACAACGTCCTTCTTCTGCATCTGTTTTACTGACCAGCGCTAATGCATTCAAATCAACCGTAATTGATTTAGGGTCTAGGTATGAGAGTCCATAAGTCTTGGCGCGTCGCTGTGCGTCACGCTCTTCAGACTCCCGACGCATTTTAGAAAGCTGGTCTTGGAGCTCTGTTGGCATATAGTGTATTGTATCGCGTTCTGTTTGCTACAACAACTTTTCGCCTTTCAATACTTGACTAAATAAAAGTATGGTGGTATAATGCATCCAGATATTTTACAAGGAGGTATTTTGTAATGAAGCGTTTGCTGTTTGGCCTATTTGTTCTCTGTCTTACGGGATGTGCGACGAGCATCGAACTCATGGGCGGATCCAGCATCTATGTGCGCAATGCGCCATCGGTGAGGGGCTGCACTCTGGATATCGTTAACTCCTCTCCCAGAATCGGGACTGTCAGCGTCCAGGGAGTCCCCGTGGGAACAATGGAGCCGTGGGAAGAAATCCCCATCAACCTTCGGGCGACCTATATCAACTGGGCTACGTCTCACAGGGTTGTTGTCACTGTCCGTATCTATACGGACGAGGGCGTGGCGACATTCTCCCGAACGTTCAGTGTTTCCAACACTCGGAACTCTGCATACCACTGGGAGATCACCGAACGGATGGTGCGGGATAAGCTTCTCTATTCCCACTGAACCCCGCCCCGGTACAACACGTATCGGGGCTTTCTTATTTCACTTTGGAGAATGTAATGGTGCGTTCGTTTTCAACATCACCATGATCAAATTGCACCTTAACAGGATTAGGCCATACCATCTCTGAAACATTTTCAGGCCACTCAACCAAAATAATCTTTCCACTACCAGAAATAACTTTTTCAATATCTAAATCATCAAGGTCATCGCGCCCACTCAGTCGATATGCATCGATATGATATATCTCTGAAACATTTTTATTTTCCGCTTCATACCGCCTCATCAAAATGAAAGTTGGGCTGGCTTGGTGTGGAACAATATTGAAA
>SDBT01017118.1_pt1 | contig 11461 bp, 11 predicted proteins | sample 2277101 | NCBI WGS metagenome assembly SDBT01 (sample SAMN10404973, study PRJNA504765) | marine sediment metagenome | isolation source: marine sediment core GS10_PC15, 103 cmbsf | place: Arctic Ocean: Southern Knipovich Ridge | collected 2010
GACGCTCAGCCTCGTCCTGCTCTTCGTCCTGTACCTCTTCCTCCGATTCACCAGGACCGGGTACGGGATCAGGGCCACGATGCAAAACCGGGACGCCGCCCAGCTGGTCGGGGTCAACGTGCGCCGGGTGTCAGCGATCTCGTTCGGGATCAGCGTCGCCCTCGCCGGCGCCTCCGGCGCGCTGATGAGCTATCTGTTCCCGTTCTTCCCCTTCCGCCACTGGCAGTGGATCGCCATCCTGCTCGCCCTCGTCGTCCTCGGAGGGATGGGGAGCCTCAAGGGCGCGGTGATCGGCGCCTTGCTCCTCGGTGTGGCGAGCTCACTCGTGGTCGACCAGATCGGTCTCGGATGGGGCCCGATGGCGTTCTACGGCGCCCTATTCGGCATCCTGCTCATCCGGCCCCGCGGGCTGTTCGGCAAGGAGGTGGCGGCGTGATCGAGGATCGAGCCGCCGCCGACGGGATGGAGCCCGACGTCGTCAAAGCGGTCACGGCACCCGAGGGCCCAGGGAAGTCCCGCTGGATCGTGGTAGGGGTCCTCCTCGCCGTGCTGCTGCTCTTGCCGCTCACTCGCCCGTTCATCGGCTCCTACAACTACTGGATCTTGATCGCGACCAACGTTCTGATGTGGGTGGCGATGGCGTCGAGCTGGAACATCCTCGGCGGCTACGCCGGCTACATCTCGCTCGGCCACGCCGTCTTCTTCGGCGTCGGTGGGTACGTCGCCGCCGTTCCTCTGTACTACTACGGGGTCTCCCCGTTCCTCACCGCCGTCGTCGGTGGCCTGGCCGCGGTCGCGCTCGGGCTCGTCGCCGGGCTCATCACCCTGCGCACCCGGGGTCCCGCGTTCATCATCTCCACCATCGCCCTGCTGTTCATGTTCCTGCTCATCTTCGAGAACAGCGACTACCTCGGTGGAACCGCGGGCCTGCCACTGCCCAGTCTCGACTTGGTGCCACAGGAGTGGCGGAAGGCGCCGTTCTACTACGCCATGCTGATCGCTGCGGTGGGTTCGATCGTCCTCTCCTACCAGGTCGCTCATTCCAAGTTCGGGCTCGGGTTGCGGGCCATCGCAGAGGACGAGACCAAGGCCGAGGTCGCCGGCGTTCCCACTCGCTTCTACAAGATCTTGGCCTTTGCGCTCAGCGCCTTCTGGGTGGGGTTCGCTGGCGCCATGTGGGGCTATTCCCTGGCCTTCGCTCGCCCGACGCTGTTTTTCACGGTCGCGATCTCGGCAGAGATGGTGTTGATGGCGATTATCGGCGGGCGGGCCACAGTGGCCGGTCCGGTGATCGGGGCGGTGCTGATATATGCGGTCAACGAGTTCAGCATCGTTCAGTTCGGGTCCAGCGAGATCAACATCGTCATCGTCGGCGTGCTCCTGGTGACGGTGTTGCTCTTCTTCCCACTCGGGATTGTGGGCTCGCTACGCGACAAGGGCCGGCTTCCCGCCTTCCTCAACTGGGATTGAGCGCGCTCTGTGGACTACGGAGAGCTCGCACTCGTCCTCCTCGCCGTCGGTGTCGCCTTCTTCGTCAAGGGACTCACCGGGATCGGCGGCCCCCTGTTTGCCGTCCCGGTGCTCGCCCCGTCCATGGGCGTCGAGTCCGCCGTCGCCGTGATCACCATCCCCACCCTCGTCGCCAACATCTGGCTCTTGTGGCAACACCACGCCGCGGCCGGCAGCGTCCGTCGCTACCTCGCTCCGTTGCTGATCGCAGGCACGATTGGCATCGTCCTCGGCGTCTTTCTCCTGGTCAGCATCGACGATCGCTGGCTGTCGCTCGCAGTTGCCCTGATCGACATCGTCTACATCATCTGGTACCTGTCCAATCCAAGTTTCCAGCTCGCCGAGCGAGCTGCCCAGCGGCTTTCGGCCCCCGTCGGTTTCGTCACCGGCATCTTGCAGGGCGCAACCGGGATCTCGGCGCCGGTGCTCGCCACGTACCTCCACAGCCTCAAGCTGCCCCGAACCAGCTTCATCATCGCCGTCACCATTCCGTTTACCGTGCTGGGGGCGGTGCAGATCGCTTCGCTTGCAGCGGTCGGCGCCTACGACAACGACCTCCTGCTCGCCGGCGCTATTGCCATCATCCCGGCGATGCTCGCCCTGCCCCTCGGGAGCAGGGTCGGCGAGCAGGTGTCGCAACAGACGTTTCAGATCCTCGTGCTCGTGTTGCTCGGCGCCACCGCGGCGCGGCTCTTGTGGTCGGTGTTCGCCTAGGAAGGCGTTGAACAATGACGAGTGCCACGGGCAGCCGCAGGGCCTGGTGGTGGGCTGACCCGGAATCTCCCGGGTGCAACTGCCCGCTTGTGGATTGTTCAACAGCCTCCTAGCCAGAGGCGAAGCGAAGCTGAGACTCAAGTCGGAGGAGCGGTCGATCCCCTGACGACGAGCTCAGGGGTCAGCAGGACCGGGCCAGACGGCATGGCGGTACTGCCGTCGCCATCGAGCATCCCCAGAAGCGTGCGGGCGGCGACGGCGCCCATCTCCCGGTAGTCAAAGGCGACGGTGGTGAGCGGAGGGGCCACCCGGTCGACGAAGGTCAGGTCGTTGTAACCGGTGACGGCAACGTCGGCCGGTACGGAAAGGTCCCGCTCCGCCAGGGCGTCGTAGCAGCCGAGGGCGATCAGGTCGTTGCCCGCCACGATTGCGGTGAACTGCACCCCGGTGTCGAGCAGGCGCCTGCAAGCCACGCGGCCCGCCTCAGTGCGGAACGCTCCTGCTTCGACGATGAGCTCTGAGTGGGTCTCCAGGCCGTGCTGTCGCATCGAAGCGCTGAATCCTTCGAGCCTGGCGAGCCCGGTTGAGACATCCATAGGCCCGGCGACGTGGGCGATAGCCGTGTGCCCGAGCTCAACGAGGTGCCGGACCACCAACGCGACGCCAGCCTCATTGTCGCCGAGGATCGCCGGGAACTCGTCGGACCCGATCGACCGGTTGACCAGAACGATCGGCGTGTCTCCACCCCCTCCGGGCACGCTGAAGTCACGATGGGCGTTGGCAAGGATCAGCCCGTCGACGCGCCGCTCGAGCAGCGCGGTGATGACACCGCGCGACTTCCCCGGCTCATCGTCGTCGGATGCGACCAGCACCGAGTAGCCGAAACCCGCCAGTATCGAGTCGGCTCCCGCGTAGATCGGAGGAAACAGCGGGTTCATCAGATCGGGCACGACCATGCCAACGGTCATGGTTCGGTTGGTGCGCAGACCTCGCGCCAGGGGATGGGGCCTGTAACCGAGGCGTTCGGCGACCTCCATCACCCGCACCGCGGTCTGCTCATTGACCACAGATCGCGTCTCGGGGTTGAGCGCCCGCGACGCGGTGGACACGTGCACACCTGCTTCGGCGGCCACCTCTTTCAATGTCACATCGGCACTCAAGGGTCCCCCGGGGTCGATCGCCAGGCCTTACTATCGTGCAATCGATTGTGAGCCGCAACGGTGGAGGCAGGAATGGCGACCGAGGTCGTGAGCGCTGATGATATGCGGGAGCCGATCATCCGCAAGAAGACGGTTTCGGTGAGCAACGACGGATCCATGCTGGCCATCCACGACTACGGCGAGTTCGGGACGATTATGACCGACGAGCCGCTCGCCCACGGCGGCACGTCGGAGGGACCCTCCCCACTCCACGCAGTCCTCGGGGCGCTCTGCGGGTGCGAGTCGGTGACGTTCAACCGGACCGCCAAAGAGATGGGCTTCGCCTACGACGGGATCGAGTTCGAGGCTGAGTCCACAATCGACATCCGCGGTCGGATGGGACAACGCGGGGTGCGACAGCATTTCCAAACGGTGCGCGTCGAGGCCATCGTGGCCACCGACGAGAGCGAGGAGCGCTTCGCCGCGGTCATCGAAGAGACCGAAGCGCGCTGCCCGGTGTTCAACCTCCTCAACGACGCCGGGGTCAACATGGTGGTGCGCTGGGTGCGGAAGCCGATTACGGCATAGCGGCCCGGTGCCGGACCATCAATTGCCCGGTTCCCACAGACCGAACCTCCATGACGGGTCTCCAGGCTCCATGGATCCATCGAATTGGCTGGCGATCCCCATCTCCCGGCTGCGGCTGAACGCACGGTCAGCAAGATCGAGTTGGGTCGGCTCCCATGCGGCCAACGCGGTCTCTATGTCCCCCCGGCTTGCCAGGAGCGCATCGCGAAGGGCCCAGGCGTCCGCGCTGGCCTTTGCCTGGCCGGCGGCGACGTGGGGCCGGAGCGTCGCCGCGGCGTCGCCGATCAGACACACCCGACCGAGGGCCATGCGCGGGCTTTGATAGTCGAACACCGCCTGGATCAGCGGCTCTTCACACTCGAGAATCACCTCGAGCAGGGTCGGGGCAATGGTCTGCCGGGCGGTCGACTCCATCTCCTCGATGTGTTCCTTCCGCACGGTTCCCGGCGGCATTGTTGTGGTGCGCTGCCTGCCATCTCGTCCCTGCATCAGGTCTTCGAATGACCCGCCGGCCGGATAATTGCGATACCACACGAAGTTCATTGCCCGGTGTGGAGAGTCGGTCCGTCCTTCTCGATCTGGAATGGCGTACACCAGGATGTGGCCTCCAGCCAACACCTGATAGATCATGGCGTCGGCTAGGTCTTCCTGGGCCTGACCGGACAGCGCCGCTTCGGGCGTCGTTCCCCTCCACGCCACATAACCGGAGTAGGCGGGCCGAACGTCGGGCAGCAGAATCGACCTGCCCGCCGAGGAGAGGCCGTCGGCGAATATCAAGAGGTCACTGTCGACCGAAGACCCGTTGGCGAAGTTCGCGGTCACCCCTCGGCCATCGTCGTCGAAGCCAACCACCTCATGATCGAGGTGATACCGATCCTGACCGAAGGCCTCGAGCAGCGCCCCATAGATCGTTCCCCATGCGCTGAACCGTGACCGAACCGGTGCGCAGTCGATGACGGCACCGCCGCTATCCACGTATGTCCAGTGCCTCAGCTCGAGACTGACCCTCGGTGGTGCCGCAGACTCGGTGAAGTAGCGCTCGGTCACGGGGAGCACGACGATGCCAACGCCTCGATCCTCCAATGGTGACGCCGACCGCTCGTAGATGTCGACCTCGCATCCAAGGTCACGCAGCAACAAGCCGGCGGTGAGGCCTCCGATCGACCCGCCGGCGATCACCACCTTTGGCCAAGTTTGGGCGACCATGTACGCGTCTGATCATATATCCTCGGCACCCACCCAGAGGAGGAGCCATCACCACCGTCGACCTGATCGATCGGGGCCTGCTGATCGACGGCGCCGAGACCGCCGCATCGGACGGCGCCACCCTGGACATCATCAACCCTGCCACCGGCTCGCACGTCGGCCAGGTTGCCATGGCCAATGAAGCCGACATCGATCGCGCCGTCGCTGCCGCCCTGGCTGCTTTCGAGGCCGGGGTGTGGTCTGAACTGCCCATATCGGAGCGCGCCGCGGTTCTGCATCGGTTCGCCGACCTCATCGACGCCCACCTCGAAGACCTGTTCACTCTCGAAACCCAGAACAACGGCCGCCCCATTGCCGAAACTCGAGCCCAGGTCACCCGGCTCTCCGGCTGGTACCGCTACAACGCCTCCCTGTTGGTGGCCGACCGCACCAGCGTGATACCGATGCCCGGCCCGTACCACTCGTATACCACGAGGTTTCCGCTCGGTGTGGTAGGCATTCTCAGTCCCTTCAACCATCCCCTGATGATCACATCGAAGAGCCTGGCTCCGGCGCTGGCGACCGGCAACAGCGTGGTGTTGAAGCCGTCAGAGCTCACGCCATACACGTGCCTGATGCTTGGCGACCTGGCGGCAGAGGCCGGCGTTCCCGCAGGCGTACTCAATGTGGTGCCCGGCCTCGGGCCGGTGGCCGGCAAGCGGCTCGCCGAGCATCCCGATGTTGCCAAGATCGTATTCACAGGAGGCACAGAGCCAGGACGCCAGATCGCAGCAGCCGCCGCCACCAGATTCGCTAAGGCGACGCTCGAGCTGGGGGGCAAGACCCCGGTCATCGTGTTCGACGATCAGAGCATCGATGTGTCGTCAAGAGGGGTCGCCTTCGCCGCCTTTATCGGAGCCGGCCAGACATGCATCTGCGGCAGCCGGATACTCGTCCAGGAATCGATCTACGACGAGTTCGTCGACGCCCTCGCTGCCAGGGCCGCCAAAATCCGCATCGGCGACCCCGCCCAGCCCGATACCCAGCTGGGTCCTGTGATCAGCGAGAAGGCCCAGCAGCGAATCCTCGATTACATCGCATTGGGCCTCGATGAGGGCGCCGAACTGGTCTGCGGTGGTGGGATTCCCGAAGATTCTGCCCTTGAAGAAGGTTTCTACGTCGAGCCCACCGTGCTGCGCGGCGTCCGCAACTCGATGCGGTGTGCCCGCGAAGAGATCTTCGGCCCGGTGGCCGTGGTCATCCCATTCAGCGAGGAAGACGACGCCGTGACCCTCGCCAATGACTCATCCTTTGGCCTGGGGTCATCCATCTGGACCAACGACGTTGCACGCGCCCATCGGGTTGCCGACCGGCTGACCCACGGCATCGTCTGGGTCAACGACCATCATCGCCTCGATCCCGCCTCGCCGTGGGGCGGGGTACGAGACAGCGGGATCGGGCGGGAGGGCGGCTGGGAATCCTTCCACGATTTCACCCACGTCCGAAGCGTCACCATCCGCACCGACAGCGAGCCCGTCGACTGGTATGGGGGACAGACCGGGAGGCTCAACTGACACTCCGCCGCGTGGAACTGAGCACCGGGTCTGTCTCGGTGGATGTGGTCGGGGAAGGCCCTCCGCTCCTTCTCCTCCACTCCCTCCTCACCGATGCAGCCGCGTTTGACCATATCGTGCCCTCGCTTACGCCCGAGCACCAGGTGTGCCGGGTGTCGCTGCCAGGCTTCGATGGATCGGCCCCACTGCGCGATCCAAACGTCTTCGACCTCGCCGAGCTGGTGGCGGGGGTCATGAGCGAACTCGGACTGGGCGCTGATACATCCGTCCTCGGCAATGGGCTGGGTGGTTTCGTTGCGGTGGCGCTGGCCATTCGCCACGGCCACCGCTTCAACCGGCTCATCGCAACCAACTGCGGTGCCGCCTTCTCACCCGATCGGGCCGAGGCGTTTGGGACGATGAGCGGGCTGGTGGAGGAGGGAGGCATGGCTGCGGTCGCCGACGTGGCCGTGCGGCGGGTCTTTCCAGAGGAGTACCTGGCACAGCATCCCGAGATCATCGAAGAGCGGAGGGAAGTGCTGTTGCGCGTCGACCCCGGTGCGTTTGCCGCCGCCTGCCGTGCCCTGGGTGCCATGGACCTTCGCCCCCAACTGGGCTCCATCGAGAATCCCACCCTGGCAGTGGCCGGGGCAGACGATGCGACCACCCCGCCCGAGATGGCAGAAGAGCTGGCAGACGGCATCGGTGACGCCAAGCGGATCGTGTTGAGCGACTGCGGCCATTGCCCCCAGCTGCAGCAGCCGGCAGCGCTGCTCGCCGCCATCGAATCATTCCTCGACTCATGAAGCGAGTCGGACTGGTCGGGTTGGGGATCATGGGGACGGCTTTCTCATCCAATCTGCTCGGGACCGGGTTCGAGGTGGTTGGCTACGACGTGGCGAGCGATCGAATGGACGAGCTGGAGACAGCGGGCGGTGTCCTCGGCGAATCGCCGGCAGCCGTCGCTACCCAATCAGAGGTCGTGATCACCGCGCTGCCTTCCGTCGCCGCCCTCGAGGAGGTGGTATCGGGAGGCGATGGGCTGGTGACCGGCGCTCAACCCGGGCTCATCGTGATCGAGATGAGCACCTTCCCCCTCGATGCCAAGGAGGACGCCCGGGCAGCGCTGCAGGCAAAAGGGACTGCCGTCATCGACGCTCCCGTCAGCGGCACCGGCTTTCAGGCCGCCGCCGCCGAGGTCGTCATATACGCCAGCGGCGACTCCGCAGTAATCCAAAGCGTGGCACCGATCTTCCAGGCCATCGGCAAGCAGACATTCGATCTCGGGACGTTCGGCAACGGCTCCATCATGAAGTTCCTTGCCAACCTGCTGGTCTCGGTTCACAACCTCGCCACCGCCGAGGCGTTCGTCCTCGGCATGAAGGCGGGGCTCGAGCCACAGCAGATCCTCGATGTCCTCTCCGCAGGGGTGGGCAGCTCGCGGATCCTCGAGATCCGCGGGCCGATGATGGTGGCCAACGAGTACGAGCCGGCGGCCGCCCGCATGAAGATGTTCATCAAGGACGTCGGCGTCATCGGCGACTTCGCCCGCAGCCTGGAAGTTCCGACGCCACTCCTCGACGCATCCCTGCCGCTGTACGAGCAAGCTGTCGCGGCCGGGCTCGGCGAGCAGGACGCGGCAGCACTGGCCACGCTGCTCGGGCAGCAGGCAGGCTTGGGGCGCGACTCCTAAATACTGGGAGCGCGCGTTTCGAATGAGACAGGTGATTGTTCTATATTCTGTAGAACCAGCTCCGGGCTGAGCTGGGATCGGAACACAACGAGGAGGAACACATGACCAGGAGGGCAGTAACGCTGCTCGTCCTATTGCTGGCGCTCGCCATGGTGGCGGCCGCCTGTAGCGACGATGAGCCAACCACGACGGCGGCGACCGACGCAGGGACCGAGACGGATACCACCGTGGACCCCGACGCGATCAAGGTGATCCGGTTCGCCTTCGCACCGGACCCGGTGTGGGACTACCTGATCGACTCCGGGATCCGTGAGGAGATGGAGACGGAAGCAAACATCGCCATCCTCGACTCGGCGACCTGGAACGAGGTCGGCGTCTACGCCGGCGGACACGCCGACATCATGTCGGTGGGTGACTTCGAGGTGCCGATCATCGTGGATGAGTTCGGTATTCCGAGCACCGTCTTTGGCAAGTACAACATCGACCGGAGCATTGCGGTCGCTTCGCTCGACCATCCCGAGTACACCAGCCTCGCCGACTGCGCCGGCGGCACCGTGGCCGTTTGGGACACCCTGTCCTCGACGACCATCTGGGGTGTGTTGGCCAACGAGTTGCATGGCCTGGATTTCCAGGTGGACGGCGGCGACTTCGAGCTCGTGCTCGTAGACCACACGAACACAGCCGATCAGGCAGCCAACGGTGACACCGACTGTGCCATCGTCCTGCCCGACTTCGCCATCCCGATCTTGATGGGCGAAGAGGTCAACGTGCTCTACGACTACAAGAGCTCGGCGAACTTGTACGCCGAGTTGGTCGAGAAACCGGATCACGAGGGCCCGATGATCAACATCTTCATGGCCCGCGACGACTGGTACAGCGACCACCCCGAAGAGGTGGCGTTCTTCCTGGAGTTGTGGGATCGCGGTCTCAAGGAATGGGCCGCCAACCGTGACGACATCATCGCCGCCTATCCGCAGCACTTTGCGGCGCAGAACGATGCGGAGATCGCCTGGATGCAGGAATACCTGGCGGGCAATGACTGGTTCGTCAAGGACATCTATCTCACCCAAGAGTGGGTCGACGCCGAGTCGGAGCTGTTCGGCATGCTGGCGGACGCCGGCCTGACCGACGGAGCAACACCGAAGTACGACATCGTGGCGCCCTCGTAGGTTGACAGCGGCGCCCACGCTCGACGAGACGAGCAGGAGGTTCGCCGGGGCACGGCTCCGGCGAACCTTCGGTCTCGTCCTGGGCTGGGCTGTCTTCATCGGCCTGTGGGCATTCACGTCGTCGGTGATCCTCAATCAGTTCATCCTGCCCGGTCCACTCAAGGTGGGACAGGAGATTTGGGAGATCGCCAAAACCGGCGCCTTCATCGACGATTTCCAGGCGAGCATCTCCAAGACGTTCGTGGGTTTCGGGGTCGCCGTGCTCATCGGGGTGCCGGTCGGATACCTGATGGGGAGGAGCCGGTACTGGAAGCACTTCTTCCATGACGGCGTGGTGGGGGCGGGGAGCGTTCCCGGCATCGTCTACGCATTGATGGCGCTGGTCATCTTTGGGATCGGATTCCTGGGCCCGGTCCTGGCCGTCGGGCTGATCTCGATGCCGTTCATCGCCCTCGGCGTTGCCGAGGGGCTGGAGGGGGTTGACGCTGACCTGCTGCGGATGAGCACCGCCTACGGCCGGACCGAGCGCCAGACGTTCCGCGACATCATGGTGCCCTCGATCCTTCCGTTTATCTTCGCCGGCGTACGCCTCGCCTTTGCCATCGCCTGGAAGGTCGAGGCCCTGACCGAGGTGTTTGGATCCTCCAACGGCGTCGGATTCCAGATCCGATTCGCCTTCAACGCCTTTTCGATCACCAGGGTCATCGCCTGGACGCTGATGTTCATCGTTTTGCTGCTCGGAATCGAGCGGCTGCTCGCAGTCTTGGAGCGCCGGCTGTTCCGTTGGCGCACGTGGGAGCAATCCACATGAGCGTTGCCTCGATCCCGGATCGGCAAGGCTTCAAGCGCAATCCAGTCGCGCGGGCACTGACGTCGACGTGGGGGGCACGCATTACGTCGTATGTCCTGTTCCTTGTCTTGTGGCAACTTCTTGCGATGAACGTGGCGCGCGTTCCTGCTCCGTTGGAGACCTTCGCGTTCATCTGGACGGAGCTGACCTGGGGTGATCATCCCGGCGTGAGGGACGGAGAGTGGGTGGAGCACCTCTCCGTCACCTTCGTGCGCTTCAGCATCGGGCTGGCGCTCGGTGTGCTTGCCGGAGTCATCATCGGCATCGCGGTCGGATCATCCGGCTTCATGCGATCGCTGCTCAGCGATGTGCTCCTCGTGTTCCTCGCCTTGCCTGCGATCATCTGGGCCTTCCTCACCGTCATGTGGTTCGGGCTCGGTTGGAAGGCACCGGTGTTCACGGTCATGCTGTCGGCGGCTCCGTTCATGGCGGTCAACATTTCCCACGGAGTTCGGGCGGTGTCTCCCGAACTGCATCGAATGTCGGACGCCTTCGGAGTGCCACGGAACCGCCGATTCCGCAGCCTTCTGATGCCGGCCATCGCCGGCTATCTCTTCACCGGGCTCCGGTTTGCCTTCATCATCGGCTGGAACGCCGTTCTCCTCGCCGAGTGGTTCGGCGCAGCCAACGGAGTGGGCTGGAGGTCGCGTCTATGGTACGACGGAGCGCGCTACGAAGGCTTCGTCGGGTGGGTCATCATCTTCATCGCCATCATCTTCCTCGTCGATGGGCTCATCCTCACACCGCTGCAGAAACGAGCGTTTCGGTGGAGAAAGTCCGACGCCCCGGCCATCGAAATCGAGATGGACCATGCCGGCTTCGAAGAGGGCCTTGCGGTCAGAGGCGGGTAGAGAGCAGGTAGAGAAGACATGGCAACACTGCAGATCGAGAATCTCACCAAGACCTTTCCCGCCCATTCCAAGGGTGAGGAACCGACCCGGGCCATTCAGGGCATCAGCTTCGAGATGTCGGGTCAGGTGTTTGTGTCGGTCGTCGGCCCTTCCGGCTGTGGCAAGAGCACCCTGCTCAACATCGTCTCCGGGGTGGACACGCCAAGCAGC
>SDBT01017119.1_pt1 | contig 11461 bp, 7 predicted proteins | sample 2277101 | NCBI WGS metagenome assembly SDBT01 (sample SAMN10404973, study PRJNA504765) | marine sediment metagenome | isolation source: marine sediment core GS10_PC15, 103 cmbsf | place: Arctic Ocean: Southern Knipovich Ridge | collected 2010
ATGCCGGACAAACCGAACATCTCGATCGTAGGACCGGGGAAGGTGGGTACGGCGCTGGGTGTTTTGGCGGGGCGCGGGGGTTGGGAAGTAGCCGCCGTTGTAGCGGGGGACCTGCAGGGTGCGCGGACGGCGAGCGAAGCTATATCACCGAACGCGCGTGCGACCTCGCCAACCGAAGCGCCCCCGGCGGGGCGAGTGGTGCTCCTGACAGTCACCGACGACGCCATCGCAGAAGTCTGCACCGAGCTGATCGTGAGTGGGGCGCTCGAGCACGGACCGATTCTCGCCCACTGCTCCGGTGCGTTGGGCAGCGAGGTGCTCGCGGCGGCGCGCGATAAGTGCGGATGCTCCATTGCCTCCATGCACCCCTTGCAGACGTTCCCAACAGTCGCCGCTGCACTGGAGAAACTGCCCGGAGCATATTTCTTTTGCGAAGGCGATGACGAGGCATTGGAGGTATTGGAGAAGCTCATCTCAGATATCGGAGCCAAGCCAGTGCGCATCGGCGCCGAAGGAAAGCCGCTCTACCACGCCGCGGCGGTCATGGGATGCAATTACCTGGTGGGACTGTTGGACGCCGCATTGAAGCTTATGGAACTCTCCGGAGTGGAGCGGGAAGTCTCGCTGCCTGCGCTAATCCCGCTGATAAGGGCGACGGTGGAGAACGTCGCGACAATGGGACCGCAGGCGGCGCTGACCGGGCCTATCGCAAGGGGCGATGTCGCGACGGTTGGAAGGCACGTCGAAGCGCTCGCCGGACAACCAAACCTGGAAGCGCTTTATCGAGCGCTCGGTCTCTGGACCGTAGACCTCGCCAGGCGAAAAGACTCTATAGACCCCGCGACGCAGGACGCCTTGCGCGAGGTACTGACGAGACGCGAAGGTGAAGCAGGGGGCGGAACATCGCAGGGCCCCGGACAAAGTTGATAATCGCACGCCTCTGGGGGGGGATTAGCCAATTCACATGGAAAACTGAGGACCTGCGGACTTCTCACACTTCGCAGGGTGGTTCATCGGCGAGGGAGTTCATGAGCGCTTCGGCGGCATTGAGTTGGGTCTCGTCGCCTTTGACTCCCAGATGGACACACCCTTGGGCACCGTAGATTCCCCCGCCCGCAAGCAGGATGGCGCGGGCGCCGGTGAGTGTCGCGAGGGCGTCCAGTTCCGTGAAGACCTCACCCGGAAGCGGTAACATACGCGGTCCCTCGGTGTGCGGTGCGTTGCACTGGGTGGCGATCTCGCTGATATCACCGCAGATCCGTTTCTCCAGGGTTACCGGTACAATCAGCCGGACTCTTCGCCCGACGATTGCCTGCATAGCAACGCATATCGTCCCTCCCTGTGGATGGGCGATATAAACTCCCGCCCGACCTCGCACCAGATCGAGGGCGTTGGCGCCTTTGAGGATCACGTCACCGCAGGACAACTCGTCAACGACGTCGAAGATCGTCTTGCCTTTGGCCCACACACCGTCTGTGATTACCACGTCGCCTTCCAACTCGCCTTGGGCGGGTGCATTGAAGTTGGGGGGCGTGACGATTCCGCGGCGGAAACCTTTGCGGGAGAATCCGCGATCCTGGCCGATGTTGCGGAGGATCTCCTCGGCGACGTATCCGTTGGTCGTACCGGCGATGATCACCAGCGTTCCCCGCTCGAGCACTGCCCTCATCCTCGTCTCGCGCGCCATCGCTCTACCGATGAGGCGCTTCGACATCACCGGTGTCACGACGAACTGCTTCATCTTCTCCTGGGCTTCGCACGCGTTCATGATAAGCGGTCTCCTTTTCCTCCCCGACAAAATCGGTAGACGAGAAAGCCAAGGTGCATCTATCCGCTGGATGTCAACGGACCAGAACAATTGCATCCCTGATGTCTGCGCGGAACTCGCCTGATGAGAATGTCCCGGGGTTGCAAGTGAACCAACACTCCCTCATCGGGCGTACCGCCTTCCCGACGCCCGATGGGTCGGACAATCCGTCGCCCCCGCGGCGGTGACCATAGCGGGTTGGAGGTCTTACGGTGATCCGGCGGCGGCTTTGTCGGCTTCCAGGCCCTCTTGGAGCTTCTGCTTCATCAGCCGCCCAACCTTGAACTTCACCGTCCGCTTCGGTGGGACGTGCACGCGCTGCAAGGTCTTTGGGTTCTGGGCAATCCGTGCGGCCCGGTGTTTGGTTTCAAAGACCCCAAAGTCGCGGAACTCCAACCTGTTGCCGTGGCCGAGCTCTGCGATGACCTCGTCAAGAAAACCTTGCACGATTCTCTTGACGATCACGCGCTTCTGCTTGCATTGCTCGGCGATCCGATCCACCAACTCTTTCTTCGTTACCGTATGCATAAACGCACCTTTTCAAAAGAGCCTTCTTACAACAATCCGTTGGGATACCAACGCCTTGCACAAAGACATGCCATATACACTATACTACCGCAAGTCATAATAAGGCAAAGACTTCATGCAGGCAAATAAATTTTTCCTCAATTGCAAGCATAGATTTTATGTACCCGGTACCGCCCGGTGCTCCCACAAGAGCAGATATTCTCTTAAGTGCGGTCCCTGACTACCTTCAATTAAGCTTAGGCTGTAAGAATTTAAAAAACAAGCAGATGCGTAACCTTCTTGACGGTGGCCTCGCACAGAGGCTTCCGTACAGATGGTAGGTAACTCTTGCAGTTTCCTTGCTCAATCGTGATAGGGCCCCTCCGGGCTAAACTCCAGGCGCGACCCGGATGGAATATTCCCTTGCTCCTCAAAGATCAGCAGTTCGTTCTCATCCTGCAACCAGCACTCAGGTAGGTAATATCGATGCTGTGGACCAACGGTCCAGAATCGCCCGACATTATGGGAGTTCAGAAAAACCTGCCCTTTCTTCGCGCTGAGAATGTTAATGAAAAGCGGAACGCTCTGCGGGGTATGCTTGAACTTGGCAACGTACCAGGCGGGGCGATTCTTACCAACGATGGGCCCTTGTTCAGTGGGGACCGACCATTCACGGTAGGCCCACTGCGCCTTCTGCGTCAGGTTCTCTTTCAGGGCGCAGAGTCTGATCTTCTCCAGGTCCTTGGGTTTCACGTCGCCCCACAAAAGCAGCTTGATGACATTCTTGCCTTTCTTGAGCTCGACTCCGAGGGTCACGTCACCAAAGTTCGTCCCAGTCAACGGAAAGAAGCCCACCATCCGTTCGTTGCAGAGCACCGCCGCGTCATATGCGAGATTCTCAAACGACAGATGCAACGGGGTAACGCTGGTCAGTGGAAGGTCGAGTTCCGCGGAGAAGACGGGCAACTTTTCCAGCCCGGGTATCAAATGCACGAGTTGCCTGGAAACGACCCGCTTACTGAACCCCTCCTGCCGTTTAATCTTGAACTTCGCCGTCCGTAAAGGTCGCCCGTCGTAGATAGGTCCGTAGAGGCCCTTCAACTCCCCGATGCGCTCCGAAGCGCTGAAACGCCCGAGGTTGTCCAGAAGCAGCGTCAGAACATTCTGACCTCGTTTGAAGTTGGCGCTTATCGGAGACAGCGTCGCTCCTGGTCCGCGTCCCCAGACACCGAGCAGGTTACCGTTGAGATACACCGTCGCCCGATCCCCGCACTCGGGCATCATAAGGTAGCGTTTCCTCGCCCTCTCGGAGTGAATCCGGACCTGATACCAGGCGTATCCGTAGTGGACGCCCAGCTTATCGAGATCGGTGGGTCTGTCCAGGGGGGTCCATTCGAGATCGGCGGCGGCCGGTTCCGTGCAGACGCGCAGGCGGGTCCATTGACCTATCCGCGGAGCGGTGGGTTTCTTCGCGGGCGGGGCCTTCACCTTGCGATGCGAAAGCTTACCTTCCATCGAGAGAATAGCGCAACCACTGGATCCGGGAGCATCGACGACATCTTCCAGCGTTTCACCCACGAACCGCGGACCGAAGACGAGCGAGTCGTCCAAGGCCCAGGTCCGCTCGGCGAGCCCACTGGAGATCACGACCACGGTCAGGTTCTGATGCTCGATGATCTCCAGTTCGTCGCCTTTGGGAACCTCCGGGTTAATCTCGTTCCCGTTGACGCTCACACGACCCGCGAACTGCTCCGGTCCGTGGAGGACGAGAATCTTTCCACCAAAAAACCCAAGCGGAAGAAGATTCGTGTAATCGAGGGTTTGGGTCGCCGTCAGGCGCACGTCCACCGGAATCGCCGTCGCCCCCAGCGGTTCCAGGGAGACCTCAAGCGAGGGACCTTCCGGCAGCGAAACCGTGACATTCGTGATCTCGTCGTCACCGTTGTTCGTCACAACCGCCCAGCGGCCCTCCGGTCCGTACATGTTCAAGACGTTGGTTGAATCGAGAACGCTCACCCCGGGCTCCTCCATTGCGCAGGCGGACAGGTAAGGGCCCATGTGATTCGCGAGCATGTTCACCAGCTTGGTGAGATAGTACTTGCGCGTAAGGGCGCCTCCCTCAGAAACAGGGGCGTCAAAGTCGTAGCTGGTGGTCAGGTAGCTGTCGCGGGATCGGGAGCCCCAGAAGGCGAAGTTCGTTCCCCCGCTCCACATGTAGTGGTTGAACTGCGCCCCGCAACCGAGGATCTCCATCGCTCTGCGCCCCACCTCGCGAGCGTCGCAGGTATTATGCTGTTGGCCCCATCGATCGTACCACCCAGACCAGAATTCCGTGACCAGCAGGGGTGCATCGGGGCGGCGGAGCCGGAGCCTCTTGAGCTTCTCAACCAGATCGACGGAACCGTTGACGCATTCGATGTTCTCAGGAACAGCCGGATCGGAAAACAAATTGCAGTTGATGATAGGAATATCAAACCCGCTTCGCCGGATCAGTTGATTGATGAACGTGAGGTAGTTGATCCGGTCCGGGGCGGTGGTCATGGTGTATTCATTCTCATTCTGGACGAGAATGATGTTCCCCCCGCGCGTGACCTGCATCTCCGCAAGGCGCGGGAGGATCTGGCGGAAGTACTTGTCGAAATAGTGCATGAAGGCGGCGTTGTTCGTACGGTAGGTCATCCCCGGTTTTGACGTCAACCATCCCGGTAAGCCCCCGAAATCCCACTCGGAGCAGATATACGGACCCGGGCGGAGAATGACGTACAATCCCAGGTCGTGTGCGATCCGCATGAACTCAAGGACATCCTGATCGCCCCCCAGACGCCACTGCCCCTCGATGGGTTCGTGGAAATTCCAGGGAACATACGTGCTGATGCAGTTAAGCCCCGCTCGCTTAGCCTTCAGTAAGCGGTCCGCCCACAGCTCCGCGGGTATGCGGAAGTAGTGGACAGACCCGCTGACTAACCAGACGCGCTCAGCGTCCACCATCAAACTGCGGTCGTCATAAGTCACGCTCGCCATGGGCGGCGTCTCCTGACTTACCTGCCGGCAGGGAAGTCCCGTCTCTTTGCGTGCAACCATGAAGTGCTCTATGTGGAAGGAGTTTAAGTACCTCGGCGGTCCTTGCAACAAAAAACAGCTACCTGGCGGCGTCAGACCGCGGAACCGTCTTGGTCCCGCCCCCCCGTGCTCACAAGCCGGGCCAAGGGTAACTTCTTGCAGATAAGGCAGTACGGTTCGCTGCTTGGTGCCGATTCTCCGATCAACCGACCGGCGTGCTCTTGGTGAGATATCGGCCCCTTGCCAGATGTAACAGAAGTACAAACCAAAGCTTATATTGCATTATTGCTCTTATGCCAAGAAATCTCATCTATGTAGTTTTTCCGCAACACTTTTCCCCCTTTTTGCCGATGACCTTAACGTGACTTGGTCTCATTGCAGCGAGGAGCCCGACAATGATCAGGCATCGAATCCACGTGCATGACAAGACGGATTTCCTTCAAAGCTTCCTGGACGCCGTCCCCGTACCCGTCCTCGTCGTCGACCCCGACCTCCAACTCCACCGCGCCAACGCCGTCGCCTCCCGAGAGATCAGCTTCGAGAACAACCACACCCACTCCAGGGGCGTCGGAGACGCCCTCGAGTGTCTTCACTCCACCGAAACCCCCGAAGGCTGCGGTGCTAGCGAGCATTGCCAAGGGTGCATCCTGCGACAATGCCTCCTCGCCGGGATCGAAGGCCAACAGGTCTACCGGCGGGAGGCGAAAATGCAGTTGCATTGCGGAGGCGACGTGCGGGAGGTGCACCTCCTGATAACCACCACGCCAATGGAATACGACGGAAGACGCCTCGTCGTCCTGACGCTCGAAGACGTCAGCGAGCTGGTTCAGCTGCGCAGCTTCCTCCCGATCTGCACCTCATGCAGGAAGCTTCGCGACGACGATCCATACCTGGAGGCGATCGAACTTTACCTCCACACCCGCCTGGACGTGGACTTCTCCCACGCGCTATGCCCCGACTGCCGCAAAGAAATCCGCGAGAAACCCAGTGGGGTCAAATAACTCCCACAAGCGGCAGGGCATCCTTTACCGGCTAGCGGCTTAGCATCTCTCGGATCACTAATCTGATTTTCCCCTTCCTCAGGGCACAACAGCGAAAACGGGGATTGCGGCAAGCGAGCCACGCATGCTATGCGCTCCTTACCGGCTTCCTTTCTTGAACCCGCGCGCGTATTGCCCTATATTGCAGGGTTAACTTCGACCCAAGAGGCTCTTGATGGATTCCAAAGACCCCCCAGGCCACCCGCAAATCACCGAACAGACGCATCCAGCGGCTGAGCACGCGCGGCGCAATCATCGTCTGGGAGTCGCCGCCGGTGCGGTCGGGGGATTGGGCAGATCGTTCGTCCATCCGGAACTCATCATCGCAGGATTCATCTACGCACTGACGGAATCGGTCACACTCGTCGCGCTGGTCGCGATCATCTCCAAATTGGGGATACTGGCGTTTCAGCTTTGGACGAGCAACTATCTGGACCATCGCCCCCGCAAGATACCCGTCTTCGTCCTCTTGATCCACCTGCGAGCGGTCGCCTTTGTGGGTTTGCTGGGGGGGATGTGGTTGCTTTCGCGTCAGGTCAACGCCCTCTCGCTGACGCTGTTCTTCACCGCCTACTTACTGACATGGATCTGCGCTGGGGCGGGATATCTTATTTTTTTAGATGTGGTCGGACGAACGATCCCCACCAACCGAGTCGGGTCGTTCTTCGCACTGCGGAACATACTGGGAACGGTACTGGGGATCTTCGCGGGGATACTGATAGTCCAACCTGTCCTCGACGGGGTCGCCCTGCCCTCCAATTATGTCTTACTAGCTGCGATCGGAGGGGTCTTGACGATCGTGGATATGTCCATCTTCTCCCGCTGCCGCGAAGGGGACGGTCCGCGGGCCAAGCGGCGGACCACACTGCGCGAATCGCTCAACCGCGGTTTTGAGTGGCTCAAGAAAGACCGCAACTACCGCCGGTTCTTCTGGGTCCGCGTCGCCTTTCGCATTAACCATTTATCTTTCGCCTTCTTCATTCCTTATGGGTCGCAGAGGCTGCAATTCGAGACCAAGGAGGGCTTTGCCCTGCTCGGTGGCATCATGGTCACGACGATGCACCTGGGGAGGGTTATCTCCGGGTTGATCTGGGGGAAGATCGCCGATCGGCGGGGATTCCGCCCTCCGCTTATCGGGGCGGGGGTGTGCTTCACTCTCGCTCCGGGTCTGGCGCTGCTCGCCCCGATGTTACCTAAAGCGTACAGCATACCGATTCCCGCAACAGCCGCCGCGCTCGATCTACCGTTAACCGTATACTTCCTCTCCTTACTGACGATGGGGGTGGCGTTCCAGAGTAACATGATCGGGACGAGCTGCTTCTTCGTCTCCACGGGTCCGGCGCACCGACGTCCGTCCTACGTAGGGTTTTTGAACACCATCACGAGCCCCCTCACGCTGCTTCCCCTGCTCGGGGCCTTTCTCGCCAAGAACGTGGGCATATCCGCCGTCTTCGTCGTCGCGATGGTGGGCGGACTGTTGCTGCTGTTCAGCGCCCTGCGGATTCACAGTCCCACTCCCACTCCTCAAGACACCACTCAATGACCTTCATCCTGCTAATGAAGCTCTCAGTAGCTCCGTATCATTCGCTCCAGTGCGATGCGAGCGTCCTCGGTAGTCTGCGGATCGACGCGGATCTGGTTGACCACGCGATCCTCCGCGAGATTGTCCAACGTCCAGGCGAGGTATCCCAGGTCGATCTGCTGCATCTGCGTGCAAACCGAAGGGGCGTCGGAGAGAATCCGAACGAACCGGTCCGGATGCCTCCTCGCGAGGCGATTCACGAGATTTGATTCCGTACCGATCGCCCAGGAGCTTCCCGGTTCCGCCTCGGAAAGAGTGCGGATGATCTGCTCCGTCGAACCCGACGCGTCAGAGGCCCCAACGACCTCGTAAGTGCACTCGGGATGCACGATCACCCTGATGTCCTCGTGCATCGACCTGACGGACCGGACGTGGTCGGGTGTGAAGTGCATGTGGACGTAGCAGTGGCCTTTCCACAGGATGAAGCGCGCGCGGGCGACCTGCTCGCGCGTCAGCCCGCCGTCGGGGAGGTACGGATCGTAGACTGCGCAATCTTCGGGTGAGTAGCCCATCGCGACGGCGGTGTTGCGGCCCAGGTGCTCGTCCGGAATGCATAATATCTTCTCACCGCCCGCCCCGCCCTTCTCTTCGCCTCGCAGCGCCCACTCGAAGACACTGCGGACGTTGCTCGAGGTGCAGCACGCCCCGCCGCTGAGCCCCGTGATCGCCTTGATCGCGGCCGTCGAGTTCACGTACGTGACCGGGACGACCTTGCTGTCCGTCAGGGCGTTGATCTCTTCGATGGCGGTCGCGACGGACGCGTCCTCGGCCATGTCCGCCATCATGCAACCCGCGCGCATGTTCGGAAGACACACGATCTGGGCGTCGCTGGAGAGAATGTCCGCCGACTCCGCCATGAAATGCACACCGCAAAAGACGATGTACCTGGCTTTTTGCTGCTGGGCAGCCTGTTGCGAGAGCTTCAGGGAGTCCCCCGTCAGGTCCGCAAACCGGATCACCTCGTCACGCTGATAGTGGTGCCCGAGTATGCAGAGCTCCTCGCCGAACTGCTCCTTGGCGCGGAGGATTCGCTCGTCCAGTTGCTCTCTGGACAGCTCGTTATAACTTCGCGGTATCGGCTCTTGTTTGAGCATGTAACCAACAGCACCGGCTGGCGAGCAGCCGGTGGCGCCCAGGCCTGCCGGCCGGCCCGCCTGCAAGCCGCAGGCCGGCAGGTAGGCAAGTTTCTCTCATCGTGTGAAGTTTAATCAGACTTAGGCTTACTTATTATACTTGCTCATTGGATGCATTGTCAGGATCGCCGCTTACCTTACCGCGAACCGTCCCCCACAACTCGCGAAGTTCGCTGGATCGCAGGACGGCGGTGGTTGCGAGGAACGCCCCCGCCCCCAGGACGACGCTCAGGGCGACCGCGATGGCGGCGGATTGCTTGGTGGTCCCCAGTGTCTGCTCGCACAGGTGGCGAATGAGGCATACCACGAGCACCATTAAGATAGTCCCCAACATGGTCTTCCCTACGGAGGAGAGGATTTGCCCGAGACCGATGCGCCCCCAGCGGCGATGGAGTATCCAGGTGAGGATCAGGACGTTGATCACGGCCGTTACCGCCGTCGCCAGTCCTATCGCCCCTGCCCCAAGCGGGGTGAATATCCCGAGTGCGACCAGAATCATATTCACCACGGTCAGAGCGCAGGAGATTCGCAGGGGGGTGGTAGCGTCTTTGACGGAGAAGAACGCCCGCAGAAGGATGTGTCGCGAGAAGTACGCCCACATTCCGAGGCAGTACATCTGGAGGATCAACGCGGCGCGCGAGGCGTCGGTTCCGCTGAACTCGCCCCAGCGATAGATCAGCATGATCGTGGGTCGGGCGAGGAAGATCAGCCCCGCACCGGCCGGGATGCCCAAAAACAGGCTCAATCGCAGGGCGCGGTTGGTGGTGCTCCGCAGGTGATCGACGTCACCACGCGCGGCGTAGCGGGAAAGGAGCGGGAACACCGCCGTCGCCAAAGACATCCCCAGAATCCCCAGCGGGAAGTTGTACAAGCGACCCGCCGCATACAGACGGGTCACCACTCCTGCGTCCAGGGGCTTGGCGATCGAGAGCCCGAATAGCTCCAGCGTCGGGTTCGCCTCCGTCGCGGTCATCAACCAGGCGTAGAAGGTGTCGAACAGCGAGCTGAGCTGGTGCGCACCGAGGGGAATCATCATCGGAAGGGTCAGCGCGGCGATGCGCTTGACCTCCACTGCGATCGGGCGAAGCTGCGGGAGGACCCCCAGATCCACAGATCGCAGCAGCCACAGCGCCCCAGCAACCTGCACCACCCCCGCCGCGATCACGGAGACCGAAAGTACAAACAGGCTCTCCCATCGCCCCGCACCCAGCGACCATCGGGCGACGAGCGCACCGGCGATCAGGAACACGTTCAAGATTATGGGCGCCAGCGCCGGGTAAGCAAAGTGCCCCCTGCAATTCAGCGCAGCCGAGCACAGCGCCAATACGCATATCGTGATCATGAACGGAAGGAGGATCATGATGAGTTGGACCAGGAGCGTGCGGTCCCATCCTCCGGGGGCGAAGGCGAGCACCACCACCAGGAGCAGCTCGATGATGAGGACCAATCCCCCCAGCAGCAGCGCGAGCAGGCCCATGCAGTTGGCCAGTACCACCCGCGCTCGCTCCCATCCGCAACTCTCGGACGTCTCGGTGAAGACCGGCACGAAGGCCGCCGCAAGAGCACCCTCCCCGAAAAGTCGTCGAAACACGTTCGGAACGCGAAACGCCGTCCAGAACGAATCCATCAGGCGGTTGGCCCCGAAGGAGACGATCGCGACATCGCGCACGAGCCCGAGCACACGCGAGCAGATGGTAATGGCGGCGATTGTCTTCGCGGCCGCGAAAAAATGCTCCCTCTCTCGATGCGTGTGATCGTCCACGTCGGGATTATCCCCCAAAACCGCCCGTTCGCAAGACTTCTCATATCCAACTGAACATCTTCGCGGCGGAGACGAGCATCAGGACGATGAAGGCGAGACGTACGGTGCGGAGCGGAAGCGTGTGCGTGAGGTGCCCGCCGAAATAGCTTCCGATCATCGCCGTCGGTGCGAGCACGGCGGCAAGGGTGAGCGACCGCAGGATAGTCCCGTCGTCGCCCAGTGAGACGTTCTTAATGATCGCACCGAACCAGGCGATGCTCAGGATCGTCGTTGCAGAGGTGGCGATGGCGTTGCGAAGGGGTACGTGCAGGAATATCTGCTGGGCTGGTACCGACAGCGCCCCCCCGCCAATCCCAAGCAGACCCGCCGAGAAACCCATGGGCAATCCCACGCAGAGCGTCTTCCAGGGCGCCGCCGTCGCGGGATCGACGGGATCATCAGTGGGCGGAGCGGAAACGCACAGCTTCCAGACGTTGTAGGCGGCGACGTAGATCAGGAAGGCACCGAAGACGATTCTCATGATGTGCTGATTCGCACCGGTGAAGACGGATAAGCGGGAGGCGCCTACAC
>SDBT01017120.1_pt1 | contig 11461 bp, 12 predicted proteins | sample 2277101 | NCBI WGS metagenome assembly SDBT01 (sample SAMN10404973, study PRJNA504765) | marine sediment metagenome | isolation source: marine sediment core GS10_PC15, 103 cmbsf | place: Arctic Ocean: Southern Knipovich Ridge | collected 2010
CGCCGTCCCCCTGCGCCTGCCGCTCGAATCCGCCGTCGTCCGGCTGGCGGCACGACTGGACGGTACTCCCGTCGAGATCAGACTGACAGTCGAGGAGCAGCTTACCCCGCGATGCCGCAGCGAGCAGCCGTCATGACCGGCAGCGCGGAAGACCGGGCCGGCTTCGAGATCATCGATGCCTACTGCAGCGCAGGGCCCGCCCCGGGCAGGCGCCCGGGTGACCCCTACACAATCGAGGACCTTCTCGCGGAACACCGCCGCTTCGGCATCCGCGGACGGCTGTGCGTACATGCCGAAGCCCGGGACGGCAACGCGGAAGACGGAAACGCCGAGATGTCGCGGCTGGCTGCGGCCCATCCCGGGACATACATCCTGTGGGCAGCCCTTCCCCCCCGGCGTTTTCGCGGCGAGCCGGTCGACTCCTTCATGGCTCGCGCACAGGCGGCCGGGGTTGCGATGTTCGCACTCTTCCCCCGGGCCCATCATCACGGCCTCGCGCCCTGGGCGAACGGCGAGCTCTACTCGGCGATGCAGGACGCTGGGGTCCCGCTCGTCCTCAGCGCGGCGGAGGCAGGTTACGAGAACATCTACCGCATAGCTTCGCGCTATGCCGGGATGCCGGTCGTGCTTTGGGACATCATGTATACCGATGAGAGGTTCCTCGTGCCGTTGATGGACGAATGCCCGAACGTCCACGCGGGCCTTGCCACGCGCTTCATACCCTTCGAAGGGATCGAGCTCGTGACCGGGCGCTATGGCCCGCACAGGATGCTATTCGGCTCCAACTGGCCCTCGCAATCTCCGGGACCGCTTATCTCCTGCGTGACCTACGCGCAAGTCGACGATCGGACGAAGGCAGCCATACTGGGCGAGAACGTGCTGCGGCTCCTCTCCGGTGTTGCGTGGAAGGTGCGAGGCCTGGAGGGCGGACGATAGTGGACCTCTTTGAAGCGGGCATGACCGGCAGGCGGCTGGATGAGGTCTTCATCTTCGATGCCCACGCCCACGGCGGGACGTGGCCGGGGATGGACAGGGACAGCTCGGTCCCCGGTCACATCGATGCGCACCTGAGGCACATGGACAGGATAGGCATAGATGTCACGTGCCTTTCGGGCTTCCCTTCCAGCGAAGGCATGGGCCCGGGATGGAACAACGACATCGTGCATGAGTTCCTGTCCGCCCGACCCGACCGCTTCAAGGGATACTGCTTGATAGACCCCGGATACCCGGAGCGGATGGCGCGAGAGCTCGAGCGTTGCTTCGACGAATGGGACTTCTCCGGCATCAAGATACACATTTACTCCGGCCACCCGTACGACGGAGAGCGATACGCACCGATGTACGAGTTCGCGGATGCACGCAGGCTCCCCGTCCTCGCGCACACATGGGGGGACGACTGGCTGCGCCAGTTCGCCGCCATGGCGCGCAGGTACCCGGAGGCCGTGTTTCTTGCCGCGCACGCCGGAGCCGGCGACCTGGACATCACCCTGCAGGAAGCAGCGCGGACGCCGAACCTCATGCTGGAACTGTGCCTGTCCTTCGGCACTCCCCGGTTGGTGGAACGGCTCGTCCGTGAGGTCGGCGCCGGGCGGATCCTCTGGGGCTCGGACACGACGCTGCTGAGCCCGGAGCACCAGATAGGAAAGGTCCTCTTCGCAGACATCTCCGGGGAGGACAAGCACAGGATCCTGGGCGGGAACGCGAAGAGGATATTCATGCCGGGGGAAACCTGACAGGCGGCCGGAGACGAATACCTTGGGGACCGTCAGGATAAGGGCAGACTACTACCAGCAGTTCGACGCCGATTACAGCCGGGATGTTCCGGCCGAGGGGTACGGCGGGTGGAAACAGGCCGCACTCGAGATCGACCCGGAACGCACCGCCCTGGTCGTCATGCACGCGTGGGACTTCGCCACGTACGAGGAATACCCGGGGTGGTACCGGGCGATCGAATACATCCCGAGGGCCAGGGAGATACTGCAGACCGTCCTTCCCGGGCTCCTCTCCTGTGTGAGGAGGTCCGGGATGCAGCTGTTTCACGTCGTCAGCGAAGGGAGTTACTACAAGGAATACCCCGGCTACCGAAGAGCCTGCGAGCTGGCAGGCCCGGGGCCAGCTCCCCCGGAACAGGTGGAGCTCGACCCAACGCGCGTCGAGCTGGACAGGTTCAAGGCGGGCAACTCCAGCATCGGGCCGCACAACAGGGGGGATGTCGAGCGGGCCTTCAAGCGTACCCGCTTCCCGGCCGAAGCCGAGCCGCAAGGCGAAGAAGGCATTGCTGAGAACTCGCAGCAGCTCTTCGCTCTGTGCAAGGAAGCCCGTGTCAACCACTTGATATATGCGGGATTCGCCATCAACTGGTGCATACTTCTGTCAGCGGGAGGGATGGTAGACATGCGAAAGCGGGGTCTCATGTGCTCGGCTGTCAGGCAGGCAGTCACCGCGGTGGAGAACAGGGAGACCGCACGCAGCGAGCTCTGCAAGGAAACCGCCCTGTGGCGAGTAGCGCTTGCCTTCGGGTTTGTCTTCGACGCCAATGTTCTTGTGTCGGCTCTTGAAGACCGCTACACTGACAGCGGCAAGGAGAGTGCGGCACAGCCACGAAAGGAGCTAGCGACAACGCCATGGACGAGAAGAAGAAAGCCCAGGCTGGAGCAGGCTGCCGGCAGGCAGCCCCGGAGGAAGGCGAGCCCGTCAGGCCCATCGACACGCGATTCATGCCCGGCGTAAAGGGCGTGGACCTGTCACAGGCGCTCAACTACATCGAGCTCGAGAAGGTGGGACGGGAGTTCATCTACGACCACTACACCGGCACGCGGCTCACCTATATGCCCGGAAGCAGGCCCATGCTGGAGAAGACCGCCTCCCGCGTCACCCGGGGACTGGACGACCCGCTCGAGAAGGTACGGGCGATCACCAGGTTCGTCGCGGAGGAGATGCCCTGGGCGGGCTACTACCAGAAGAAGACCGGGGAGCGCCTTCTCACCGGACGGAACCTCCCGGAAGAGGACCTCATCGAGTCCGGCTTCGGGTGGTGCAACGAGCAGGCAAGGGTCTTCTGTGCCCTCAACCAGGTCCTGGGCATAACCTCCCGCATGGTGTTCGCGGGGAACAACGAGAAGAAGTTCGGCCACGTGACCTCCGAAGTGTACCTGCCGGAGGGCTGGATGCTGGTGGACCAGTCGATGGACTTCTGCTTCATCATGGACGGCTCCCCGGTAAGAGCCTGCGACGTGTGGCACGTCCCCGGGACCCGCGCCTATTTCGAGCCGCTCTACCTGGAAGCCGGCAAGAAGGTGAAAGAGGTGCTGGGCGAGGAGATCCTGAAGACCTCTTTCGGCATGCTGATGTCGGAGAACCCCCTGGAGGGCTTCAAGGACCTCGGGTACCTGAACCACTTCATCTGACCCGGCCCCTTTTGTCTTGAATGCAAAGAGAAGACCTGTATAATACCAACAGTCTTTCTCACCTTTTCACCCGGGCGCAAGGACTAACGAAGTAGAGGCAGGAAAGGAGGACGAGGTATGTCTGATGGACTTTTCGCAAAGCGGCAAAAGAACTGGAAAGCGGAGGGCAAACTGACCGCTTTCAACCTGGCCTGCGTGGCCGAGGCCCTGGACACGGTGAAGGACCTCAGCGACCAGAACATAGGCTGGGAGGTAGTGGAAAAGAGGATAGGCGAGTACAAGAGCTGGGACCCGGATATCATCAAGGCGGACAAGGACACGGAGAACGGCTACTGGAAGCGGCTGGAAGAGCTCGGCACGCCTTTCTCCTTCCTATCCGAGGAAGCCGGCCGGGTGGAGATCAATGCCGACAAGAAGGGTGATAAGTACTACGTCGTATGCGACCCCTTCGACGGGAGCTTCCTCTTCAAGCACGGCATACCCGCCTACTGGTACAGCTCCCTTGCCCTGTACAACACGGACATGACGCCGGCATGCTGCGCCGTGGGAGATTGCTACCCGCGTGTCATCGCCTTTGCCAACGAGACCGGCGCTTATATCGCGGACCTCGAGGGCGACCAGCTCCTTCACCGCGTCAAGCTCGACAAGAAATACCGCGAGACGATGGGCCGGCCCGACGCCACCGACATCAATGGCGCAAGTGTGGAGTCCTACGCGATGAAGCCCAAGAAGTTCCTCATGCCTCTCGTGGACAAGTACCGCGACTTCCTGGAGCCCTTCAAGTTCCTCAACCCGAACGGGGGCCCCTACGGGTTTGTAGACGTCGCCGAGGGCAAGATAGACTGCTACTTCGCGCCCCGCCAGCCCTTCGTCGACATCTTCTCCGGCATCTACGTCGCCCAGCAGGCGGGCGCTGTCGTCACAGACTTCGACGGGAACGAGGTGAAGTTCGTAGACGACGAGGAGACCGTGTGGGACGTCGTGGCTACCAGCAACCCGAAGCTGCATGAGAACGTGCTGAAGAAACTGTCGGAGTGCAAGAAGTAACGCGAGAGGGGGTGTTCGTCATGGCAAAGGACGTCATCAAGGTGAAGGGTCTGAGCGCTGACCAGGTGCCCGAGCAGCTGAAGGTCTCTTACTACTTCGACTTCAAGGAGCACCCTTTCAGGCACCAGGACCTGTTCGAAAGCAAGGAGATCACCTCCATCGTGTCCGTACTCAGCGCCATAGAAGGATACGCCAGGGACTGGATCACGAAGGCCATAGCCGCAAAGAAGAAGGATGCGAAGCTCACGACTCTCACCGCCAAGGATCTGAAAGGCCGCTCCTGCGGCATGTTCACAGTGCTCGTGGAGGAAGGGGCGACGTTCGAGCCCGCATTCGTACAGGGAGGCCCGGGCAAAGACAAGGCCTTCACTCTGTTCGTCAGCAAGGGATCCAGGGCTACGGGGTGCAACATATTCCTGGACGAGGGAGACATCTATATCGGCGAGAACACGATCGTCGAGCCCGCTGCGGGCGTGAAGGGCCCCACCATCATCGGCAACAACGACGAGGTCCGCTCCGGAGCGTACTTCCGCGGCTCGGTGATCCTCGGCGACAACGGCGTCTTCCGCGGCGAGTTGAAGAACACCGTGCTGATGGACAAAGCCAATTTCCCGCATCCTTCCTACCTGGGCGATTCCATATGCGGCTTTATGACCCATTTCGGCAACCAGGCGACCACCGCCAACCTGGGCATCTACGCAGACGTGACCGGCAGGAACAACATCGTCATGAAGATAGACGGGAAGTCATATGATCTGGGCCGCCCCAAGATGGGCATCATCATGGGGACAAACACCCAGGTGGGATGCAACACCGTCTCAGACCCCGGGACTTTTCTCGGCCCGTTCACGGTCGTCTACCAGCTGAGCCGTCTCAACAAGGGCTTCTACGGCCCTAGGGAAGTGCTGAAGAACAAGCCCCTGGAGCACGGGGTCATAGAGCGGAGTCCCCTGGACAAGTAGCACCACGGGCAGGAAGCCATCTGTCGCGCCGGGGCCCCGAGGGGGCCCCGGCGCTTTACCTGGCCGCCTGGAGGACCGCCTGCAGTGATAGGCAGGAAAGAAACAGCCGAGTGGCGCGAACTACTTGATACGGGCAGTCCAGCCGTCATCTCGAAGATGACATCCCTTTACGGCGAGGACCGCGCCCTGGTAGACGAGCGCAGGGGCTCCCTTGCCTCCCTCTCCCGCGAGTTCGAGCGGATATGCGGCGCAGGTACCGAAGTCGGCTTTGCAAGGGCGCCCGGCCGCCTGAACACCCTCAGCATGCACACGGACCACCGGGGCTCCTTCATCAACCCGATAGCCCTGACCCGGGAAGTCACCGTGTGCTATTCACCCCGCAACGACGATACCATCACCGTCCATAACACCGACCCTGCCTACGGCACACGCAGTTTCCGCATCTCGGAAGAACTCCCCCGCTGCCCTATCACCTCGATCGCCGGCTGGCTATCCTGGACTCAGGAAGAGACCGACAGGCGCACGGCCGGGGAGACAAACCAGGACTGGGTGAACAAGCTGAAGAGCATCCCTGTCTACCTGGGGGCGACCGGGCGGGGAGCTCCCTTGAGAGGATTCGACGCAGTCGTTTCCAGCACCATCCCCGCGCGAATGGGCCTGAGCTCATCCTCGGCCATCGTCGTGGCGATGCTGGACATACTTGCAGACGTCAACGGGCTGGCCCTGAGCGACGACGAATTCGTCCGCTGCTGCGGAGTCGCGGAGTGGTACGTCGGCACCCGCGGCGGTGCGGGAGACCACGCGGCGATCAAGCTCGGGCGTCCGGGCAGGATAACGCACATGAAGACCACGCCCCGGCTCGAGGTCGCCTCCTACCTCCCGTTTCCCGAAGGCTGCCGGCTCATAATATTCGACTCCGGTCACGAAGCCGACAAGACCGGACCGGCCGGACACAAGTTCAACGAGAAGACAGCCACTTACGAGATAGGCGAGATATTCGTCCGGGAGTATCTGAAGAAGCACCACAGGGGTGTATTCGATCACGTGGCCTCCAGGCGCAGCGGTCTGGAGGAAGGGGCAAAAAGGTTCTACCTCTCTGACATACCCGAGTGCCTCGACTGGCCGCAAGTCCACGAGATGCTGCACCAGATGCCCGGGCGGATGGACCGCGCAGAGCTGTTGCGCGGGCTCCCGGAGCACGGCGACTTACTCAAGGCGCAGTTCGCCACGCATCCCGAGCCGGAGGACGGCTACCGTATCCAGCCGGTACTTCTGTACGGTATCGCCGAGAGCGAGCGAGGAAGGATGCTGGAGGAAGTGCTCGGGAAAGGCGACGTCGGGCTCTACGGCCGCCTGATGTACGTGTCTCACGACGGCGACCGGGTCTCCTTCCCCACCCCCGAAGCCGGGCAGGAAGCCTGCCGCCTTGACCCCGGCAAGCCCCTCCACCTGCACGCGGGAGCATACGGGTGCAGCACTCCCGAGATAGACGAGATGGTCGACCTCGCGCGGGAGGCGGGGGCTCTCGGCGCGCAGATCTCGGGCGCCGGACTGGGCGGGAGCATCATGGCGCTGGTGAAGACGGAAAGTACCCCGCGCGTTATTCGTGCACTTGCCGCCGGTTACTATCACGCCCGCGGCATCAAGGAGAACTACCTCGTCGCCTCCGCCGCCGCGGGAGCATGCCTGCTGTAGATTATGCCTCTCGCCTTTTCACACGGGCTTTCTGTGCCTCGCGATGACACGGGCAAGGTTAGCAGCTATCTCTTCCATCCCGGAAGGTCCGGGGTGTACGAGGTCACAAAAGAGCCCCGAGACGTCCTTCAGCATCTTCCTCCCATCCACGTGCACGAGCTTCGGCATGTCCAGTCTTTCGACGGTCTGCCTGACGACCCGGCGGTACTCCCTCGCCCTGCGCGAGCCGGAAGGATACTCGGACCAGAAGAAGGTAAACATGTCGATGCAGAAGATCCACTTTTCCGGGTGCGCCTTCGCGATGCGCTCGATCAGGTACCCGGCACGCTCCCGGAACACCCTGGTCTCAAATTCCGCCACCATGTTGATACCAAGCTCCAGGGAGGCGAGATCCCAATCGGTGCGCTCCGCGATGTAGTCGGCCATCTGCGGCTCGCAGTGGCACCCGCCGCCGAACCCCACGTTCAGGAGGTCCACACCAAGCCTCTCCGCGGTGCGCATCGCATAGGTGCCCGTCGGCCGTACCGCCGAGCCCCCCTGGGTGATGGAGGAACCATAAGCCAGGTACCTGGTCGCCGGGGTCTGCCCGTCGCGCGGCGGTTCGATGTCTCCCTGGATATCGACAAGTGTCACGAGACCTGCGTAAGGGAGCACGACCCTCGTGAGAGAGCTGTCAAACCGGAGCCGCTTTTCCCTGGTGAGCCGGGAATGCAGGTCGGGGTCAGACGGACGGGAGATGACGATCTCAGTGGGCTCCATGCCGACTATGTTCTGGGAAACCTGGAAAGCTCCCTCGAACACTTCCGCCAGTGCAGGTGCCTCCGCCCGGAGGACCACCCGCGCGGACTCTCCCCTCAGGTTGAACCGTATCTCGGACCCCGCGCAGGCAAGGGCATTCACCTTTGCTGACTCGTTGAGTGTCACCCGCAAGGCGTCGGGCACACGGCAGACCTGTTTCCCCTCGCCCAGTTCCGCGTCGATCAGCTCCACCACGTTGTGCATTTCCGCATTCTTGTAGATCATCGTTCCCCTCCCCTCTGCCAGAACGCCGCAGATTGTCGCCCGCCGGCCAGCCAGAGTCAAGAATATCCCGCGCCCTCATGTATCGCCCCGGGAGATCACCGGGCAGTCTGCCCGGGAGATTGGCCTTGACCCGCCGGCTGGACCTCCGCTATCCTCCGGCCATGAACAGGGCGCTGCTCCTTATCGGTCCCACTGGCTCGGGTAAGACTCCGCTCGGCAACGAGCTCGAGGCCAGGGGTTTCTTCGGACACCGCTGCCTGCACTTCGATTTCGGAGAGCAGCTCCGCCGGGCTGCCCGTGGGTCTCCCTCGCTCAGTGCCGGGGAGAGGGAAAGAGTCCGCGAGGTCCTCGAAAGCGGGAGGCTCCTGGATGACGGGGACTTCCCCATCGCAGAGAAGCTGCTGCGGTCGTTTCTCGAGGAACGCCGGGCAGCGCCCGGGGACCGGGTCGTCCTCAACGGCCTGCCGCGCCACGCGGGCCAGGCACGCGACGTTGACAGGATAGTCACGGTGGAGATGCTCGTCGAGCTCGCCTGCTCCCCCGCCACGGTCCTGGAGCGGATACGCGCCGACACCGGCGGCGACCGGGAAGGCCGGGACGACGATGCGGAAGACGAGGGCAAGACGCGGGTCACGCTCTTCGAGGCCCGGACCGCGCCCCTGGTGGACCACTACCGCGAGCGAGGGGTCCCGGTGAGCACCGTCACGGTACGGAAGGAGACCACCGCCGCCCGGGCGTGGGAAGCCCTGCACGGCCCTGCTACAGCAGCGCCCGATCGCCCCGGGCACGGCCGCCACGCCTGACCTTCTTGAAGCTGCTTCGCAGCCCGAAGATGCCCAGCGCCAGGCACATAAACAGGAATCCTGTCGGGTGCAGCCTTTCGGAGAGAGGCACACACGGGTCCAGTCCATCGATCTTCTCGTACGGGCAGATAAAGAGCGCCCAGGCGACAAGGGAAAACATGGCGGCTGCCACAAGGGTATATGCACAGAGTCCCACACAGGTGAAGACCGCCATGAACCGCAGGAACCGTCCCTCCGGAACGAACCCGGGGACCTGCCCTTCGCCTTTCATCTTCCCCACCTCCGCCAACCGGCACGACAAGCCGTTTCTTGCTGTTGTTGTGCATGCCCGGACTCGCTCAAAGGACGGTCTCCCGCGGCCGGGGCCCTACCGGCCGTCATCCCTGCTGGCGGCGTAGTAGACGGCACCGTCACGGCGCTCTTCCCTGACCAGGCCCCGGCGCTTCAGCCGGGCAAGCCCGGCATCGAGCGCGGCCGGATCCACGCCGAGGGATGCCGCTATGTCGCCGGAAGTGCACGGCCTGCGGCGCAGCATGTTGAGCACGTCGCCCTCAAGCGAAGCCCGGGGGAGCGTGCTGCCCGGGGGCCCGGCCTGCTTCCCCCGGTATTCTGCCACCACTTCCGCGCTGGGCCCTATGGCCCGGGCTATCTCTTCCATCCGCTCCTGCGGCACGGCCCGGGCATCCGGCTCGGTCCCGGGCCTGACGGGTGTGTTGAGCTGGATGCGCCCCGGGGCTATTCTTTCCAGGAGCGGCAGCAGCCTGCGGATATCCTCATCGCTGTCGTTGATGCCGGCCACAAGCATGACCTCCAGCCACAGCTTGCCTCCGTACCCCCTGCTGAAACTGACAAGTCCCTCCACCATCATGTCGAAAGCTATCGCAGGGTGGGGGCGATTGACAGCCTGGAAGGCCTCCTCGTACCCGGCGTCGAGGGAGGGCAGCACTATATCAGCCTGGCCGAGCGCGGCGCGCACCGGTTCTTTCCAGAGAAGAGAGCCGTTGGTTATGACGGCTACGGGTTTGCGGGTGAGGAGCTTCGCCTCGCGGACGAGGCGGCCCAGCTCCGGGTGGAGCGTAGGCTCGCCTGAGCCGGAGAAGGTCAGCGTATCAAAAGCGCCCGCCGCGGGGATGCGCTCCTTCAGCTCGGCCATCACCTCGCCGGCGGGCACGCAGTATGCAGCATCCACCGTCCGGTCCGCGCTCTGCCCGAGCTGGCAGTAGACGCAGTCGTAGGTACAGGTCTTGGCGGGGAGGATATCCACCCCTAGTGAAAGCCCCAGCCGCCTGGAGGGCACGGGACCGAAAATATGCTTTGGCTTTTCCCCTGTCATCGCGAGAACCCCGGCCTTGAGATCCGGGACCAGTGATGGCAACAGGCGGGACATCCGCGTCCCGCCCGGATATCTTGCCCGGCAGCTTGCGCCGCCCGCTTCAGCCCGTGCTGCCCGCAGGGACAGCCGCCTCGCTGTTGGAGGCGACAACGGCCACGATGCAGGAGACAGGACACTTCTCGATGGCAGCCGCACAGGCCCCGGCATCCTGGAAACGGTCCGGGTCGATCTGCGCCAGGTTATCGGTTACCTTGAACATCCCCTCGGGGCCGTCCTTCTCGCATCGCTTGCACGCGATGCACCCCACCTTGCAGGCCTGCCGGACCGCCTTGCCCCTGCCATGCGAACTGCAGGCCACTGCCACCAGCCCGGTTTCAGGGCTGAAGGATTCCACGGTTATGAGATTTCGCGGGCACGCCTGGGCGCACTTGCCGCACGCCGTACAGCGCTCGATGATCACCCCCGGCAAACCGTCCACCAGCTCGATTGCGCCGAACGGGCATGCCGCACGGCAGTCCCCCCGGCCAAGGCACCCGTACCCGCACGCCGCATGCCCTCCCCCCAGGGCATCGTCGGCCGCACACGAGTCCACGCCGGAATACTGCCCCGCCGCTTTCTGCACCGTCGATGTTCCGCCGCAGTGTACCACGGCGCAGCGCGCGCCGACCTCCGGGGCAGCCACCCCCAGGATCCCCGCAAGTGCCTGCGCCGTGTCGGCGGCACCCGGCGCGCACGTCCCCGGTTGCGCCTCCCCGTGGGCCAGCCGCTCTGCATAGTCCCGGCAGCTTGCGAAGCCACAGGCCCCGCAGTTGACGCCCGGCAGCTCCTCGAGGAGCCGGACGACCATGGGGTTTTCCTTTACGGCGAACTTCCTTGCCGCGGCCGCCAGACCCACCCCCGCGACTATGCCCAGCCCGCCCAGCAGCATTATGCCGGCCCACATCTCCGTCACTCGCCTCCCCGGCTCACCCTTGTAGAGAACCTGAAGGGGTGAGCTTTGAGTTTGCGTAGCAAACTCCCAGGCAACGCAAAGCGACCAACCACGAGAAATCACCATACAACGCGGTGCCCATTGAGCTTCGCTACGCGAACTCGTGTCCTCACCTCACACAGAAGTCTTTACACTATTCCTTCCCTCAAGCCCGAGTTGCCCTCGACCCGTCACCCCCTGACCCTTAGCTCCTGCAGCTT
>SDBT01017122.1_pt1 | contig 11459 bp, 8 predicted proteins | sample 2277101 | NCBI WGS metagenome assembly SDBT01 (sample SAMN10404973, study PRJNA504765) | marine sediment metagenome | isolation source: marine sediment core GS10_PC15, 103 cmbsf | place: Arctic Ocean: Southern Knipovich Ridge | collected 2010
TAACCAAAGGCTAACCGCTTCTGCTGATGTGGTGGACGATTTAACAAATTGTCTGGCTTGGCACTGAAGATGAATTTTTCCAATGCTGATGGTGTGATATCCATTTTTTTTTAAGGTATCATTAATAGTTGGCACATTTAAAGGTAAATTTATTCCATTACTTCGAACACCGTGCATGTTTGGATATAACCCTGTAAGAATGGATGCTCGATTAGGCATACACGTGGGATTGGCACAAAAAGCACTTGTAAAACGTACACTTTCACTTGCGAGCTTGTCTAAATTAGGAGTTTCTAAATCGGGATTTCCAGCACAACCAAGATGATCTGCGCGTTGTTGATCCGTGATTATGAACAAAACATTCATTCTTTCACTCATAATACGTGATTCAATTTGGGAATATATAAATATATTTTGGGTTGGAAAGGTAAATTCATAGTCCGATAATCTTAAATATATGAGAATGTTTCGTTACCAATGAAATCTTTATTAGTTTTATATTCATATCATCACAACAATACTGAGAAAATCGCTAACGTCTTCGCAAAAGTCCTTGATGCACAGATAAAAATACCGCAGCAAATTAACCCTGAAGAGCTTCAAGAGTACACTTTAATAGGTTTTGGCTCAGGGATATATGGAGGAAAACACCATGAACTTCTGCTTGACCTTGCCGATAACCTCCTCCAAGTCACCAACAAGAAAGCATTCATTTTTTCAACCTGTGCAATTATAAGAGGAGCCAAAGTCGCCAAAGATCACTCACAGCTTAGGGAAAAACTGCAAACGAAAGGTTACATCATTGTTGATGAATTCGGTTGTAAAGGTTTTAATACAAATAGTTTCTTGAAATATTTTGGGGGAATGAATAAGGGTAGACCGAATGCTGAAGACCTCAAACATGCAGAGGAATTTGCTCAGAACCTGAAGAAGAACCTATAAAAGAAGTGAGATTAATTGTCCTATTTATAATTATGAAATGAATCGGTGAATGACTATTATATTAAATCGGTTGATAGTGAGTGGTAGATTCAGAACTAATTGTTATCTTTTCGGGGATGAAATTACAAAAGAAGTCTGTATTATTGATCCCGGGATTGATTCAAACGATGTTAAAAGCGTTATTAATAGAGAGGGATATAAACCAGTTTATTTAATAGGTACACATCCACACCATGACCATATTCAATGCGCCATTGATATCATGCATTATTTTAATATTCCATTATTGATCAATAATACTGGGATAGGAAAAGGTGAAAATATAAGTTTTCTTAAAGAAAATGATGTAATTGAAATAGGAGCAGAGCGTCTTCATGTAATTGAAACACCAGGTCACACCAAAAATGACATAATGCTGATAGATTATAAAAACATGCTTATCTTTACCGGAGATACTCTATTGCGTGGTAGAATCCCAAGGCAATTTAAAAATTACAGTAATCTGATAACCAGTATTAGAAAAATATTATATTATCCTAAAATTTCAGAGGAGTTTAAAATATATCCAGGTCACGGTGCTCATTCTACAATAGGCAAAGAAAGGTTGGAATACTAAGATTTCGATTTTTCAAATTTTGTCCCAATTTCCTTTGAAATTGGAATGGAATGGTAAATTTTTATTTAATTTTTTAAGATTTTATTTCTAGCGTAATTGACAAGTCCTTCAGCTTCAATGATTTCTTGTAAGAATGGAGGCATTTCATTTATTTTATATTCTACATCTGTAGAAATATTTTTTATGATCCCCTTTGTGAAATCAATATCCAGTTCATCTCCATTGCTAATCCCGCTAATATCGTCTAGTTCGACTATTGGTAAACCAATGTTTATTGCATTCCTAAAGAAAATTCTCGCAAAAGAGGGAGCAATTACACACTCAATACCAGCGAATTTTAATGCAACCGGAGCTTGTTCTCTACTTGAGCCACTTCCAAAATTTTTACCAGCAACGATGATTGAAAATCCAATCTCCTCTTTTTTCTGTTTAAAATCAGGATCTATATCTTCCATACAATGTTCTGCCAGAAAGACGGGATCAGAATCGACCAAATATCTTGCTGGAATAATTTCATCGGTGTTTATATTTTTTCTGTCATATTTTATTATTTTTCCTTTCAATATTTTCACTCTCCGAGTTTTTATAAATAATCAGGTCCGGTTATGTATCCTTTAATAGCTGAAGCTGATGCTATTGCAGGATTTGATAAATATACTTCGCTTTCTACATGACCCATCCTTCCCACAAAGTTTCTATTAGTTGTAGATACTGCTCTTTCACCAGCTGCAAGTATACCCATATGCCCTCCGAGACACGGTCCACAGGTGGGAGTAGAAAAAATAGCTCCTGCTTCCACAAAAATTTCTATGAGCCCTTCTCTAAGTGCATCAAGATAGATCTTTTGTGTTCCAGGAATAATAATGCATCTTACGTTTGGGTTTACTTTTTGATTTTTAAAAATTTTGGCAGCAATTCTCAGATCTTCGATTCGTCCGTTAGTACAAGAACCAATAACTGATTGGTTAATTTCTATTTTCATTCCATCAACTACAGAGAGAGGTTTTGCATTTTCTGGCAAATGAGGAAAAGCTATCTGTGGTTCTATATTATTGCAGTCGAATTCTATAATATCACTATATTCAGCGTCTTTATCACTTGCATATATAGTATAATTTTTATTTCCTACTTTTTTTAAATAAGCTTCTGTAATCTTATCAGGAGCAATAATTCCATTTTTTCCTCCTGCTTCAATAGCCATATTGCACATTGTTAATCTGCTTGCCATAGATAAATTTTTTATGACTTCTCCTGTAAATTCCATCGCTTTATATGTAGCACCATCTACACCTATCTGTCCAATGGTATAGAGAATTAGATCTTTCCCCGAAACCCATTCATTTAATTTATTTGAAAAGATAAATTTTATTGATTCTGGTATTTTAAACCAACATTGTCCTAGGACTAAAGCTACTCCGAGATCTGTCGAACCCACTCCTGTAGAAAAAGCACCGAGGGCACCATACGTGCAAGTATGTGAGTCAGCTCCAACAAAAACCTCTCCTGGAGATACAAGGCCTTGCTCTGGGATTAAACAATGCTCTATTCCCACTCGCCCTATTTCAAAGTAATTGAGTATTTTATTTTTATGCGCAAATTCTCTCAGAATTTTACATTGATCTGCGGATGCTACGTCTTTATTAGGAGTAAAATGATCGGGAGTTAAAATTATTCTTTTGGTATCGAAAACACCATTATCTGTTCCTTCAATTATTTCCTCAAAAACTTCTATAGCGATTGGAGCGGTAATATCATTTGCTAAACATTTATCAACACGTATCATTGCAAAATCTCCAGCAGAAACGCTTTTGTCATCACAATGATCTCTTAAGATCTTTTCTGTAATTGTAAGTCCCATTTTTTTAAGAAGCCCAAATATTATTAATCAAGTTAATTTCGAAAAGAATTCATACTATAAATTGCTTTTTCCAATTCTTCTTTGTTTTGATAATTCTCACTAAGTAATTGCCATATATTTATTTTAGTAATAATGAGGAGATAAAGCCAAAAGATAAAATGAATGGAGTTTTTATCGTATTAAACAAGATCCACAAGTAGTTTGAGTAATTAAATTGAAGTCCAAAACCATCCCTACATCTTTTAATTTTTTTAGAACATCCTTCATTTGATTAAAAAATAAGAAGGGTTGTGTCACGCGACAAAAAGAGTTGATTAAATTCAAACATTTATCGCCCCTTTTTTTTTATTCTTCTTTAAAAATCTCTTCTACAAGTAAATTGTCTTCTTTAAAAGGTTTTAAAATACCAGTCCAATTTGGTAGAACATCTTTGTGCTTGGTTTCAAATTGATTTATAAATTTTATTAAGTGATCTCGAATTTCAGAACTCTGGGTGCCTTTTATAAATAATATTCCAAAAATAATTTGACCATGTTCAATTAAAATAGTGATATCCCCATGGTCTATAGTTTTCAATAATTCCGTTGATTTTGTAGTTTCTTTGATAAAGGATGTAATTGCACTGAACATTCCTGAAATTAAGCCTGGATCTGGAAGACTTTCTTTAGAAAATGCAAAATTAAAGACATCACGACCATCGGGATACATTATATATAATCCTTGTTTTTCTACTTTTTCATATATAAAGCTAAATTCAGGTTTCCAGATCCTTATTTGATTATTCAAGAAAAGATATTTTAATGTGAAATAAAAGTTCTTTTTATCTTCTGGATTATTAGGTATAATTTCATGCAATAATTTATCGTTCTCCAATGAGTTTAATAAATCTCTTACTTCTTCGCTTTCATGTTCTAGACTTATTCTGATGATATCCTTATTTATTGAAATTAAAAACTGAATTTCTTCTTTGTAAAAATCATCATATGTAATGAAATATCTAACTGAAGAATTTATTGTTTTCTCTACAAGTTTCTCGTCTATAGGGGTATGCTTAGTTTTAAAACCTTTTTTATAATATAATATCATAAAAGTCCAAATGATTATGCTAAAGATATATCTTGTATATAGGTAAGGTATTGCTAAAACTCCTAATAAAGAAATTTTTCCTCCAGGAAATAAATTTGCTGAAAAAGCTGCTGTTCTCAAAGTATAGAACTTAAAACCTAATGCATAAGTATAACTAATTTTTCCTGTAACCCAATATTCATCTGGCATGAAATTAATTAAAGGATTCACTCGGAACATTATTGAGATTAATGATAAAATTATTACAGGTAAGAAAAAGGCTATAAAACCTTTGTAAAAGCTTCTAACATATTTGAAACTATATGCTAAGGATAATAAAATAATGATTAAAGGAACAACAACTAGTGCTATTGTAGTGAAGATAATTAGCATATCAAATCTATAAGAATTTTGTAATGTAGGATTTTGTGTGGTATATTTTCCAGCATTAATTATATCACCTTGACTCGTACCAAATAAACTAAATAATAAAATTATTACTAGATTAAATATAAAATATACAGCAGCCGCAATAAAACCTAATAGCGTTGCATAATACCACTTTGATTTTTTAACTGGTTTTGTTTTAATTCCTTTATTTTTCCACCAATTTATTAATTTTATCAATATTAATAGAGATATCGGCTCGAAAATTCTAAGAAATAACACAAAAATGATTGATGCCATAATGAAATATGCAAGAAAATATATAATGATTGGAAGTGATTGAGTATATTGAATTGAAAATAATATAATGGATAAAAAAGAAATGGGTGCTCCAACTAAGTATAAACTTTTAAACGTTTGTTGTCTAATTTTTTCTCCAAAATATCTTCCTTCTATCTCAATTTTACTTGAAAATAGCAGTTCAATGCTAAGAATGAAAATTGCTAAATAAACAAATAAAATTTCAATAAACCATCCTAAAGCAGTTTCACCTCTGGTTAAAGAAATATTTTGTAAATTTGAAATATCTAAGATAACTTGGAGTAGATAAAGCGAAATTGGAGCGAAAACGATCATTAATTTTAAAATATCCTTTTCTCGAGACCAGTCATTTTTTAATATATCTCTGCGGATTTTATCATAAGGACTTATGCTATACTCATAAGTTAATTTATTTAAATTTTCTTTTATGCTACCCTCTGCTTTTCTAAGATGATTCCATAAAAATATGAAGGAAAGAAATGGTGCAACAAAAAAGATAAATGGTAAGGTAACTAAAGGATAATATGAAAATAATGCAATTAATGAACCCATATGGGCAAATAAATATAAAATTCCTAAAGTATAATCATAACCTCCTTTAACTGTTAAATTATCAGGTTCTTCTCCTAATTGAAAGATGATTGGCAATATCCAGTAAACTAAATAAAAGGTTATAATACCTAGTATGATTCTAAAATATACTTTTCCAAGATATTTTTTCCAAATAAAAAATAGAGGGATAATCAGAATAATTAAGGGAAATCCATTAAATAGGATTATATAAAGAATTTCAATCATATTTTATTCTCAACATTTTATTGAGATATAATGGTTTAGATGAATATTGAATATATTGATTTCTTGCCTTATAAATGATCTTACTATTGAATATGAGATGATACCAGAAAAAGGAGATCTTGATTACTCATTTGGGATATCAAATACTACTAATAGATAATGAATGAGCTCAATATGCTTTATGGGATAACAATATTTGATTTTATATTTTTTTTGGTTTTAAGAATAAGTTAAATTATTTAATTAAAATTATTTTTGAAAGATTTGATACAGCTGGATGAATTATGATATATTTAAAAATTGTACTCCTAAACTAAAATACTTTTTAGTTTTAAAATAGATTTAAATTAGTGTATTTTACCATAATTGCAGGTTTAAGGTATGAAAAATTAAAACAAAAAAAATGAAATATAATGAAAAGAAAAACAATTAAAAATGCTATATTTCTACTCCTTTTAATTGCTAGTTTTACAACTTCAACCTTTACTACTATGACAATAGGCTCAAAAAACATATTAAATGATTCTGCAAGCTTAGGAGAGGCACCTAGAACAGCAGCAGGGCCGGGAACATTGCCTAATGGAGCTGAGTATAATTGGAGTGAAGATACATACAAAGCTACCGTAACTGAGATCTTTAATAACGATAATGAAGAAAAAAATACTACCTCAACTAGCGAAAGAACTTATTCAGGTGAAAAATCTTACTTACATTTGAATGAAACTTCTGGCAAGTATCAATGGAATGAAGATGAATTTACAGTTAAAATAAATACAAATTATACCTATTGGTATAATCTGACGCATAGCGGTAACTACACTCTGGAGGCAGATTTAGATATATACAGTGTTAATCTTACGTATGGCAATAACTTAGAATTACTCTGGATGGCTCTAAAAAATGGAACTTACATAAGAGAGTATTGGACTACTTATTATAATTTCAATACTACTCAGTCAATACAATATATGATTAATAAAACCTTTATTGCAAGAAAAGTTTACAACGCAATAAATATTGGTAGTGTTTCGAAAAAAGGATCTCTAAACCACACATATGTACCAGCGAACGAGATAACTTCTGGTGAGTATAATTATGAATGGTCTAGTGAAGATACAAGCACTGTTCTTTCAAGATTTGAAACTACATTGACAGCTCCACAAATTTTTATCATGCAAACATACACTACTGAAGACGGAGAAACAGTTGCTTGGGTCAATAGGATAGATAATCAATTTTTTATTTATAATGATACTGACGAGAATATGATTTTTTCTGCTGGCAATCTTAAGGATAGTACAAATGAATTTCCTTATATGAATGTAGCGAATGAATACGTAGGATCTATGGAAGTTGGGGCACAAGAGAATAATTACAGAAAATCTCCTAAGGATGTATCCATTGAGAAATTAGTCTCTAACATCACATTTTCACATCCTATCGAAACCGGTGATAATAAAATATCTTGGAACATCACCTACAACGAATATCCCGTTTCGGCAGTTGTTTTTGACAGACCAGGCGGAATGACTACTTCTATTCAGACTTACGATAATGGGTATACTGGGTTTAATGCAACTTATAACAATATGTCGCCTATGAATTTTTCATATCAATTTGAATATGAAGTATTACCACATAGAGCAGATTTGGATTACACATTTGGAATGTCAAAAATTTCTAATAGCTCTTTCTATAAAGAAACTCAAGGATATGGTTTGGCAATACCCTACCATTCATATTTTATGGCCTCAAATGAAGTAGAGCAAACTACTAACAATGATTTAAACTTTGCTGAGGATTCTATAGATTTTGCATTAGGAGATGAACAAGTTGGAATGATTGACATGAATAATCCTTTAAAAATCAATTATACATTATATAACTACACAGGAACAGGAGATTACGATGTATTTAAATCCATAGGTTCAACTGTGAATGAACAAACAACGAGAATCGAAAAGAGTCTGGATAGAAATTTTATGATTTTTACGCTTGCAAACCTTACGAGACAACGCGAACCATTAAAAAATTTCGTCGATTCATTTGAGATTGAACTCATGAACTATCCAATGTGGTCTGGGGAACAATTAACTCACGATCCAACCTTTACGGCGTTCATGGGCACAGAAGCTAAGAGTACGCTAATAGTACCAGATGGTAATGATGACGATGATAACAGCAAAAACGGAGCATCAATTCCGTTTGGAAATTTCTACTTATTCTTTATAGTAGTTGGAATAATCGTAGTGGTAATTTATAGAAGACGAAAACTTACAATAAATTAATAACTTTTTTTTTTTTATTTTTTTATGTAATACTGTGACATGAATAATCCATTGAAGGTGTCTTATACTTTATTTAATTTTACGTGAACCGAAGAATATGATGAATCTAAATCCATAGGTTCAACTGTGAGAAAGGGGTATTTGTAATTAATATTTGAAATTATTTACAAATGATATTATGAAAGAGAAATATATCGAATTGCAAGTACGAGAGATTAAATGGTTCAAGTTAATTTTGAAAATAAATCATATTATTAATTTTTAATCCTTTCTACTATTATTGTAAAAAATTTAACCGGAGTAATTAAAAACACTTAAGTGAAAAAAATGCCATCTATAGCTCATTTGATTTTAGGCGGAATAGTAGGTTTATGCTTTTATTATTTAAATAAAGAAAAATTTACCAAAACACATGTATTCATCTTTTTTTTATGTAATTATTTAGGACCTGATGTTGGATGGGTGTTAGGAATTGGGTATTTCACTCATTCATTAGTATTCTGGCCCTTATTCGCGTTATTACTTGCATTTTTTTATCATTATTTTACTAGATTTACAATTAAGATTGATGGTATTAAAAATATAGAGATCATTGACTTAGAAGGGTACAAATTACACTATGTAAATACTTATCTTTTAGTATTGGGTGCGGGAATTTTACATAATTACTTAGATGGAATAATGAATAAAGTGGGTGAATTCAGGATAATCCCTCAACTAACTGATAATTATGAAGAAACCTTTTGGACATTGAATGACCTAAATACTTTTGGGGAATTAGGAATCCTTCAAATTCCTTTTCTTGTATCTATAATTGTTGGAGTGTCCTTAATATTTGGTTTTGTTTTCTTATTCATCTGGTTCCTTAAGAAAGACTCAATTAAGAATGCCTTTATTATTTGGAGTTATATCTTAATATTTGTGATATTCTTTTATTTGGCAGGCTCTATAGTTACACTATTCCATCCAGATGGAGGTGCTATTATTTATGTTAGCATATTTTGGGCATCGCCGTTAATATTATGCGTTCTTTCTACAAAAGAATTTAACTTTATTAAAAGAGATGAAAATGGATTAATAAAACTCAAACGAAGACATACTGATAAAGGGCTTGTAAAACTTATTCTCATAATTGCATGCTTATCCATTTTTGGATTAATATTGTTCATTTTCTCAGTATTAGGATTAATTTACCATGAAGAAATAGTAAGAAGTATTTATACTAATAATGGGGATCGAATCAGCGAGTATTTTAGTTATAGGGAATTCTATATGTTATTTTTAGCAATGGTAATATTTCAGCTGGTAATCTCAATAGTAAATATTATAAATGCTATTGGACTTGCTTTAAAGAATAAGTATATGTGGAAATTCGCTGTTTATAGCAATCTGATATTTTCATGGACAATAATAGGATTAACTATTGCATGCGCCTTAAATGAGACATCTGTAAAAAAAATAATTAAACTTTAAAATTCTCAAAAAATCACATTTTTTCTACTCTAAAAATGGGCTCAACCATCTCTTTCAAAATTTTATCTGATTCTGCCCATAGATAAAACAACTTTTCTCCTATCGGTATAATTACGGCTTTCCCTATTTCAAATAATTCTTCAGAACTCTCATTAAAGAGGAGTTTAACATCATCTGAAATACTGGCAAAGTAGCTTGAGGATTTTAAGTCCTTAATTTGTATCATCATTTTGAAACAGGGATAAGATTTATTGAAGAATTCAATCTTACCATCTACAAACTCAAGATTAGTATCAAAAAAATAAGATTTCATTTCTTTAGTTTTTCTCTTTAATCCTTGTGAGAAGAATCTTAAAGCATTCTCATCTTCTTCAATATTGTGATTGAATAAAAATATATGATAGCTATTATCTTTTAATAATTTAGCTTTTGGAGAATAAAGCATGCAATCATATACTTCGTAATCAAGTACATCCTTTCTAAAAATATAGGATTTTATCTTCCAATTCTTTTCAATTAAGGGGAGAAAATAAGGTTGAATTGCGGGATCGATTTCATCAAATGGAACTTCAAAACCCTCATCGTAAATATTTTGAAGAAATTCAGAATATTGCGATTTAAAATTCCTGTATAATTTTAACTCTTCTTCTTTTTGATTAATTATATCTCTAAATAGTTTTTTAGGGGAATTAGCAATAAAAATTGTAGCATTTTTAGATTTCTCCGCTTTCCCTCCCTCATAAATAAAGCCTAATTTTATCAGTTTTTTCAAGATAGAATATAATGTAGTCCTCTCAACTGGAAGTGAATGAGTCAATTCTTTTACGATATTACCTTTTTTACCAGATTTTATAAGAGTGAGAAATACATCTGATTCCTTCTGATTTAATCCTAGATTTTGAAATAATTCAAATATTTTTATTTCATTAATACTTTCTGACACAATATGAGTAATAAAACAAAATATATAAATGTGTTGAACTGTCATCAACACAATAACATTTAAATTATTCGTTAAATATTATTCTATTAGACTTTAAAAGAGTTGAATTTATTTTGACTATTAATAACCTTGACTTTGAAAAAATGCATGGTTTGGGCAATGATTATATTCTCATTAATGATCTTAAATGGAATATACCTGAAGAGAATAAATCCTTAGTTGCTAAAAAATTGTGTAAATTTCATTTCTCCATAGGTGCGGATGGATTAATTTATATATGTGAATCTGATAAAGCTGATATTAGAATGAGGATCTTTAATGATGACGGGTCTGAAGCAGAGATGTGTGGGAATGGAATTAGGTGTTTTGCTAAATATATATATGAAAACGCGATTGTAAAAAAATCTAGTATCACCGTCGAAACTTTGAAAGGTGTATTGATTGCTGAGCTTACGATAACAGACGGAATTGTTCAAACAGTAAAAATAGACATGGGACCTCCAATATTAAAATGTGAAGATGTTCCTGTCATCTCACTGAAAAACCAAGATATATGCATAAATGAATCTATCGAAGTGTTAGGTAAAACATTTATTTTTACGGCAGTTTCTATGGGTAATCCACATGCTGTAATTTTTACAGAGGAAATAATTAATGATGAGGATTTAGTAAAATACGGTCAGCTTATCGAAAAAAATGACCGATTTCCAAAAAAAATAAATGTCGAATTTGTGAAAACAATATCTGAACAGGAAGCGGTACTAAGAG
>SDBT01017123.1_pt1 | contig 11459 bp, 15 predicted proteins | sample 2277101 | NCBI WGS metagenome assembly SDBT01 (sample SAMN10404973, study PRJNA504765) | marine sediment metagenome | isolation source: marine sediment core GS10_PC15, 103 cmbsf | place: Arctic Ocean: Southern Knipovich Ridge | collected 2010
AGTTATAAGTTTTATCTGTTGACAAAGTTGCCACTTTTTATTAGATAAGTGAGGGAATTAAATGAGTGGGTAAGTGGCAACTTTGAACCCGGAATGGGTGGCAACTTTCACCGGAATACGCACCTATTGCCACAATATTAACGTCTTGTGCACTGGAGGCCTTCGCGGCAAATGGTACAAACTCTTTAACTAGATGCAAAGTCAATAACACTGCAATAATCGTTAAAATGATTTTTAGGTATTTCATATTGTTACCTTTACAATATAAGTTTTCATTACATTCGTATGTCAAAAGCTCTCTTTTTCCATATACGCCAGTTTTTTTCTATAATACTGTATTTATAGCTTTGATATATCAATTTCAAAATCAATAGTTATCCCTAATGGAAACCCAATAGAAAAACCTCTTAATATAACAGGGGATTTTTCATCATAGGATGCTTTCATTTCTCTTAATTTTTCCAAAGCTTTTGACATGATTTTCTTAACAGCTTCTTTATCCCCTCCTGCAGCAAGCATCTGTTGGGTTTTTCGGAATTCTTCATTGATAATATACAGTTCAGCAAGATCTTCAGAGAATTTAGATAATTCGTTTGGATTGTTTTTATTTACCTCTGATTGTTCCTCTGATAATTGTGGAAATTCCTTTTGTATTTTTGGTTGTTCATCTGCGAAAGATGTAAAAGGTATCAATAAAATCAGAATAAAATATGTCACTAATATTCTGTACATAATATACCTCCTAATAAATGATTTAATTCTTATTCGATATTCCCTGTCTGTACTCTTTTATTATCATCTACATTCCTGCGGATATATCAACTGTTGTCATTGTCTTAACTACTCCGCCCTTTCTGTTTGCTATTGCTATCTTTCTCACTTCCCCTCCCTCAAAAACTTACTTAATTGAGTTCACTTGAATACCAATAGGACTGTTTTCAAACACATTCTCTTTCAATACCAAACCCCCAATTGATAATGCTTCGCCCCAAGCCAATCCTTCATCATTTCCTTTTATGAATGAGCCATTTGGTGTATATAGCTCTGCCTGTGTTTTAAGAGCAGCTGCTTCCTCTCTTATCATCTCGAATAACGTTTTACCATCCAACTCACATACTGTCATACGGTTTGGGTTCCTTAGTTTGAGATTGGATTTCTCACCATCGGGAGTTAAAAACACCCGCGATCCCTTCACCTTTGCTATATACACACCATCTTTATTATAGATTTCAAACTCCGTTGTATACCCCGCAGGAATGTTTTTTTCCATCAAATCAGCAATCTTTATCAGTGGTTTGTCGTCGACTCTTAAAATGATTGGTACATTGATAAAAGTGTTTGTGGCAAATCTCACAGTAGGTTTCTCATGATATATCCATTGCTCCATATACCCTCCTTTTTGTTTAAACCACTTCTCATTCACATGGATTATGAAATCTAACGTATCTGTTATTCTAAATTTTCTTATGTATTCTTTTTTTTTCTAGACTTTCTAAGATTTCTTTGGGCTCTCTTGGTGCCATACCGAGAAACTTTACCAATTCAGGTATAGAGATCTGAGAAAAAACATTCTCCTGGCTCATTTTCTCGAATGTAATTCCCTCTTCTATCATCACATCATCGATATACTGCATGGTTCTTAATTCATTCTCAGATAGATCGCTTTTCATCATACACCCTTTTTTTCAGAAACCTTACTCTTTAGGTTTGTATATCTTTTTTGTTGTAATCTTTGTTTCCTTAGCAGGCTTCCTCTCAAATTCAAAACCACCTCCACCTAACTGCGTGGGCAATTGGAAACTGATTTTGACGCCACCATTTATTAAGCCCCTGCTCCTCTCGGTTGTTTCAGTCATTTCTTCGACATAATCTATCGGCATCGATGCTCCGGATGCATCCAAGGCCCATTTTATTATCTCCCCGGACGATGTCATAGATGAATAAGCCCGTTCTTCGGGTTTGCCCTTTAATGGAGTGACTCGAACAACTAAATCAGAGCCCTCTACCACTTCTTTCGCTCCTTTAAAGCCTTTCATATATGCGAGTAGAAATTTTTCGGCTTCTTCTTGGGATGGAAATGTACGTTTGCTTGGGATATATGGCGTAAGCCCATTTCCACCTCGCCAGTAGTGACTAATTGCCCAATAATACTCATTCTCACTAAACTTCAACACGTGCCCTTTCACTTCGATGTCAAAATCATCGAAATGAATACTTACTTCTTTGACAACCTTTCCATTATCCATTATTTTCCCCTCTTCTCCCACCAGATATGCGGATCCGCTAGGTCCCTCCCTTACGGTAAGCTATTGCGATTTTTCCCATTTTTATCTTATTCTGACTCCCCTCATTTCTTTTTCTTTGCTTCTTTCAGCTCTTCATCACCGAACTGGTATTCACATTTGTTGCATATATATTTATTAAAATAAAATCCATCCATTGATCCCATAGTTTGTATTACAGCGTATCTACGAAAATTACTGACATCTTCACTTAGGCATCGTGGACAAAACTTTTTCATTTCATTCTAACAGATTTAATAAGTTTACTCAATAGCTTTAATATCAAATCCATTAACCAGATTACTAGCCTCATAGGCCTTGCGTATGGTGAAAATAGTTTATACATACCGATTGACTTTTTTGCTGGGTATCATAGACCTTAAAGTCCTAAATCATACCCATCTGTGGTTAAAATTATATCTTCTTCATGTACATAAGTTCTTATAGTCCATGGGTCGGAATAACTCTGTCAGGTCTGATGTATCCTTAATAGGGATGGAGTGGAATCTGCCGTCATTGTCTATTCCTCCTTCCAGTATTATTGTGTGAAAATGTGGATTAGGTCGCATCATGTCGCCAAACGACTGATATGAAATGATTGATCCTGTTTTAAGGGGGGGTTCGGATGTTTCATTGTAGTATTCACTGATAATCGAGAAGATCATTTTTGAGATATCATCAAACAGGGATTTGTCATTTCTGAAGTAGATACGAAGTGCTTTAGGGATGCACCAGACGTATTGCCTGTGAGGTAGGTGGAGTAAAACATCGTTTGCCATATGCTCGGAAAAGAGGAGGATTCTTTTCTGGTGACAGCTTGGGCAGAGGTACCAGCTTTTACAAGAGAAAGGGCAAAAATATTCATGTTTGCATTCTGCATTGGTATACTTTATCCTAGCAATTCCTTTGGTATAATTGCCACAGTCCAGAAACTCGAGGACTACAATCTATCTACAGTCGAACTCAATTTCATCAATATCAATATGATCCATCGTTCCATCCTCCTCGAAATATAATGGAATTCTTACTATAAAAGCTTTGTAGCCTTTTCCTCCGCTGCCGAGATAGATTATCAGGTCTTGGTATCCTGGCAATTTAGATCCTGTTACATTGAGTATACCGTTGCCATAGTAAATAGTACCGGTATACCCCATAGGGTCATCAAGCACTCTCCCGTAAACCCCTTGGCCGTTTGCGTGAATCACAAATTGGTTTTGACCACTAGGGGTTGAATTTTTTTTAATCAAGATATGTATTAAACCACCTATTTCGACCTCTTCCCCTGTGCATTCATTCAAAAACGTCATGGGTGGAATCTCAAATCGTCTCTCATGTCTAACAAATTCGGCCTGCGCGGGTATCAGAAAAAACAAACCCAGAGCCAACACAAGAGCGAAAATCATCGCTGTTTTTTTCATAGCATCCTCCTTAATATTTTGTTTTTTTTATTGATAGAAGAAAATTATATTTTCTTTTCTCTGAGGATTTTCCATCAATTACGACTTTTGAGGTAAAAAATAATTTTCCTCTATTTAAGCATATCTCAAAAATCTACTACTTTTTTATAAAACTATACTTTGCTCAAAAAATATGTCAAGAGAATGTTGAAAAAATAGTGATTTTTTTTACTCCCATTTTCAAAAGAGTAAAATTTTTCTTAACTTTTATCTCTCTTTCTTACTCTCTTTTTTAAATTACCAAACCCTGAATTTTTGCACCTGAAATCGGATGGACAAACTATCATTTCCATGAGTTTTTTTATTTGTTTCTCTTGTTCGTGAGTCAAACAGATTACCTCCTATCCTTTTCCTTGTACTTCACCCACCCGCGTATATCCTTTACCGCGAAGTATAGCCAGATCCACCCGATCCTATCCTTACGGTTTGCTATTGCGATTTTTCTCACTTCCCCTCCCCAAAATTCTCTCGAAGTCTTTCGGTTCTTATAAACATATTTATTTTTGCATCAATGTTTGATAGTGCATCATGAGCCTTATTCTCCTGTATGGCTCCTTTTCCTGTAAATCTTGCTGTCAAAAGTTTCTTATCGTCGTTTTCTGTGACGATGTTGAAACTACTTTCCTGTAGCATCTTGATTATTTCTTTTTTGTCCGCTTTTTCATAGCTAATCAAAGCATCGTTTTCGTTTTTTAGTTCAATGTGATTATAAAGTTTCTCTGGCATATTCCCCTCCCGATATAAGAAATGATTAAATCAATCTAACTTTAGCTATTAAGGTTTTAACTATTGTATCCCTGCCACAGTGCTACTTGAAATTATCTTGCCCATATATCAAGGCATTCTACTGGCGGTAATAGATAAAGGCATCAGTATTCTTTTGCACCTGCCTCTCTTAACAACTGGACAACCTCTGGATGTCCTTCTTCCAATGCATAATATAATGCTGTGGTTCCATCATCATATTGAACATTAACATCCGCTCCTGCCTCTATAAGCAGCTTGACAATATCTATATATCCCCCTCTCGATGCAGTCATTAATGCTGTCCATCCCCAAACTTGAGCGTTAACATCCGCGCCTTCCTCGATAAGCAACTTAACAACATCTGTAGGTCCCCCGTTCGATGCAGTCATTAATGCTGTGCTTCCCCAAACTTGAGCGTTTACATCTGCTCCTTTTTCTATTAATCTCTTTACCTTTGCATAATTACCCCATTCGATTGCCCAAAAGAACACTTTTTGCCTGACAAGTCCTCTTTCTTCTTTTGTCTTGGAAGTAGTTGCACAGCTACTAACAAGCAGTACAGCTAAAACAAGAATTAAGATTATAACAAACGTTCTGGTCTTCATTTTTGAGCCTCCTTGAAATAGTATTTACAAGGATGCAAAAACCAGATGCAGAGCTGATGCAGGATAGAAGTGTGTTATATAGATTACTTCAATTGATTTGTTATAATTCCAAAGGCCCAAGAATAACCACTCACTACGTGTGAAAAGACCGCCATGTAGCTGAAATCACTTTTCAAGCGCAACTCACTACATTTTGCTTCCATCCTATATAGATAATGCTGGTATGTCAAGAAAATTGGAATAGCTGCCTTCTTAGAAAAACTATGAACTTATGCCTTTTATTTCTACGTACTTGATATTACCGTTTTTTATGGCAGTGCTCAGACATTCCTTGATCTCATTCTTCGCCGAGAAGTAGATCACCTGCCACCCTATCTAAGTTATCTTTTTCAATACATTGATCTGCCTTTTTTAACCTGCCGATATCAACTTTGATAAAAGGATCATCCATTATGAAGAAGGCTTTATTCCCCTTTAGGAGTTTGTCACCTAATGCAATCCGAATTGGTATTGATCCAATACTTCATTTCTCCGTTCTGATCTTCTTTAACATTACTACTTGATTCAGAAGTCTTAAAACCATTTAACGACCATAATGACAAATCTAATTCTGACTCCAGCATTGCTTCGACATCATCAGAAAGGATATAAAAGAAATCAATGTCAGTTATATGCTCAACTTTATCAACTGTAACAGCATATTGTGACAGCGGATAACTACCTTTTGTATTCGGGAGTATGAACCCTATAGCCTTTATTTCCGGTTCAAGGTAATCTAAAATGACTTTGTAATAATGCTTTGGAATTGCGACCTTATTTACACCAATTGTCTGATAAGGTCCATCTGTTAATACTGGACCGGTTACAACATAAATTTCTTTGTTTTCAACTGCCCAACTCCTGATTAGTTCTTCGAGTTTCTTCCATATCCCTCGATTGAAGTTTGGATCTTGTGGACTCATGTTGCTCATATAAAAAGATGCACTCATCGCATCTAGAGACCACCTCATGTCAGAAGCCGGTATGAGATGACCCCTGTCATATCCAGATCCTTTATAGTCTTTTAGTGCCGCGGATCCTGTTGATACATGAGGGTCTTTACGAAAATTATTACTTTGTTCATATTTTCCATTTACTTCTTCAATCGTAAGTTGATATGCCACCCACTCAGACTGTTCAAAATGCTCATTGTATTTTAATGCGTATCCGGTATGTTGAATGATTTCTGAATCGTTTGTGTAGTGAGGGAGTTCAAGATTTTGGGGAAAGAGTGGGGTGGTAATTAAAATGAAAACTACGAGGAGGTATTTCTTCATATTCTCTTTGCACAATACACTAATATTTTTTTATTCTACATCATTATTACCCAAGTCCTTACCTTGGGATTCTAAATATTTAAGCTCTTCATTTAGTTCTGATATCCGTTCTTTTTTAGATTTAATTTCTAACCAGATCGAAAGATTTAATTTCTTAGCTGCAATGATCTCATCAGTTATGGAAAAGAGTTCCCATTCTAGTTGCCTTAAATATATTTTCTCTTTATCGATTTTCTGTTGAATAGAAGATAGTCACAAAAGCATCATCCTAATCTGTTTCCTATTCTAAAAGTCATGAGATGATAATTTTACAAGATTAGGTGCGCTCTTTTTATACCCAGAAAGTAGTGCATCCTCCCTTATTGTCCAAATTTTCTTGACAAAATATCATCCTGTGTCATAATATGGATGTTTTATAATTCGTGATTTATAACTTTTTAACTCCTTAGCTAAGCTAAAACAATCTATAAATTTGTCTATAATTAAAAATGCAATTAATTCTATTATGAAAAGTTATTAAATTGTACCGATCTGCATCTTAGACCTATGAGAATGTATTATGGGAAATTCAAACATTACTAATCGGGTAAAAATACACGATTATGAACTGATAATTGACGATTGCATTCATATAGAAATACCTCATATTAATTTCTTTACGGATCTGAAACCGAAGGGTGGTGAGGAAGGGATCATTATCTTCGGTCGTGATTTAACACTTGATCGTGAGATTGTGGTAAAAGTATGGCCACCTAAAAAAAGAAATAACATTTCAGCTTCAATTGCTCGGCATGAGTGTCGCAAGCTAGCTAAACTCAGAAGTGCAAACATACCTGAAATTTACATTGCAGATGAAATACAAGATTGTTTTTTTGCTGTAATGGAAAAAATAGAGGGTAAAACACTGGAAGATTGGTTGAAAGAAAATCATAATTTCGATGAGAAATATGATATTTTCGATACAGTGATAAGTACGATGCGGGACGTACATCAGCAAAGTATATATCATGGTGACCTTCATCTACGAAATATTTTAATAGATCCTTTTGGGTCTATAAAGATTATTGACTTTGGTAGTTCTGTTGGATGTGTTAATATTGACCAATTAAAAAGTAAAGAATCTGAAAACTTACTTAATACTTCTGAGTCTCTTTTATCTCCATATATGATTGATGAATTCATGTCTATTGACTATCATACACACTCTCCCGAACAGATTCTTGAAGCGATCAACTCTTGGGGACGCGTTCTAGTAATTTTTAAAAAGCTCGACTATAATCTTAAAATAGCCGACGACTATGGTATTATGTATACCTTATTCCAGCTTTCGCATTTAATGGGTGAAGTTCCTTTATTAGATTTTGATAAAATTTGGGTGCATCTAAAACGAATTAATGTATCAGTACACTATTTGTCACGTTTTCTGGGTAGTATCAAGGGTGATACACAAATGAATAAAAATAAAGTGAATATTGCTGCATCACCTTATTTAGATGCCTCAAATCAATCAGTTATAAATAGTGTTAGAGAATTATATAATCACTGGAAGAGTGTCTACACTGAGAGTTATTGATTATTTGCGTCCTGTTCGAGGGTAATTTTTTAACCTCTTCGATTAATTCATTCCCCCTCATTTTCTTTCTCTTTGTTCTACATTTTTTTACTGACCCGCGTTATTCAGAGGGGCTACTGTGGAAAGGATCGTCACCTCACCTACGATGTCTACTAGAGAATACAAGACGTATAATCCTTCATATGTGGTGTGTGGATTATTAGATATATTAATTAGATCGAATGTCGAGTTTTTATCACTATTTTAAATATTCTAAAGAATTAAGTGGTAATAGAGTTAAAATTAGTAAAAATAATCAGTTATAATTATTTATAGAGCAACTAATTTAATAACTCGATTTTTCCCTAATTATTTATAAAGATAGAGAATATATTGATCCTGATACTGATTATCAAGTAGTTAGTTGTTTAGGCTTAGGGGATGAGAGATGATGATTTTTTAGCCTGTCTGAATAAGGCGGGTTTTTTATTTATCTAATACAGAGAGAATATTATTATTAATATAAGGACTATTAATATAAGGGCCGACTGTAGAGGTGTCGGAGCGTAAGGGGTGGAACCATCCGCAAGGATGAGCAGTCCGGCTGCAGGTCTCCCTGCGTAACTCCTTGCAGAAATGTGAATATGGAGTTTCACCGGAATACGCAGCTGAGGCCCATAATAAATAATTATTGAAGGATATAATAAAAATTGGAAGAAGACTGGAAACATAGAGAAATATTATTTGAAGAATTTCTTTCTTCAATTCCACCAGTTTCTAGAAGATTAATTAGTAATATTGCTGTGAAGATAACGTATGGAAAGGATTTTAGGTTAAGTATCAATACACCAGAGATAGTTTTATATTGCAATAATGAAACATGTAAAGGTGATCGTTTATTTTATTATGATATGAAACATTTACCTGCAATTGGAAAGGAATGGGATAATTACTTTCTACTTTATATCTGTAAGAATTGTGAAGTTACTCGGAAATTATATGCTATCTCCGCTCGTATAAGTATTGATACATCAGTATTTGGAGAAGCCATAAAAATTGGCGAATACCCTCCGTATGGGCCACATACTCCTTCTATATTATTTACATTAATTGGTGAAGATAAAGATTTATATTTGAAAGGTCGAAGATCTGAAAGCCAGGGATTAGGTATTGGGGCGTTTTCTTATTATAGACGTATTATTGAAAATCAAAAAAATAGATTAATAGACAAAATTATTGAAGTAGGTCAAATAACAAAAGTGAGTTCAGATCTTATTACTAAATTAAAACAAGCAAAAACCGAAACGCAGTTCAGTAAAGCTGTTGATGTAATCAAAGACGCTATTCCTCCTTCATTATTAATTGAGAATGAGAATCCACTCTAACTTCTTTATCAAGCGCTTAGTAAAGGCATTCATAATAAATCTGATAGCAAATGCCTAGACATTGCTCAAATCATTCGAATTATTTTAACGGAATTGTCATTGAAAATAGCAGAAGCTATAAAAGACCAAAAAGAAATTCAAGATGCTATTAAAAATCTAAAGAAGGAAGACTAAGCTGCAAGAATAATAGTCCATATTTAAATGGTAAATTGATTCGTGTTTATACCGGAAAATTGTTACAGAAAAACAATAAATGGAGAGGGTAATTAAGATCAAGACAACCTTCAAATGCTAGTAATGAACATAATTATTAGCAGCTGTAGCACAATTGTCTAACTGGGAGGATGAGCAGTCCAGCTGCAGGTCTCCCTCGTAACTCCCCGTTGAAAGGCGTGCAGGAGTTCCCTCTGCTGAGGCCCGTTATTTAGTTGTGAAAAAATTAGAGGATATTATAAAATTACTCGAATGTCCCGGCTTCTTCATCAATGATCAAAGTTCCAGGTAATTCACAGTAGTAGTTATCATGAATATATGTTGATTTGTATCTGGTATTTTAAATGTTACTATTTGTATGAATAATTTGACTCGTTTAGGCATCAACAAAAAAGATTTCTGTTTTTAGAAGTACATGATAGGCTATTAATCCTTTAATAACGATATGTTTAATTAATCGACTTCTGAACACTTCGGCCATGTTCGGAGGACGTAGGTACATCTAACATGTTCATTACAATTCAGCTTATGATTATATTGAGGATGAAATGAGCTTGTTACTTATGGTGACCAAGGCTAGTATCGGATAATAATTCCTTTTCCGATTGCCCAAATGTCATTTGCTGAGGAGCCCCAATGGCTATACAGGATTTTGGATGATGCAGGGTTATGTTCAGCAGTCCACGACGAACCATCCCAATGACTAAATGTAATCCATTCATCCCCGTTATCAATATTTACCCAGTCCCCACCGGTCGAAATAATTTTCATTTTAAAACTTTCCACCTAATCTTGATTTCCATATCTCTCTTATTTTTTGACCTATCTTTTTGAATTCCTCCGCCGAAGTAATCATTATATTTTGTCTTGTACAATACTTGTGCTTTTTCAGGTAGATAGATTATCTTATTAAGAGATACAAGATGTCTGGCCATGTACTGAGAGAGCCCGGACCTGGTTTTCTGATCTTGTGCTGTGATAAGGATGGAATCCATACGTTTCATAGACAAGAAATTTTTGCATGGAAGATTCATTTGATAAAAGTTTTTTATTAAGAAGTTCTAAATAAAATGTTGAAAATGGATTGTCATATTTTGGATGGAAAAAAACTTTAAAATTTGAACAATTATCAAAAGATGCTAACCCAATATTATACTTCTCGAATAATCGAAGGTTTGATTTTGCTAAATATAACCAGTCATCTGCTATTATTACGTACGACATATTTGAAAAAGTTCGGTATTTAAATGCCTGTTCAAGCCCCTTTTTCCAATTTTTTATTTTTAGTTCAATTGAAACAATCATTTTATTATTGTAGTAAATTAAATAATCAGGAATGCCAACAAGTCCTTTTACTTCTTTGAATATTTTTATCAAATCTGTTTGAGATTTTTGTATTATGTAATTGCTAAACTTCAAAGACATCTCATTTTCACTACGAAAATTAGTCAATTATGCCCTCTCACCTTTTATACGTTCATAAATATTAATAGCATTTAACCAATGATATAAATGAGACCCATCACTATTAGGATCAAGAAATACACCAGCTTCATTTATATCCAAAAATGTTTCGATAGCTATATTTATAGAATTAGTTATAAATGCCTTACGAGCTTCATAATCAGATGGTAATAAGGCTACTTGATTATAAAAGTCTATAAAGAAGTGTTTATAAAGTTCAGGTTTTTGAAAATGCCAATTAAAATCAGGTGTGAATATTAATGGCTTATAACCTGAATCTGCAAATACAGAATTCCATTCCGGATACATTCTTTGTAATAGAGTTGTTGCATAATTGCTACAACGGTTATAACTATAACCAACATTTTAATAATTTTCAACAATTTTTACAGAAATATCCTTCATTTGTTCAATTATATCCTTTAGCTTTTTATAGTT
>SDBT01017124.1_pt1 | contig 11459 bp, 12 predicted proteins | sample 2277101 | NCBI WGS metagenome assembly SDBT01 (sample SAMN10404973, study PRJNA504765) | marine sediment metagenome | isolation source: marine sediment core GS10_PC15, 103 cmbsf | place: Arctic Ocean: Southern Knipovich Ridge | collected 2010
TCGTCGTCACCGCAACTTAAATTCTGATACCCTTGTGAGATTAATACTTGCAAGGGTTTTTTTTTATTGCAACTCAACCGCTGGTAAACTCTTGCAGTCATTTTAATTTTATTATTATTTCTAATTCAATGTTAATTAAATTTGTAAATTGAATCAAAATCGTGTCGTACATGCATTACATTATCGAAAACAATATAAACCAGCTGAATGAGATCTGTATGAGTTTTGATGTAAAGCGATTATATATATTCGGTTCTTTAAGCACAGATAAATTTGATGAAAATGCAAGCGATATTGACCTAATCGTAGAATTCGACCAGATGGATCCGATTAAAAAGGGAGAAAAGTTAATTAGCATCTGGGACAAATTTGAGGAATTATTTGAGAGAAAAGTGGACCTCCTATCCAGAACACAGGTAAGGAATCCTTATTTACAAAAAGGCATAGATGCAACCAAACAGCTGATCTATGAAGCTTGAATCAAAGAAATACTTGTTTGATATTGAATATTCAATTGGTCTAATCGAAGAATTCATTAAGGATTATTCATTCACTGAATACCAGGTTGACCTGAAGACTAAGAGTGCAGTAGAAAGGCAATTAGGTATTATAGGGGAGGCAGTTAACAATTACAAAAAAGTCGAAGATGTTGAGTTATCCTACAGCAAGGAGATCATAGCTTTCCGTAACCGATTGATCCATGCATATAATAATCTGGAAGATGAGATTATCTGGGCCATTATTAACCAACATATTCCCAAATTAAAAAACGAAATCATCGTTTTACTTGCCACCGATTAATTCTTTTAAAAGATGTTGCAGATCTAATTCTTGTGGTTTCTTCGTCACTGTAGATTAATCCTCAGAATCGAAGCTTTGAGGAATTTTTTATTTCCATTATTTCTTAAATAGCTTATAGTGTCTATAACTTAATAACCGGTATCCAATAATGAATCAATACAATCACCTCTCTAATGAAAAAATATCATCACTCCCACTTTCATTTAGTTTCTTGGGATCCTTTAAAGCTTCAAGATTCTTAGCATCTACTAAATCTTTCATGCGGTGTGATTTCTTCTTGCACTTAATAAGATCATCCATACCAAGTATATGAGTTTTGACACCAGCAATTGTGCCTGTAACACGATTATTATAGCTGCTATCAAAATCACCTTTCATCGTGAAAGAATCAATAATGTCTATTTTAGTTTCCTCAAGCGGAATCTTTATCATGTGTTGATCCCTGAAATGTTTTATGGCCTCTTTACACATTAATTTATCAAAGCCGAGTGAAACAAAACTATCATAGAGCCTTACAAGGTTTTTTTCACTTTTACCAACCCATATGTCCATAACCATGGTTGCCCGGACATAACCATGAAAGTTTACTGAAAAAGCCCCAACAATCATATACTCAACATTATGGTTATTAAAGACTTCAATATGTTTTTTATATTGATCAATGCTTTTCATTCTAAACAGTATGCCTCCGGATGATCATTTTCTAATACAGAATCGAAACGCTGGTTAAAGCTTCTGCAAAAATCTGAGAACTCAGCACATTTAATAAACCTTTCTTCCGGTGTTAATCTTAAACACCTTTTCAAATAATCAATATCTAATTCAATCTCACCATACATATCAAGATCCTTTTCTATAATATACACAATTTATTACAGCCGCTTCAGTTTTTGATTAGAGAATTATGTCCTACCGGCCAAAATATTTATACTGGCATTGAAGGTCCAGGTGACATTGAAAGTCATTTGCGGATCTCAGCATCCGTCCAAAGAATTCAACAGTCTCGAAAAAGGACCCCTCGATGGCCTCGGGTGAGCCTCTGTAAGTAAATCCATGTCCCTCTCCCGGATAGTTTTTAAACCAAGTCTCTTTACCCAGTTCCTTGATCGTCTCATACAGCACCTCCACATCGGGTGTCAGGTGGTCCTTGTCCCCGCTGACAAAGTAGACCGGTGCCTTTGTGTGTTTCGCGAACAGGCGAACAGTACGGGCTATCATTTCAGCACGTGTTTCCTCCATGGTGGCCTTCCCCCGTACCAGGGGCACTAATACTGCACGGTCCACGATGGCAACCGCTCCCCCCCCACGAAACCTTCCTTCCATGATGCTTTCAGCCCTTGGTCTGGCACCACCCCAGGGACCATTCTCAGAAAAGTAAATAACCCCTGGAGGGAATAAAGAAACTGCAGCTTTTATTTCGTCGGTTCGCTGAATGGCCAGTGCGGTGATCCAACCACCATGGGAGGTCCCCGTCATTCCAATTCTGGCGGGGTCAACAAAAGGCAGGGTTTTGGCACACTTGAGCATATTCAGGACATCGGAAACCTCTCCTTTTGCACCTTCGAAATTACCCCCGGACAAGCCGGCATCAGTCCGTGTACCCCTGTAGCTCGATGCCATCACCACATATCCTTTCCTGGCCAGTTCGATGCACCACATTGAGAATGGCCGGCCCACCCTTTTCATAATCAAGCTTCAAGATGCACGTTCCAGGATCAAGATAGACAATTTTACCCTTGTAATTATGAGTATAATAAATCGTTATATTTAATTGTCAAAAAGAACCTATGATGCATATTCTGTAAAAAAGATTTATATATACCATATGATTATGAATAGTAAAGTTCGGTGGGGAATACTGAGCACAGCAAAAATTGGCAGAGAGAAAGTCATTCCTGCCATGCAACAGAGCAATCTTGTCGATATTCTCGGAATATCTTCAAGAAATACTGAAAATGCAAAGGAAACTGCTGCCAAATTGGGCATATCGCGGGCGTATGGTTCGTATGCAGAACTTTTAAGTGATCCAGAGATTGATGCCATATATAACCCTCTTCCCAATCATATGCATCTTGAATGGAGTCTAAAAGCCATTGACGCAGGAAAGCATGTACTTTGTGAAAAGCCGATTGGGATGAACAGCAAGGAAGCAGAGACGCTGATCGAGGCTGCAAAAAAGAACCCGGAATTGAAAGTCATGGAAGCTTTTATGTACCGTTTTCACCCCCAATGGCAAAAAACACTGGATCTGGTCCATAACGGAAGCATCGGTAAAGTCAATACTATCCACAGCTTTTTCTCATATTATAATGTGGATCCGGGAAACATACGAAACCAGGTCGATGCTGGAGGTGGAGCGCTGATGGACATTGGGTGTTATTGCATTTCTTTTCCGAGATTCCTGCTCGGCAGGGAGCCTGTGCGGGTAAGCGGTATTATGGATCCGGACCCTGCTATGAAAACTGATCGGCTCAGTTCGGGCATACTCGATTTTTCAGATGGGATCACTTCAAGTTTTTCTTGCTCTACGCAACTTATGCCATACCAGCGCACCCAGGTTCTTGGAACCGATGGCCGGATAGAAATCGAGATTCCTGTTAACGCACCTCCCGATGAAGCAACGAGAATATGGCTGCATAAAAAGGAGAAAACTGAAGAAATCGAATTTGAAGCGGTGGATCAGTACAAACTGCAGGCTGAATATTTTTCAAAGGCCATATTAGAAGATAGTCCGGTGCCAATCCCCCTGGAGGATGCAGTAAACAATATGAAAGTAATTGATGCCTTTCGAAAGAGTGCAGAAATTAGGATTTGGACTAACGTTTAAGCAGATTATCATGTGCAGGGGAATACTTGTATGCTTGTACCGAGTCTAATCTAGAACAAAATGGTTCAGTAACGGCCTATAAAATTGATACATTGTCCGGTGAGATTGATTTTATAAATAGATAAGATGCCGGAGGTCGGAATCCGGTTTATTTGGTGGTTGACAAATTTAATGATTATGTAATAAACAATTTACAAGCACTTTATTGCCTTTTATTGCATATATTTGCACCTAACTAGCATCATATTGCTTATGGATTATAGTATTTCACTAAATCAGGATATACTCTCAGACTTGGGTAAAAAGCTCAAGCAACACCGTCTAAACCAGAATCTCTCTTCAGGGGAACTAGCAAAGAAAAGCGGTGTTAGCGTAAGAACGATCACAGGATTTGAAAGAGGCGAGAAAAATATTTCACTCCTAAATTTAATCGAGTTACTTCGAGTGTTAAGGCTAGTAAACAACCTCAGCGAACTTCTACCAGAACTTCCAACAATTAGCCCTCTGGAACTGATTGAAATCAAAAAGAAAAAAAGAAAAAGAGCAAGAAAATAAATGGGGATTGAAATTTACATATGGAATAAGTACGTTGGAGCGCTTGTTAAAACTCCACAGGGAATAGCATTTCAATATGACCCTGAGTTTAAGAAATCGAGACTTAATCTCTCTCCTTTTAATCTGCCCCTGGAAGGAAAGGATGTTTACATTAATGAAACAGATTGGAAAAACACGGAAGGGATACCGGGATTCATCTATGATTCCTTGCCCGATCGATTCGGAACAAACCTTCTCAGAACCTATTTCACAGATAAAGGTCTTACAGAAAAGGATATAGATGTTTTTACCAAACTGCAATACATCGGATCTCGAGGCATGGGAGCTCTTGAATATCGTCCTGCTACTGAAACAGAACAAACAGACGAGATAATCTCCATGGAAGAAATCGAAAAAATATCGATTTTAGCGACAAAGGGTAAGGAAGCACTTAATACCAATCTCCAGGACAAAAAAGCCTTACTTCAAATTCTTCATATAGGTGCTTTAGCAGGGGGTGCAAGGGCTAAAGCATTAATTGCCATAAACAAAAATAACGGAGACATTAAATCTGGTCAACTTCCGCTCGGAGCTGATTATGGATATTACATAATCAAAATTGATGGAGCCAATGAAAAAGAATTGGGTGAACCAAGTGGCTTTGGAAGACTTGAATATACTTACTCCCAAATGGCTGTAGATTGTAGCATAGAAATGACCGAGTGCTCATTATATAACGATCTGCACTTTCTAACGAAAAGATTTGATCGAAATCAGAACGGAAACAAAATCCACGTACATTCACTATGTGGCATACTCGGGCTAGATTACAACCTAGTTGGACAAAACTCTTATGAGCAATACTTTATGACCGCACGAAAGTTGGGATTAGGTCAAGATACAATGGAAGAGATATTCAGAAGAATGGTCTTTAATGTATTAGTACACAACTGCGACGATCACACCAAGAACTTTTCCTTTATGATGGATCAGGATGGTAACTGGTCCTTAAGCCCTGCATTTGACCTTTGTTATTCATATGATAGTTCTAATGAATGGGTAAATGGGCACAACATGAGGGTGAATAACAAAAGAACTATGATTACTTATGCCGATCTAATGGTTGTTGGAGAAAAATTCAACATCAAGAAACGAATTGATATATTCCAAAAGATAAAAACGGTTGTTGACAAATTTCAGGATTATGCCAAAAGAAACCATGTTATACAAGAACTAATAAACGAGGTTGAGAAAAAACGGCCAAGAATTGAAATCAGAAAATAGGCGGATCTGAAATGATCATTTCGATTTATGATTCATTATTAGTAAATTGTCTTTTTGTAGTAATAGTACTGAAATATCGAAAAGATTGATCATTAGAAACCAATAACATGAATTTAAAAGTAATAGCATTTATGGCAGCTTTAACTGTCTGTAGTAGTGGATTGATTGCCCAGCATGAAAGCGAAATAAATTTAAATAAACCCGAAAGGGAACGGTGGTTTACAGATCTTGGCCTGGGACTTTTTATCCACTGGAGTTTCGATGTACAATTGGGAATGGTCATTTCACATTCTGTAGTTGGAGCATCGCAGGAATACCTGGACAGGTATTTTAACGAACTGCCCCAGACGTTTGAACCATCTGATTTTCAGCCTGAGATATGGGCCTGGGAAGCAAGAATGGCAGGGATGAAATACCTGGTATTTACGGCAAAACACCACAGTGGTTTTTGCATGTTCGATACAAAAACTACCGACTTTAATGTGATGAATACCCCCTTTGCAACTGATGCTACCAAAGAAATTCTGGATGCGTTCAGAAAAGAAGGCTTAGCCGTCGGATTGTATTTTTCTCCTGACGATTTCTGGTTCATGTACGATAAGAAGAGGGAAATTGGAAGGAGGAAGCCTGGTGCTATGCCTTCAGATAACCCTGATCTAATGGAGTACAATAAAATCCAGATGAAGGAATTAATGACTCAATACGGTACTATTGATATCGTTTTTATCGATGGAGTGGATATTCCTGCAAATATTGCTCTGGCAAAGGTTTGTTGGGAATTGAATGAAGATGTGGTCGTAACACGTGGGGCCATTCAAACACCCGAGCAGACAATTCCCAACCAAGCCCTGCCATCTCCCTGGGAATCCTGCATAACACTGGGCGAACAATGGCAGTACAGACCTACCAATGAAATTTACAAGGATGCCGGCGATGTGATCCGGAAAATTATCGAGATCAGAAGTAAAGGCGGGAACTTATTACTCAATATCGGTCCGGATAAGGAAGGCCAATTCCCCCCTGAACAATCCGGTCCCCTGAATGAACTGGCATTGTGGAATTTCATTAACAGGGAGGCTTTTGAAAATGTTGAGCCATGGCATGTAATTAGGGAGGGCGACGCCTGGTTCCTGAAGAAAAAAGGCATGAATACGATTTATGTATTTATCACGGGTGAGCCCATCAAATTTGGAGGAAGAAGAGAGCTTGTTCTGAATTCGGTGAAGGCAACCAGCGATACAAAAGTATCAGTGGTTGGACATGATAACAAGACCCTGGAATATAGTCCGGATGTAAACGGAGAGACAACTTTTGAGCAAACCGATGAGGGATTAAAACTTTCTGTATTTCGCGGGCAAAGGATTTATAACGATAGAAAATGGCCCAACCCGATTGTAGTCAAATTGGAGAATGTTGTCAAAAATCCTTAACTATGCTATTTACCAATGATATGTTTCATAATATATAAATCCAGCCCTTCATAATTTCTGTCATTAATGTAATCCTCTATTTGTTTTTCATCTATACTCCTGGAAATCTCGAGCAAATGCTTAAACATTTCCAGGCTGTTTGACAAATGTAGTGTTGCAGTTTCATCCTTTTGGGTGCGCATTGCTTTTACATCCAAACCGACCCACTCACCATTTTCGCCGTAGTTATGCTTGTCCAGCACCCTAACCTGGTTGAATGCTCTTCTTAAGTCTACGGAGCCAAAGGATTTATCCTGGTCAAACTTAAGCCCGTTCTGATCATTCAGATGAACAGTCCATAATTTTTTATGGGCCAATGCAAACCCCATTTCATCCGAGGGATCCAAGCCAGCAAGTATGGCATGTGCGCTTTCAATATTTACACCGACTCTTGTGGGATCATCTGTGAGCATGCCAATGGCCAAAGCATGACCAGTGGTAGGAAGGTAGGCATGATCCATTGGTTCATTGGGCTTAGGTTCAATACAGATCCTGATATCAGGGTCGTGTGCAAGCATTACATTAATGGCTTTCATCAGCCTGTCTGTTGCTACCTTACTATCTTTTGCTTCCCTGATATAGGTGCCTTCCCTGGCCAACCATAAAACAATCAGATCTGTGTCCAGGGCATTGGCGATATCAATGGAAACCTTTGAGCGTTCAATGGCATATTTACGACAATCCGGATCATTGGCAGTATAGCCACCATCAATGGTCATGGGATCCTCCCATAAGCGCGGGGCCACAAATTCGGCAGAGAGACCAAGTATATCAAGCCTTTTTTTCAAAGATGATGCTTCGGACTGAATTTGCGTGGCGGTTTTCCCATTCAGCTCAGGAACGGCATCATCATCATGAAACTGAATGCCATCAAATCCAAGAGATTTGAACAGCTCAAGCTTTTTGTCAAAAACAATAGTTTCTCTGACGGAGGGACCAAAAACATCAGCTCCTTCATGGATATTCCATGGACCGAAAGTAAATCTGAATATACCTGCCATTGGTAAAATAGTTTAAAAGTTAATATAAGCTGATCAACATTTTCTCAACTCCTGCAACAAATACTTTTTCTGTGACAGGGGCAAATCGTGTTGCCCAGGGTTCGTAACCACCCTCACTGTATGCCTGTTGGGTTATAAGATACCCCAGACTCCCGTTACAGTATCCAACCAGGAAGGGGTATCTTGCATGTGTGCTCGACTTAATGGATTGTCCGATCTCATGAAACAATTCAACGGGGAATGTTACCCATACAAATTCATCAATTTTAATGGCTGTTACTGGTACGGCAATGGTAGTATTCCTGAAATCCTTTACTACCTCCCCATATCTTTTGGGACAAACAATATCCTGGTGCACCAATTTTATTCCGGAAGTGAGAGGTATATCTGTATGAATTGAATTAAATACTTTAACAACCTCTTTTCCAATTTCATATCCCAGATTGGCTGTATTTTCAAGGTTGTCTTCATAACCGTCTATTCCTCCGACAAATCTGGGATTTATATCTCCAGCCGCACCAGGGACAAATATGCCCATGACACCGGGTATCTTTTTTTCAATGTATTCCAGCATATGTCCATTCCATTCAGGACTTATTTTATAATTTCTTCCTCCCAGTGAGGTGCCATGACAGGCATAATTTACCACTACTGCTTTTGGTTGCCCTGATAAATCATCTATCCGAAGGATCCCGACTTCATTATCAATGGGTCCTTTAGGATTGGCCCCCAAACGATACACACCTTCCATTTCTCTTATCAGCACAGGGTTGTCGGTTTTATATGTTCCATATGACTGGCTGCGGTTGTTCTCATCGAATGTAATGTACGTCAGCGTATCATCCATTCTTTTTCTTCGGTTCATGGCAATGTTGGACCTTCCTGTTTCCCCGCCAATTTTTACAGGCTCCAGGTCAGCCATCGCATCTTTTACAGTAGTGATAAAACTATTCCCCAAAAGCTTATACCACTCTGAGTCTTTATTTTTTTCACCGGTATAAGGTGCAGCATGGTTATGGACACATCCCAGCAAGATGTTTTCAGCAGGGATGCCTGTCTCTGCAGAGATCGACTTCCTGATGGATAAATAATCATCATGAGGAAGGCTTACAACATCCGTCTCAATAAATACCACCTGCTCGCCACCATCGTCAAATACCAATGCCCTTGTATAAATGCTCCCATAGGATCCGGTCGATCGCCCGGACCGGAATGTCATATCATAGCCACCCATATATAGGCTTTCTGCTGGCGTTATATCAGTTCTGGCAATACCCGCTTTGAGTATGGTTTCCTGGGAATAGACCCTGGAGTTAACAAATACAACCTGAATAAAAATCAGTGCGAACAGTATAAAATGTGATTTTTTCATCTTATAGATTTTTAACAACAACATGAAGATGGGCAATGGCTTTTAATCCGTATTCATCTGTTCGCTCAACGCTTACAACATAATGCCCCGGTTCTGAAAATGAGTGTACCGTTTCCGCAAATTTCCCTTTTGTCTGATTCCTCCGTTCTACTGTTTCAGATTTTACTGTAACCTGAGGGGAATCATCTCCGAAGTCCCAAACCTCATTGCCATAATCAGTATTGAATGTCCGGACAAGAAAGGTAACAGGATCACCCGGCTTAATATTCAGGGATGGGTAATAAGCTGGTTGCATGGTTGGTATGGTTTTTTCCGGCTTATCCCTGTCATAAACCTGTATAACTGTAAAATCATAATCTACATTACCATTGGAATCGCTTACCTTCAATATCTCACTAAACTCACCGGGCTTTTCGTATGACTTTTCCTGAACAGCCCCTTCTGCCGTTGTTCCATCGCAAAAGGTCCATTCATACGAAACAATATCACCGGTAAAGCTTCTCGACTTTCTGCCGTCAAGAGTGGTTTCCTGTCCGGTCCACAACAGGTGATGAGGACGCGCAACAGCTATTAATGCCGGATTATATTGGCGGACATAAGATTCCCATACATATGGGTATGCATCTTCTATTCCCCAATCACCAGTGGATGTCTCTTTATGCGATATTCCAAAGTGAAGATGAACCCATCCTCCGCTACCTCCCTGTTTCCCCATAAAACCAATCCTTTGTCCCATTTTCACCCTGGTTCCCGGTACAATTGCCGGATCGGTGCTATCGAGGTGGCTGTACCGTATATACCAGCCAAGATCATTGACAATATAGACGACATCTGTCCTGACATCCCCGGGAAAATCATCATACCCTTCCAGCGTATCTCCATTCGCTGAAACAACCAGTCCGTCTGTTGCTGATACTATCTTATCCAATCCCTCGGCACCACCAATATCATGTCCCGCATGATAATATATCTGTTTCTTCGCCAGGTTTTCACCCCAGCCGAGATAGGTCGGTTCATTCCCTGATTGTGACATACTTGCCAGCCAGTCCTGCTTTACCGGGTAACCAAATGTCCCGGGGGCTATATATGGAGAACCCTCAGGCCAGAGCCTGAAACGTGCATCCTTTACTAATTTCCACCATTCGTGATTGGTATTCGTATAATAGTTTTTAACTACAGGACAATCAATCTGTACTTTACCCACAGTAACAGGTAAATTATAATTACATGCATTGAAGGTTATTTCTTTACCATCAATTGAGACCTTCACATATGCAGAACGTATCGCATTGAGAAGGCTATCGCGCACCACATCGACCTGCAGAAGTTTAAGTATTACTGTTTCTCCATTACTTAGCTCTATATCCTGCGATTCACCAATATTCAGTTCTGCAACTACCCGGACAGGTGTTAACACAGAGGTATCGTTACAGGATACATAAAAGAGAATTAATAAAAATAGTCCTGCAAATAATTTGATTTCCTTACGCTTTGAATAAGATTTTACCATTTTAGTTAAATTTTAAATTGTTTGCCCGATAATATGAAGGAACTATTAATAATCAATCGATACATATTAGTGAACATTCCGAAATAATTCATCGTAGTGTTGCGAATGACTCAGTATTCCACCACTTTTTTCATAAAACTCTTTATCCAAATGAAATACTCCATCTTTTGAATTGATCCATGATCCATTTGGATAGGGATGATAGCTTACCAAATCTTTCCAGTGAACATAGTTCTGATGGCCATTCGATTCTAATAATCCCATATCCTGCAAATCAGGAAACGGTGCAATACGTGCCGCAATATTCTTGTTCCAGTCCACTAAAATCGGCGTACAGGTCAGGTCAGCCAGAAAACAGGGAACATTATGCTCATGAGCGATTTTTACCATTCGCAAGGTCATACTAAGCGTTTTAGCAGCGGCCTTCAGAGCGATCGCACCATATCCCATTTGTATCCTTTTCTCAACATCATACGCCGTATGTGCACTTTCATCAGCGGCTATTCTTACGCCCATATCACCAACCTCTATATCCGCTTCTTCAGGAAAGGGTTCTTCAATGACTGCGATTTGATCAAACATGCCAACTTTTTTAGCATGATCAAGAAGTCGCTGCAATGTTTCTTTCTTTTCGTAGCGACCATTGGCATCGAAGTAATAA
>SDBT01017125.1_pt1 | contig 11458 bp, 12 predicted proteins | sample 2277101 | NCBI WGS metagenome assembly SDBT01 (sample SAMN10404973, study PRJNA504765) | marine sediment metagenome | isolation source: marine sediment core GS10_PC15, 103 cmbsf | place: Arctic Ocean: Southern Knipovich Ridge | collected 2010
AAAATAGTCCATGTTTACGATAAGACTACTGACAGGACATATGTTTTTGTACCTTATGAACTGTTTAAGGCAAGAGTAGCAGACGAGACTAACACTACGGGCGATCAATGGATATTTACCCTGTGGGCAGAGGAGTTATTGTTATACCCTGTACCAGATTCTATTATTACGGTTTATATGGATTATGTGCAACTTATAACTGCTCTTGCAGATGATGCAAGCTCTATAGAAATCCCCGCAAGATATGATACAATCGTAATAGACGGTGCTTTAGTATGGGCGTATAAGTTTGACCCTGAACTTGGAGACTGGAAAGCCCAGCAAGCTATTTATCAAGACGGCATAGATAGAATGAAAACAGAAAATCGTGTAATTATAACCGAGAATGTAAGACCTGAATCACACAGGGGTAAACGATTTGATAGGGCGTTTCCATTAAGTCAGGAGAATATGTGAAATGGTTAATCGTCTCATACTTAGTTATTAACCCGCTATTCTTCTTAGTGGGTGTTCAAACGAGAGACGCACAGCAGGTATGCTTTCAGCTCTCAAGTATAATCATATTCGCTTGTGGTATGTTCCTACCTAATAAAGCTATCAAAAAATCCTTACTTAATCTTTTTCTTGGAATATTCATATTAACCTTTCTTGTCGCTTGGTTGCGTTCAATGAATGGTTGGACTAATGCACTCAATCTAATTCTTGGAATAATGGTGTACTTCACTATCATAAAAACTATGAATAAAGAGGACACGCTTCTTATATTCAAAACTGTCGCATGGCTCTCGATACTTGCTATCGTATGGCTTACATTTCAGCTCTTAGGTTGGGATATGGCTGATATAGTGATTAAAAACACAACAGGGAAATTAGCCAACTCTGCTTTCTTTCGCCACAACTCATCTATGGGGCTTTATTTCGCACAAGCCTTACCACTTACTATTGGGTTCTCCCCTTTAGCTGTACTCTTCTTATTACCTATGAAATTCGCTGAAAGTGCCGGAGCATGGCTTGGTGCTATCGGGGGTATGTTTTTCTTTTTATGGTTTAGAAAAAGAATATTATTCTGGTTACTAATTATCCCGATTATAGGCGGTGGATTGTTTTATACAATAAACAAAGAGAATTATCAGAGCTTCAATATGCGTATGCCAGCATGGAAGAAGATTATCCCAGAGATATGGAAAAACCCTTTAGGACACGGGCTTGATAGCTTCGCCAACCCTATAATGCTCGGACAATATAAATATTATCAAAATTCCCAAACCCATGAGGTTATAAGATTAAAAAAGGTTGATAAAGATAAATGGCAACCCGAAAGGAAAATGGCTCTAAACGATTTCAAAGGCGTACTTCATCTTGACCACCCGCACAATGAATTTATATGGTTAGCATATGACGTAGGGGTACAAGGTTTAATCGTTTTAGGGTTTATTCTGTACTTTATTTGGCAGAGGTTTTGGAATAGCCGTAAAGACGCACAGACTGTCGCTCTTATGGCGTTTATAATATCGGTAGGGTTATGTTGCTTGACGCAGTTCAGCTTCCATTTGGCACGCATAGGACACATGGTTCCTATAGTTCTCGGATTATTTTATCTAAACACAGAGGAGGAGTTATGAAGAAGTGGATTTTAGTTTTAGCTTTGATTTTTGTTTGTGGTATAGCGTATGGTGATGCAAGTACGCCAAGAGCATCATATTTCAGTACGCAAGAGGTATTGAATAGACTTCACGATAGAACAACGAACTCTTTTCAAACTTCCGAATCTAATAGAAGTGGTACTTTAATCCTTCACAGGGAAAATATATCAGATGACGATAGCGCAAATAACCTTCCCGCTCCGGGGTTAGATAATACAGGGGTAGGCATAGGTGTAGATTTAACAGGTTGGAAGAAAGCCGTAGTCCAAGTTAAGGTCTCAACTGACACAGGTTGCATAATTACACCTATGTTCGGAAATTCTACAGCAACGAGATATTTTGAAGGTGACCAAGAACAGGTTTCCAACGATTCATCTTTCGTTATCGAAGTAAACGGTGAAGATGATTTCTATGTAAGCATAGAAGATGTAAGCGGGACAGATTTAATAGACATATACGTACAAGGCACTAACTAAAAGAGAGGGGTCTTATGAGATTTCTTTTATGTATCGCCCTGTTTGCGATACCTTTTATGCAGACAGATATAGAAAAACCGTTTTTTGAGAAGAGTTTTCTTCAAAAATCTAACCTGTCTTTTGAGATATACCCGAAAGGGTTGATATTCTCTGCTATCTATGATGGGGATATTGACGCTGATGAGGCTAAAGGACACCCATTAGCTATATTTACCGCTGACAGAGAAGGTGCTACAGAAAGTCCCGGAACATACTTTGACTCTGCTGGCGTAATGCAACTACAGACGGCTACATCTAATACTACCCGCTACAACTCTGGTTACTACGACACAACAGGCTATCACGCTTTTTCACAGCAAGGTGTACTGCTAGAGGGTGCGAGTACAAATGACCTTAGCAAGTCAGAAGAATTTGAACATGGGGATTGGACTAAAACTAATATCACAGCAGACGACACTGATGCAGGGTCTACTGCTCCCGATGGTGCAGCCCAAACATCAAGCCTGACTGCTACTGCTGGTAATGGGACATTAGTTCAGTCCTTTGCAGATGCCGGAGCAAATGTATATACTGCTTCTGTATGGATAAAACGTAAAACAGGGTCAGGCACAATAAATCTAAGGGCTAATAGCGGAGATGGTTATACAGCAATAACAGCGACATCGGAGTGGACAAGACATAAGGTTACATCTTCTGCTTTAGCTAACCCCGACTTTGATTTACAAATTGTCACAAATACAGATGCTATTTATATACATGGTGCTCAACTTGAAAATCTTCCCCTTGCATTTTCCTACATCCCCACAACAACTGCCGCACTTACAAGAAACAAAGAAACACTAGAGTATAAAACAAGCGGGAACAGAAGTGCTGCGGTGGAGAGTATGGTGGCGAAGCTGGCTCCAGCGTTTGATAGTTCTGGATCTGTTGTATATTATGTGTCAGACACGGATACTAAACAAAGGAAAGCGTTTCTTGTCAGTAATGATTTCAGGATAGAGATAAATGGTTCTGATTCATCAGATTCTAAGATTATTAATATAATCAATGATACTTGGACGGCACATACTGAAATGACGCTTGGGTATGCCGCAGAAAAAGGTGGTTCACCTATTATAGCAGGATATTGGGATGGTGCAGCCGACGGAACTAACGAAACTGCTGATGACTTTATCGTTAATGCATGGGGAACATTTTTTCAGGTAGGTATTTCTCAGGGTGGTGGTGCTTCATTCTACGGCACTGTCTTCTCTGTAGGGTTTTGGGATAGGGCATTAAACGCAATAGATATGAAATCCTTGCACGATACTGATTGGAGAAAGTTGAGGGTAAGATGAAAATAGGAGGATTGATATGACAAAAGATGAGTATAAGGACAAAGAGGCTTGGCTTAAAAAGGGTATCGAAAATGTAAAGAAAGCTCTAAAAACTTCAGAAGAAAACTATGCAATAGATGTAAAGAAAATAAAAGCACGGATAGACGAAGTCTCAAAAGACCTTCAGGACAAGATTAAAGAAGTCGTGCGTGTTACAGCACAAATAGACGGGGTTAAAGTAGAGATTGATACCCTAAACACCGATAAAGCGGATCTAACGAGTAAAAACGCTGTGCTTGATGCCCAACTTGGGCTTAAATGGAAGGATTATCAAACAAAGAGCGGTATATTACAAAAAGACATAGAAGGATTAGCCAAAAAGAAAAGGGAATTTCTTAAAACAGTAGCTGAGAAGCACGCAGAGCTTGATGGGAAGAGAAGTGGCATCGAGTATGCCGAAGGTAAGAATAAGGGCGTTCTAAGGGCTACTACGGCTGAAAAAGAGGGTATACAGACCCTGATTGACAAGTTTGAAGAGAATAAGCTCGAATTTGCTGAAATACAGAAAAAACATATAACAAGTGTCGCCAGTCATAACGAAAGTATGAAAAAAGATAAAGACTTATCTTCTATGCTTGGCACTTGGGAGAAAACCCTTGATAAAAAAGAAGAAGCAGACAAAAAGCGTATAGAAGTAATAGATAGAAAGGATAAAGAACAGAAAGAAACCGACCAAAGGCAAAAAGATAAAGAAATAGCACAAAACCTGAAAGATGTAGAACAGGAAAAGCGGGAAAATAGGATAAATAACTTAATCCGAATGAATAAATTAAATGAAAAATGAGACTATACACCCCAGCAAATAAAGACGGTATTCACGGACATAATGCCCTATCTTGGGCGTTAGAGTGGTTATTAGGTAAGCCTTATTTAGCTACCATACCGCTATCTATATCAAGTGACGTAACGCCTACTATCTCTTCTGTCGCTACAACAGACGGCTCGTGGACTGTGATAGAGACAGGGCTTACTGATATAGTCAAGTGGAGATTGTCAGAGCTTAATGGTAACCCTTTTCACTACGCTTATGTCGCCGCTCCGGGGGATAACTTCAATGTAGGATTTGGTTGGGTGTCTTACGAAACTGCTCCAACTGCGATTTATGTAAAAAGACCGGGAAGCTCAAATATAACAATAAAGTTTGAAAAATGGACAATTTGAAGAAACTTATTTGTATAGTCCTCTTTACACTTGTAACGTGTACATTATACGCCCAACCAAGAGGGGGCAGTCCTGCTACAAAGTATCAGGAAAAAGACGGCTCACCTTCTCTTCGTTCCCGAACTGTAATACTTCCCCCAGACGTAATTTCCCAAGACACAGGAGTTTCCGATAGAATAGAACTTTTACTTGTAGGAACAGAAAGTGCGGATAATACATATCTCCGCCTAGACACCACCAACGATCCCCTTACAGGCGACCTTACCCTTGACGACGGTACGGCTGCAAGTCCAGAATTGGAATTTGTTACCACAACACAGACACATGATATTCATGGAAATGCAGGAGATTTAGTATTAAGGGCAAGGGCTACTGCTTCTATATTGTCCATATTGACGATTAACCCTACGTCGCCAATTACTTTATTTGAATTTTCTGGCAGCGATACTGGAAACCCACTTGCTGTAAAATTAAAAGCTGGAGATGGTGTCTCTCCCGGCCAAGCGGGGTCTGATATATATTTAGCAGGCGGCGATGGTTTTAGTGCTTTTGGGGATCAAGACGGTGGTGATGTAAATATAGTAGGCGGAGCAAAGTTTGGCGCAGGCACCGACGGCTCTGTCATAATCACAGGCACAGTAGACTGGACAGGTATCACGGGTGGAATAGACATAGGTTCTAATGCCTTTGTTACCACAGGCAACATGGGCATAGGTGGAGCAGCCCACGCTACCTACGACCTTGATATTCTCGGTCCCGGCGTATCAAACGCAGCACAAATAAGACTTAGGGTGAACGATACTAACTCAAGCAACCAGAACGGTGGTATTGCTTTAAGGCACTTTCTTACTGCCGAAGAAGATTTCCTGCCGATACTGTTTAATACTATGACAAGTGCAAACACCATATCCATAGGCGGTGATGATGCAGGGTTTAATGCCGCTACTCAAATAGGTTTTTATACAGCAGCGAATAACACAACTCTGGCAGGTACATTACGATACCAAATTGATAGTAGCGGTGACCATGATTTCCAAGCAGGGAGCATAACCACCACAGGCATAGGCACAGACTCGCAACATATTATAACTAAAGATGTTAATGGGGGTGATGTTAATTTAATTATAAGCAATACAGCAGGTGGGGGAAGTTCAGATGAAACAGTAACATTATTTTTTAAGCATAAAAGTATTGTTGGTGGGAAGATTGTTTGTGTAAGAGAGAATAATTATGGACCTGATACTGAAAATAGTGGTTTTGAATTTTGGACAACTAGTGGAGGGAGTAATCAATTAGCATTAACATTAGATAGTAACATGGATGCTTTCTTTGAAGGGAATTTAACATTTGAAGGAAATGGAAAAGGGCTTCCTTTCGCTGAAATATATGCCAGAGATAACACTACTACAACATCAACAAGCACAACTAAAATCCAAATTCTAATATTTGATACAAATGGTCAGAGCAACAACATGACTCCAGACCATGCACAAGACCACATAACTGTTGTTAAAGCAGGAATGTATAAAATAGATGCTAGTATATCAATTAAAAACAGTTCAGGTTCTGCTCATGTTATTTCTTTAGAAATGTATAAAAACGATGGGACTGTAGTTTTCAATAATATTCATGCTGGTAGAACATTAGGAACTGGTACAGATGTAGGAAACTTAACAATGTCAGGCATAGTTGACTTAGCAGTTGATGATACAATAGAATTTTGGATTACATCAGATTCAGGAGCTGCAAGAACTGTAACAGTTGAAGATATAGATTTCAGTGCAATACAAATAGGCGGGACATAAAAGGAGAATTTATGAAAAAAGCATTAGTATTTGGATTGGTTGGGATTTTGATTTGTGGTATAGCATTTGCAGATAGGGTTGAAGACCTGACTAAAGAAAACCAACAGCTTCAACAAGAGATAACCAAGAGACAAAACGAAATCAACCAAATAGTACAAATGTTTAGGGAAAATATAGGGAGAATAAAGGAAATTCAGAGAGTAGAGGAGAAATGAGTAAAATTAAAAATGTACTAATGGGATTAATATGATGTCAAGATTTATTTTGGAGGTGGTAAAGTGAATGGAAAAGGTATCTTTCTTAAATTAAATGGTAAGAAATTACCACTTTCTATTTTAATTTTGGCTATCAGTGGGTGGGCTACACTAAAAGCTGATGTATCTACCAATACAAAAGAAGTAGACAATCTCCGACCTGCCGTAACAGCTATGCAAGAGCAAGTAGCTCGTATAGATGAAAGAACAAAAGACACAAAAGAGGACTTAAAAGACTTTCGCACAGAACAGAGAGCGTCTAACATCAAACTATACGAAGCAATTATGAGGAAATAATGGCACAGATTAAATTTGGGGGATTAGGTTTGAATTTAGTGAGTCCTCCGCACGAGCTAATATCAACGCAGGACGGCTTCGTGCAGTTCAGCGAGCTTTTGAATTATGTAGCTCGTGATAAAAAGATAAAAAAAATAGGTGGTAGTGAAAATTACAATACTACTCCCATATCAGGAGCAAGTAATATCCCGTGGGTTCACCGTTCATACCACAAAAGAGGTGACGGAACTTTCAGGAAAAAAGTATTCTGTTTTGCTAACGGTGCTATCTATTCAGGGGCAGATGTAACAGGCGTTTTAACATCAAGACAGTCAGGCTTTACCCCTACTGCTATCCCTACACACGCTACTATGCAGGTCTCCGGCAACTCTGAGATGTTTGTATTCATAGGCGAAGAACTTACAGACGAAGTCCATAAGTATAACGGTAACGGCTCTTTCAAGTTTACAAAGACCTCTCTAAATGAGGACTTAGGGCGTGTCATAGAATCAGGTACAGTCCACTTAGATCGTATGTGGTATGTATCTAAAGTGTCCTCAACAATAGCGTATTCAACGACATTAAAACCCGAAGATTTAACGACAGACGCAGCAGACATAATCGTAGGTCAAGAGACGGATTCGGTAGTAAGAAGAATATTAGTAGGTGCAGACGAGACTTTATATGTGTTTAAGAATCAATCAATATGGCGGTTATCAGGAAGAACGCCGTCAACTTTTCAATTCAGAAAAATAACAGGTAAATATGGTATTGCCTCTAAACGAAGCGTATTCCCAGTAGGTAGTGGGTTTGTATTCTTAGATACTTTCACTAAAGAACTCTATTTCTTCGGTGGTACAGAAAGCTCGATAATTTCTCTTACAGAGAGAGACATAAGACTTAGAGACATAATAGACCCGACACGCATAGATGCCTCTGACATGACAGTACATGACGGATTGTTTAGATTCTCATTTAAGCATACAGACGATTCAATAGACCCTGATAGGGAGCTTATTTACCCCATAAACGAGCCTGTAGGGGGGCTTCCCAAGTGGTCTATGTCAAAGGGTGGTAAAATCCTCTCTTACTCAACATGGACGCAACAAGGGGACAGGGAGGAGCTTGTAACAGGTAGAAGTGATACGGGGAAACTCATGTATCACAATAGAACTAACAACTTTGACGGGGTAGCGATAGAGACAATATTCAGAACAGCAGAGGTCGTTGCTTCGGAGGATAAGGTAGTAAGATTTAAGGGCTTCTATGTAAAAGCCCACCCCGGCGTATTAGGTAGAACCGCTACGTTTGAGTATTTCTTAAATGAGAGAACAAGAAGTCCGGGTAGTGCAAATCTCAATATGGATGGTGAGAGAAGAAAGTTAGCAGGTATACAGATAGTAATGGCAAATTTATTTAACGATAGAATTATTCCTTTACACGCATCGTCTCTAGGAAATTCTATTGCGTTTCGGATATCTGATTCCCAACTTAACACCTCAATGGAGTTCTACAGCATTGCCTTTAGTGCTCAGGAGCGTTACCGAATAAGAAATTCACTTGTAGGAATTTAAATTGGAAGTTAATTTTATGGTAGGATTTTTTCTTAAAAGACGATGGAAAGCTTGATGACTTTGTATACTATCAAATATAAACAGATTTTCAGGTCTATTGTCTGCTTTATTACCGTTAATATGATGAGGTCTTTCTTGAGGTTTCAGAAAGCGTTTTATATATTCTTCAGCAACAAGTCTGTGTTCTCTTACATATTTTCTAACTGTCGTAGATGGGTGGTCCGGTTTATATATCCATACATAGCCATGTGTTCCTATATATTTGCCCTTAAATGCAAAATGAGACGAACCAAGCATTTTTCCTTTTCTATTTCTACTTATTTTCCTTTTAGTTTCTTCTGTATGTTTATAGCCCGTATGATTGCCTCTTTTTCCAACTTTATCTTTACCTGCACATTTGTAAGAACAAAAAATAGCATGTTTACGAGATTGTTTCTCATAAAAAATCTTTTTACATTGCTTACAGACAATCTTTACTCTTTCACCCCAATAGCATTTTTGAGAACAGTATTTTTCCCTATTCATTCTACTTGGAAAAATTCTAAAAGGTTTATCGCATCTAATACAATGTTTAATGTTATTCATAATCCTAAATGTAACACATTGGCAGTATGATGTCAAGTAAAAAGGAGAGAATATGAAAAAGTTAATGTTTCTAATAATGTTCTTGTTTTTAGCCACAAATGCTCAAGCGGGGTTAATCACAATAAAAGTTTTATCGGAGGATACGAGCATAGATGATGTGAACAGCAATTTCAGTACACAAAAAAATGAATTTAATGGAAATATCGAAGCTATAAATATGTTAGACGATACTCTTGATGAAAGCACTATGGCAGACGAAATAAACCCCCGTGTAAGGTGGGACGAAGCATTTAGCGACTTCACCTTTACAGGTATGCTACCTGCGACTTCAGGAAGTCTTACATCTGACATATCAGCAGGGACAAGCTATGTAGAAGGCTTTAGAGTAGTAACAAGCACCACGGGTAATACTTACACCGCATCTAAAGACACATGGGTTTTCATAGATATAAACGAGACTTTTCAATTCTCAGAAGTAGCTAACGGGGCAGCCCAACCTACGACACCGTCTAATTCACTTCTACTTGCTAAAGTAGTAACGGACGGAACAACTATATCATCTGTTGATGACAAAAGGTCTTTATTTTTAACCCTGTCTACCGTAGAGGACTTCTACATAAAAGGGTTGATTTTACTATCAGCCGACCAAACAGGGGTTTCGGTAGATAGCGGAGTAGTCTATCACGGTACAACAAGAATTGAAAAGATAGTTGAAACCGAGCTTAGTATCGCTACCGCAACAGACTGGCATGACGGGGCTATTGATGTTTTCACTAATGACGGTTGGTGCTATGTCGGTATTGATGTTGACGGGAATATTAAATTATTAGGCGACAACCCTCCTGACACTATTAACACAAACGGAGACCAAGCACCGAACACGAGTGCGGATTCAAGCGCTATCTATTGGAATAATGGTGGTACATTTTGGAGGGTTTTAACAGAGGTCAAAATAAGTAGCGATACGACTTTAGTTTATCCTGCTATGCAGGTAAATGATGTAGTATCTTTTACGAGTACTCCTCAAAATATCACAACGACAGTTTCTGATGGTTGGAGTATTAAAACAAGCTGTCAAGCGGGTATGCCAAAGACCTCTCGCATGGCACTATTTGGCGTGTCAGTTGAAGAACAATCAGGTGCAGAAATAATGGGCGTTTGGATTAGACCTAACGGTACTGATACTTTAGCAATTCCTACAAATGCGATTATTTATAGTTCACATAATCAAACAGGCGGCCCGACATTAGGCGCTCAAGGCTGGAGTATGACAGATAACATACAACAAATACAATATGCAAATGATGATACGGGAGCAGATTCATCTACCCGCATAGACATACTTTCTTACAAAAGTACACTTAGGGATTAAGGAGACTATCATCGGACTTACACAGAAAAGGTCAACTGATAAAATAGAGAGTGAAGAAGTACGAACTCAAATAGAGGAAATACAGGAAGATGCACTCGGTAATATCATACAATTATCAAAAGCCCCTACAGCGGACGTACCTTTGATAGAGGCAAATGAGATAGGTGAGTTTGAGAGTATTTTGTATTTTAGAATAGGACAGACAATATTAGTCGTTACGCCAAGCAGTACAATTTCGGTAACATGATTAAAAAGTTTTTAGCATTGTTCAGGAAAAAACCTTTAGTTGATAGTATAAACATTCCGAATAAAGCCTATCGTATTGCTTTATTGAAAGCAGAAAAATTTATGAGAAACTCTCCGGGTTTCGTTACTAAAGAGTTCTTTAAGACCGAGCATAGTTTTGCTGACGGGATGTATATACGCAAGACTACTGTACCTAAGGGGTATGCTTTCTTAACTTATATACACAAGAAGTCTCATCCGGTAACAATGGTTGGAGATTTGGTTCTGATAGAACCAACAGGGAACAGACGTGTGAAGGGTGTAAATTCGTTTATAACACCTGCGGGTACACAGAGAGTATGCTATGCGAATGAGGAGTCATACGCCATAACATCGCATCTTAATCCTAAGAATGAACGAAATATAGATAAGATAGAGAAGTTTTTATATGCTGAACATTATAACGAACTATTAAGTAGCAAAGAGTTAGATGAAGAATTAGATATTTTAAGTAAAGAGGAGGTATCATGTCTGGAGTAATATTAGGCACGGCAGTATTAGCAGGTGGAGCAGCAGGAACAGGTGCGTTCTTTTTAGGGAAAAAAAAGAAACCAGAAAAACTACTTGAAGGCGGGCAAATAGCAGGTCGTGCAAAACGGCCATTTGAGTCTGTTACAGAAACTCCAGTAGGAAGTTGTGCTGTAAAAGAAG
>SDBT01017126.1_pt1 | contig 11458 bp, 20 predicted proteins | sample 2277101 | NCBI WGS metagenome assembly SDBT01 (sample SAMN10404973, study PRJNA504765) | marine sediment metagenome | isolation source: marine sediment core GS10_PC15, 103 cmbsf | place: Arctic Ocean: Southern Knipovich Ridge | collected 2010
CCGAGCAAACAGAAAAAATAGTAAAAAAACTGGGAAGCTGTTAAAGGAAATTAAAAACAATAAAATTCTACTTCAACAGCAAGCCGATTTAATACAGAATCTTGAGACTGGAAAAGAAACCAAGGACATTATTGATAAAATTGTAGCTAAAAGTCTGAGTAACCTTAAGACGCCTAAAGATTTTCATACGGCCGCAGCTTTTAAGGTTGGTAATGGCAAAATAGAAACAATATCATTTGAGGATTTTTACAAGGCTACCGACTGTCGCGACTGCAAAGCCCTAGCGAACCGGCAGGAGCAGATTGATAAGCTGCAAAAAGAAAGAGACGACTGGCGAAAGAATTACGAAGGCCGGCAGGAATTGATGGATAGAAAAAGGGATAGGATAAAAGAACTGGAGGAGCAGATCGATAAACTGACGGACCACAATAAAAAGACTAATATTGCATATGCTGATTTACAAAATGCTTTTCTCAATATATCAAAGCTCACCGACCTTGAACGTGCGGTCGTGGAGGCGGCGAAGGCTAATTTTGATTGTGCAAAATCAATGGGGATACGGTGGAAAGATTGGTTGCAATGGTCAAGTGCCCTTATAGGAGCTGTCCAAGCCCTCATAAACCACGAAGCCAACCAGGTAGACTGCGAAACGCAACCGGGGACGAATACATGCTGAAAAAAGAAAAGGATAATCTCACCAAACTACAACGTAAAGCCGTAGAGGCATCCGAAGAATATTGTGATGCAATAGGGATTTCTTCGCTAACTCCCGACCAAATTATAGGAATAAATAAAATTGTTGAAAATTTAAAAAACAACAGACCCCTAAAAGAAGGCTTATAACATGACAAACGAACAGGCCATAATGGGCGCAGCCCAAGTATTTGCCAAGAACTCAAGAGAATTTAGGGCCTTGACCGAACGGTGGGGTGCAAAACATCCCCGACTTCACAAGACCGGTCTTCGCAATATTGAACTCCTAAAGAAAGCCCACAGGTTCGGCCATCTTGAAAAAGTCCTGGGAACTTACACCGACCAAGAAGACCTAATGAAAGACTGGGCAAAGCCAGGCTGGTACACGACTCTCATTTTAAACGGGGACTGTGACGACAGCGTATGGCTGGTAGCCGAGATTTTTCCTGTTGAAATATACTGTCAGGTCCAGGCAAAAAACGGCAAACTCATAAATCCTGCTCGGTGGCATTTTTTCTGTCGGGATGAAGACGGCGGGATATGGAACAATTTCGGATACGAGGGCATAATGACGCCCTGGAAGTTCACTCGGAAATCATACAAGGAATGCACGCATCTTGTGCGGTGTGATAAGGAGTTTAATGTCGGCCCCGGGGATATACTGGAGAAATGAATGAATACTGTTAAATTAAAATGGTATGTTTATATAATAACGATGATAGAAACGCTTTATTTAATATTTCGTTACGGGCCATACAAAGCAGAAAAGATTATTAAAGATGCAACAAATAAAGAAATAGCTAGGAAACAGAGCCGTCTTAGAGAGATGGGATTGTGAAATTAAGCACAGCAACAATTATCAGACTTGATAAAATACCAGGCGAGGAAGGTTGGTGGAGAGGTAGTAATGGCAAAGTTTTCCATGATATTAAGTGATTTATATTCTGCGGTTGCAGATGAGTTTGGTGAGTAGATGATATGAAAAACTTGCTCTTTATAATTGGGATCATAGTGTTTTTAGCAATACTTGCCTATAAATGTTTGAGCATGTACTGTGAACATGAAGATAAACGTGTTAACACAGAAATATGTGTTGATAGAATGCTTGGATTTTTACCCAACGGCAAGCAAAACGAAAAACCATGTTGCCTACAGGAAGCCTTTAAAATAATGAGGATGAAAATCAAAACATCGGTGTGTAAGTGTGAAAACATTCTAACCGTTCCCGTTTATAGAGATATGCAAGGATTTGATTTATGTGCGCAATGAAAGTAATATACGAGAACATAAAGTGTAATCGGTGCAAAGAAATTGCCGGGTGTGTTCTTGAAACCAAGACCAAAAACGGAACGGAGAACGTCTGTGAGTTGTGCATTGATAAGGGCTTGACAAGGGCAGTTGAGGTCAAGGCTAAGCCCCAGGGCCCTCCGCCCGAAGGGTTTGGTCATATATTAGACCGGTTTGGGGGTAATTGATGGAAAAGAAATTTTGTATAAAATGTAAATCTTGTCATAGTTTATGGATTGGTGGAGGCTTACCAACCTTAAATCAAAGTAATTATATGTGTTTTCGCTTGATAGACACTTTATCTTTAGTAACGGGCGAGGGGATACCATTAAGAAGGCTGTGCGAAGAAGAAAGAGATGATAGTAGTGGCTGCGGATCTGAGGGCAAGTACTGGGAGGCGAAGAAGTGAACGAAAAAGAAAGAATACATTGTGGAAGGTGTTTTAAATTTTCACGGTGTCCAGTAGTAGACCCTAACAAAATTTATTGTGACGGATATTTAGAAAAAAATATTCAACTTGAAAAATGTAGGCATTGTATTCGTATAATAAGATGTTTAATGTGGGGTACATTTTTTTGTCAATGGGATAAAAAACACAAAAGGAAGCACATCATAGGCCACTTCCCAGACGGCGAACCAGCAAGGTATAATGCGGCGGTGTGTAAATGAAAAAATCCAAAGCCCTTGAAATAACAGAAGCAATAAAGAAAATTTGCAATAACGATGATATTTGGTTCAGCAAATTTGAGGATAATCGACCAGATTTAAAGGAAATCAAGCTGACAATTAATATTAAGGTAGACAATGAAAAATAATTAACCAAATTAAGGCGGACTAGGTAAACCATCGTCCGATCGTGGGACAGCTGGCAACAGCAAAAAAGCCTCCAGTCCTTCCTTGATTTGGTTAAACAAACGGTGAATTGATGTTTGATCCTATAATATTAGTAGGCGATAAACAGGATAAAAATAATCTAATAACTAGAGCAGTTGAATTAAATATTGAAATATACAAAAAAATGCAAGAACGTGATATAATATGGGCAGCATTATCCCAAATAAAAGAATATGATAAGGACATTTTTGTTGAAAAAATTAAATATCTAACCATCTAAATACCGACCCCTCCAAGACGAGGACTTAGAAATAGCCCAAGCATTGACTTGAGGAACTATCGAGCCCGATTGGTAAGCAATAATGCTTAACTGTCGGGTTTTTTAATAGGACTCTCAAGCAATGGCACACGGCGGCGTAGATTCAGTTTCAAGCCAAATACACCCCCTGGAAGATTGGCATCTCGGGAAACTCCCACCTGAAAAAAACAAGGATGTAGGCCCGTTTTTCTACCAATTGTTTGACCTGTGTAAAACAAACCGTGACCGGCTGGGCATCCCCGAAAAGTTCCTGGAACATTACAGGCTGTTCAGAAATCCCAGAGCCCATTGGGATTCCCGCGCCACAATCCCCAAATCCGAACGAATAACCCTTAATTTCCTGTTTGCAAATATTATCCGAACGGTAGCAAACCTTACGGCAAGCACTCCCGTTGCAGAACTTGAATCAACTGATGGCCTTGAGGATGAAACGGACAAGATTTTAAACCAGAAGATGAAGACCTGGAACAATGAGGCTGAAAACGGCATAAGCCTTAACAGTTCAGCCCTGACAATGGAAGAATATGGGATTACGGTTGAGAAACATATCTGGAATAATAAAAAGGGTAAGATGGAAACCATTATTATCGACCCGATGTCTTGGTTTCCCGTCCCTGGTTTCTATGAATTTATTAACGATATGCCCCATATGCACCAGGCATATCCGATGGAAATATTGGCCATTCATTCTCATTTCAATATTCCTGAATCAGTTGAAATCGAACCGGAAGAAACCTACAGCCTGTTGGGTGAAGAACGCGAAGAGCAAAGTATCGTCACGGCCGGGACCACTTTAAATTCAATTAATTCCGCAACTAATTACTCCACTACCGTTCGCCCAACCGATGCAACCGAATACAAAGAAAAAAGAGCGCTGGTTATTGAATCGTGGGTGAGAGACACGGCACAGGTAAAAATCCCACGGCTTGACAAAGAGGGTCAGCCGATTTTTGACGAAGAGGGTAAGCCGGTAGAAAAAGAAATTGACAAATATCCTGGTCAGATTCGGGTTGTTCACCACTGTAACAGCGGCAATCTCGTACTTAACGATCAGGCAAATCCAAGCATTAATCCCGCTATACCCCCGGACAAGGCTCGAAATAGCTTCCTGTGGGATACATTCCCATACTTTAAGGCTAATTCCTATGTCGACACATCAAGCATATGGGGATTTTCAATTATTGAGCAGGTTGGCGATATTCTATTAAAAATCGATGAGCTTTTTTCTCGAATTGCGGGCTATATCGCAAGGGTAATGCTTCCCACCCTTGTTCTTCCCAAAACTTCAATGATTAATCGGACCGACATTACCAACAAAGCTGGTGAGATCCTTTGTCCTCCCAACGCCGCGGCCGCAGAGGGCTTAAAGTATTTAATGACGCCCAATCTACCATCGAATTTCTTTGATGTGTTGTACGCTTATATAGGATTTTTTGACCGGATATCCCAGATAGAGGATGCAGATAGGGGTAAGGCACCCAATAAGGTGATTGCCAAGGGTGCAATACTGGCACTTCAGGAGCGCGGGGCGGTCCTACAGCGTCATAAAATACGAGCCATCGACTATCTGGTCAGAAATCGCGGCCGGTGCGCTATCAGCTATTTTCAGAACTTTCACACCGAACTTGAAAGGATGAAGGTAGTAGACGACGAGGGCAACGAAGAAAAGGTTGAATTTATAGGCTTTCAATTTGCGGGTCGTAAATTTAACTACCTGGTTGAATCCGGGTCGACCGTCTTTAAGACCTCTTCTCACATGCAAGAGCTTATGCTGCAGTTGCGACAAATGGGTGACATTGACCGAGAAGCATTGCTTGAAAGCCTTAATATTCCTAATTACAAGATAATTGTGGAGCGAATGGCGCAAGAAGGGCTTGACGCGGCGCTGGAACTACTTATTGAAGCCGGATTGCCGGAAGAGGATGCAATTAAACTTGCGCAAAAACTACAGGAAATACAGGGTGGCCCGGGGAAACGGATTAACAAACCCCCGCCGCCTGCAAAAACAGTCGACATCGCAAAGTAAGGAGGATACATGCCGCTTTACACCTTTGAATGTGAGAAATGTGAGAGCCGAACGGAAGAGGTTTTCAAGATGGACGATAGGCCGGCTTTTATAGGGTGCGAGTGTGGGGCTCAGGCTGTCAGGATTATTAATGTCGGGGGGATTCAAAGTGATAGTCCGGGGTGGCTAACAGATCAGGTTCGGGCATGCATTCAGAACCCGATGGAGCTGGCAACCCGCCGGGAAAGGCCTATCGAAACCCGAAGCGCGTACAAAGAACACATTAAAAAACATAATATTATACCATGTGGGTGATTTATGGAAGCAGTTACAGACAGATGTACAGAGCGCAGAGCAATAAAACAACAGGAAAAAGATTACCTGACTGGATATATAGCAGCCTGTAGAGCTTGTCGGCGCCCCTCTTCCTGGCGAGACGCAGAAGGCAAGGGGATAACGCTGAGAAAGCTAAAAGATTCATATGTATGCACAGACTGCCTTAAACTTTATAACGACTTTAAACAGAAAGGAGGAGTCGCTAATGACATCCCACTAACCAACGTAAGGAGAAATGACATTGGCAAAACGAAAGAAACCCAAAAACAGGAGATGTATCAAGAAAAACCGGAAATTAAAATGCTAAAAAAACTTTTAACGGGAAAATCGTTCTAACGACCGACCCCAAGGAGAAAAATCATGGCTATTGAAATCGAAAAAGATATCAACGCACAACCCGCAGGCACACTTCCCCTGGAAGATCCGGGACAAGAAGAAACGCCCGTGGTTGATCCAGCTTTACCGGCTACCACACTTGACCCGGAACCCGATGGAGAGATCCCCGAAAAGTTCAAGGGTAAGAGTGTTGCTGATGTTGCTGCATCATATGAAAAACTTGCTGCATTAAGCGGCAAGCAAAGCAATGAACTCGGTGATTTAAGGACTCAGAATCGCGAATTAGTTCAGAATCAGATGAAATTGCAGGAACAAATCACCCAGGTTCAATCCCCCGAAGCTCGACAGGACTTTCAAGAGCAAATAGCTGATATTGCACAAAAAATGGAAGATGGTGAGGTGACGGCTCGTGATGGATCAATTGCGATTGCGCAGTTATCCATACAGGTTGCTACCGAACAAGCTACCAAAAGCGCTCGACAAGACTATGCGGCCCTTCGCAAAGACGACAAAGAGCAAGGCGACTTTGCCGGATTTAAAAAGGAAAACCCAGAATTTGTTCAGCTACGCGATAGTGGTGAGTTAGATAAATTCATCACCAATGCTTTTGAAGTGAACGAAAACGGACAACCCGATTACCTCCTACTTTACCATAAGCGCGCAGCAACCCTGGCAAAAGGAGCAGTTAAAGAGGCCGGTGAAGCCGGTATAGTCCAGGGTCAAAAGGAAGTTGCGAGCATAAAGGAAGGTACGGAGGTAACAACTAAAGTCCTTACAAAGCCGGGTGGAGAAATCAGGCAAACGACCCCTCAGAAGAAAACTCTTGAGGGACAGGAACTTGTTAATGACATCATGGGCCATGTTTTCCCAAAACAGGGCGCCGGATAGAAACGGAAGGTAAAAAATGGCACTTTCGGTAACAGAACTTAATGCGGTAACAGACCGCTATTTTGATATGACCCCCCAGGATATTTATTTTGATGGGGCGGTTCTTCTCTTTAAGCTTTTGCCTCGGGGAAGAAAAGTAGATGGCGGTAAAACGCTGTCAAAATTCATCAAGTACGACCGGGCAAACACTGGCGGATACGGTGAAGACACTGATATCCCCAGGGACAAAAAGGCTATCGTTACGCGGGCCGATTTCAGGTGGGCAGGTTATTACGCTTCAAACTCCATCGGTCTTGCGGATAAATCTCAAAACTCCGGCAAGGAAGCCCATGTAAACCTCGCCGTTACGAAAATCCAGAACGTGCAGGAATCCATCCGCGACAAAATGGGAGAAGATATTTATATCGCTTCCACGGCCGCGGCTGCTGCGGATCAGGATATTGTTCTCCTGGGATTGGGCGATCTGTTCCAAAACACAGACACCTCGATCAAATACGGCAATATCGCCCAGGATGATGTCGCTAAATGGCTGGCAAACAAAGTTGCTTTTGGTGGTAATATCAGCTTCAAGATGATGCAGGCCATGCGTCGACTCGCAACGGTCAATACCGGGAAGGGTGGCATTCCCGATCTGTATGTCGCTCCGTATATCCTGAAAGATGGGTTTGAAAGAACCCTCCAGACCGCAGCTCGTCATCAGGACGGCAATCTTGTAAAGGCCGGCTGGGAAAATATCCTTTTCGGACTTGCCCCGCTTGTAGCCGACCCTAAACAGGCAGATACCGTTGTGGATGCTCTTAATCTCCAGTATCTTGAGATGAAGTCTCACAAGGATTATTTCTTCACGAGACCTGTGTGGGAACACGAAGTCGGTCAGCCGGACAAGGAGACGATGAACACCAGATGGCTCGGTCAGCTTTGTTGCTCAAACCGGAGAGCCCAAGCTCGCTACACGGGCGTAAGTGAACCCGCCTAGCATGAATCTGTAATGGGTGAGGTGTGTTTAGAGACCCATCACCCATTATTTACCCTTTTAGAGAAAGGATAAAACAATGGATATAACAACAGTATTTCGCGTGGCAGATGGCGGAGAAACTCTTTATATTGGCGTTGCGAGAAAGGGAATAGTAAAAGGTGCACATGCCTTTCTTAGTGAGGCTGCTACTGAGGACTCTACAATAATATTGTCCAGGGACGGAACTGCCGTTAATACTATAACTATTGCTGATAATCAGATTGCCGCCGATAGGATTACGGGTGTTCCCGACACAAATAAGAACCTTGTATTTGACCCAGAAAGCACAACCGCTGGTGATAACGCAATCAAGGTGGTTGTAGCCGATACATTTGATTCTGTGGCCCACATATCACTTGTAATTGAATACGATGATTTTAAAAGCGTTGACACTCACAAGACCGGTGTAATAACCGAAACGGCAACATAGACTGACGTACTTTTCACTCTTAGTAATTAACTCCCCCTGTGGTTTCCCTCAAATCACAGGGGGAGATACCCTTAAAAGGAGTAAAAGGATATGACAGTCAAGGTTGAAGATGTATTTAAATCGATTCAGCGGCTTTTACAGGACGATACCTATACGTCGGAGATACTTCTTGATTTAACTAATCAGGGTATGGCAGAAACCGCAGGCATGGTCCTGCCTGATTTCAGGGAAGTTCTGCTCCCGGAACTCGAAGCTACCGACACGGTTGCAACTCACACTACAAACCGTTTTGAAGCTCTGCCGACAAATTACCAGAAAAAGCTTCTTACATGTTACAGTGCCGCACAATCTGATCTTGTCCGCATTGAATCAAGTTACGCCCGGCTTTTAAAGGCTTATCCCGATGGGTTAACCGATGCGGGAAATGTCGAGCGGGTTGCGATTCGTGGTTCAAATCTCTGGTATAATCCCAAGCCCTCAACGTCCGACACTCTTACAATTCAGTACTTCAGGGAACCAACCACCCTTGATTTTCTTGATGAAATAACGGAACTGCCGGAACAGTACATTATCCCGATCCTAAAAAGTTACTGCCTGAAAGAGATGTTTACAGAAATTGAGATCCAAAATAATCAGCCGCCGGCACAGTCTGTAAAATGGGAAAATGTATGGCTCGGCAAAATTTCAGAAATGATTTATTTTATCGGTCCATACGATGCAGGGCCGGTTCAAGTTCAAAACACATATGGGATGAATAACCGATGCCCGATCTAAGTGGACTTTTTACACAAATTTATAACCGTACCGGTGCCGATTCGATTTATAACACCGAGATTGTTGACGGTCTTAATTTGATTCAGAATGAGATTACAAACCTTTTGAAGTGGTTTTTTACAGAGAAGAAATCATTATTTCAAACGGAACCGGGGATAACAGACTATGATCTTGCGAATAATTTTCAACAAGCGGGGGTTTTTAAAATTATAGCTAACTTTGTTGTGGGCGCTAAACATACAACACTCATCCGAGGTGATATTTATAGTATTACCTCAAATATTACAGGAGAAAGTGGAGAACCCAGGTATTATGCAGTCGGTGATAAGTCGTCAAATTTACGACAAGTACATATCGGAATACCTGTTCCAAGCACAAACGATGGGAATAATTTTACTGTACCATATTCGTATCACAAGAAATTAACTGATTTTGTTGAGGGCACTACAAATTATGAATCACAAATTAGTCAAGTTTGGCGGGACGAGCCCTTTGTGGCGGGCGTATCGGCCTTGATCTATGACATTATTAACCCGCCCGAAGCTCAAAGACAGAGGGATATTTATAATAGCGAACTGGCCCAGATGCAGAAGCCAAGAACGGGCCTGCCGTTTAGGAGATGGTAGATGGCATTAACAGCGGTTCCCGTAACACCAAAAGCAGTTGATGTGTCGGAATTGGAGCCGAGGGGTAGTGGCAAGGCCGACATGAAATCTGAATGGAGCGCGGCGATCACCTGTGATTCTAGCTATCCCAAGGATGATGGTGGGTATCCAATGCCGTCAAATTATTATATTCCAGGTGGGTTTATAAAGGTAACACGGGTAACAATTGAACCGATATTGGGGTATGAATTAAAATATATCATATCTACAGCAAGAATAAAGATTTATGTTGCAGGTCTTGAAATAGACGAGGGCGGTGATCTGAGCGCATTAACCGATGTTCCAATGACGGCGGAAGGCATAAGATGAGTGCTTTTGTATTATTTTTAGGAAATGCGACAACTATTCAGGAAGGTATTAAGGCAACTGATATTGGTGGTTCTTCTTTTGTGTGGGACGATCTTAGTTTGGCGCTTAGTGCTGCAAAGGTTCCTGCTGCTAATGCTCCCACATGGACATCTTTTGTTGGAAATCTTAAACGCTACACTTATAGTGTAAATGATTTTCAAGAGTGGGATACAGAATTTCAACATGGGCTTAAGGAGGGGACTGATTTCGAGTTTCATTTACATGGAGTTACAAATGGACTTGAGGGTATTGATACTAAAATTAAGTATGAGATAGAATATACGCTTGCAAACACAGATCCCAGCGATGGGATAGGAGATGTTTTTCCGGCCCCAACAATAGTAAATGCTGAATTTACAATTCCAGCAAATACGCCGGATAGGTCAAATCATTACATGCATATCGCTACCATAAGCGGTGCTGCATGTTTAATAGATGCGCAAATAGACGGGCGTGTTCGTAGAATAGCATCGGCAGGACCCGAACCGGCAGCAGACCCTTTTCTTCTTAGGGTGGGCGTTCATTACCAGAAAAATACATTCGGGTCACTCACGGAAACAGAAAAATGACCCAAATAACGGAAAAACAGATAAAGAAATTTCTAAAAAAACAGTTCGGATTTTGGACCAAAGTTGAACCCCCGGATAATTATAAGTGGTTGTATCCCCGTGATGAAATTGAAAAAGCCGTATTAAGAATCCCTGAAATGCGACCATATGTGGAAGATAAAAAAGGCAAACATGATTATGACTGTGACGACCGGGCTACCTGGATACTCGCCCATCTTGCTAGTATTTTACCGGGTGTTGCTGGATTCTATATTAGAGCGCGTGGCGGGCGGGGACGGCACAGATGGGTGATGGTGATTGACGATATTTGGGGGATACACCATATAAATGCAATCGGAACGAAAGCAACTTTATATTCAGGTGAAACAGGTGGCGGGGTGCTTATCGCATATCCCAAAATAGAAAAAATATGGAGTTAGGCATGAAAAAATTATTTATATTATTTGTCGTTTTAACTTTTACTGCATGTGCGGGGATATCTCCCGGAATAAAAGAGGCTTCCAATTGGCAGCCGACAAAACCTGACAAGCGAGAATCAGCAAGTGCAGGGTTTGACGATATTCAGGATAATTTTGGGCACATAGATGAAATTGACCAGGAATTACACGTTACATCCTCGGCTGCAAACGTGTTTGCTGCGGGTGCCGACCCCGTAGACGGAACAAATGTGAAAAACAGGGGTAAATTTTGGTTCGGGTCAATACTTCCGACAACCCCCGCGCCTGCAAACGGTGATATATATTTCCTGGCAAATGCGACGTTAACAGAAGCAACTCCTACATTTTATTTCAATGGCGCGTGGACAACTATCGGTAGCGGGGTACCTGCCGGAGTAAGCGGAATACGGGCTGTGTCTGCCACTTTAATTCTGAATGGTAATATAATTATTTTTGCCGGAACAGCGATAACGGTAACGTCCGGCACTTACAGCGGAATAAATGCCATAACCGTAACGGCAA
>SDBT01017127.1_pt1 | contig 11458 bp, 11 predicted proteins | sample 2277101 | NCBI WGS metagenome assembly SDBT01 (sample SAMN10404973, study PRJNA504765) | marine sediment metagenome | isolation source: marine sediment core GS10_PC15, 103 cmbsf | place: Arctic Ocean: Southern Knipovich Ridge | collected 2010
TCTTCGACTTCATCATGCCGTATTTCTTCCCGGTTGGCTTCTTCTTATAGCCTTTCTTACTCGACCCTCCCATGATCTTGCCCATGGCTTTGTCAACGAGTTCTTTATCCTTCTTGTTGTGTGTCATGGTCTCCTCCTGATGTCGTTCTACGCGGCGTTGTGCAGCGGCGTCACTTCGTATGGGTTGTGAGGCATGCCCATGTAGGTTTCGTCCTTCTTCTTGCGGCGCGCGCCGTGAACGGCTTCGCGCAGGATTGCCTGGATGTTGTTCACTCCGCCTCGGCGACTGCTGTCGCTACTGCCGCCGCCGCTGCTGCTGCCGCTGCTGGACTTGACGCTGCTGAGAGGAACAACTGCCTCCGGCCCAGCTTCGCCGATAAGGGCAAGAGTGGGCTTGGTAACGATAGCGCCTTCAGCCGCTGTGATGATATCGCCGTATGTCTTAATAAGCGGCAGAACGTTTCGTTGGAAGGCGTTCGGCTGCCCTTCTCGTGACACCAGCGAGCTTCCTATGTTCGCTCCAGTATTCGCGGCATTTGCTGTGGTTCGCGATCGGCGGTCCGCTTCCGACTGCGAGAGATCGCTGTAGCGCTGCCCCATATCCCTTAGATATCCGCGCCCTTCCCGCTCATCGCCACGCCGTGCCTCGGCGACCTGTGTCTCACGATCTCTGCTCTCACGGCTGAGATCAATTCCGCGGCCATACCGCGCATCCTGATTCCGCTCCTCGACAGCCTGCCGGTTCCGCGCGAGTTCGTTGAGACGGTTGGACGACGTAGACTCGCCGTACGCGGACAAATCCTGCCCGCGATCCTGTAGGTATCGTTCCGACGATAGAAGCCGGTCGCCTACATCGCGCTCAACTCCGATGCCGCGATCGGCGATATCTCGCTCCGTTCCTAGAGTGCTACCGAGCAAGCCAAACTCTGATTGCGTTCCCAGCCCAGCCTGGTACTGCTCCGCGCCGAGCCGCATGCTCTCCAGTTGCCTGGTCTGCTCGCGCTGCTGGGCTAGGGCCGCTAGTCTCGCCGACGACGCGGCATCGGCTGTATTGATGGCTGACTCGCGGTTGAGACGACCGGCGCCAGCTTGGAAGGCGAATGCAGGTGAGCCGGCGGCCGCCGAGCGTCGCCGCAAATCCTCGCGTGATCCCACGTAGCGATTGGCGACTGTCTTGCCGGCCAGATCCGATATGCTCTGGACTTCCTCATCCGACATGGGGAAGCGGTCCGCGAAATCTTGGTCAAGTGTCAGATCGCCGCTCTCATACAAGTCTCGGATGTTCCCTCCGTACGAGCCAAGAGCGCCTCGCTGCCCGCCGGCTGCGTCGAACGCCGCTCCGCGCTGCCCCTGCGCGGTGTAGTAGTTCGTCTCGTCGAATCGCGAGGGATCGTAGAAGTCGAAGGCCGAGTAGGGATCGCCGCGAATGCCGGACTGCTCCTCCGGCGTCAGAGCCAGCCGGTCCATCTCTTCTTGCGATATCTGCAGCCCCTGTAGGTTCTCTTCGTCGCGGATGCGCGCCGCGGTTTCCTCGTCATAGCCGCCTTCCCCAGATAGCAGCGGTAGGTAGGCCTGATCTCCGGCTTGGCGGTAGCGGGCTTCCTGCTCGTATGCCGGAACGCCGTAGTCTCGAAATTGCTGATCCGCTACGTCTCGATCCCACCAGTTGCGGGATGCCTCATTCCTGAGCCTATCTCTAGCGTTCGTGGTGGGGTCGTACCGGATCGGCGAGACAGGTGGACGCGCCACGCGAGGCGTGTCGTAGAAGTTATCCTGATCTAGGGGCGAGTAAGCCATTACTATTTCCTGGGCTGTTCTCCAGCCGCGGCTATCGGCTCATCCGGGCACACGAAGGTTCCGTCAATTCGCAAAGTGCAGCCAGGTCGCATCTTGTGGCTCGCGAGGTATTGAGCGGTGAGCTGCTGAATGGCTAGGCCGGCGTCTAGCGCTGCTTGCTCCTTCCGCGGCGCTTCAAGTGCCGCTATCTTGGCCGTAAGATGCTGGTTGTTTGCGTTGAGGGCGCTGATGATGGAAACTAGGTAAGCCGTGTGTTCCTCGCAAGATAGTGTCTCTTGCGCTATGGGGATAGTGCCTGTGGAAAGAATGATGCTAGTGTCCGTTCCAACTTCCCCCGGTAGCGCGGCTTTCGCGGCGTCGGCTGAGTACGCCGGGGTACACGTTAGCACAGCCAGTAGGCAGACAAGAGCAAGCGTGAAGTCGGTAACGGTCCTACGCGTCATCGTCGGCATGAACTCCCCTACGTACAGTGGACCACATGGGCGGCTGTTTGGCAACTCAACCGAGACTTCCTCCTAGGGGCTGGTCACGAGCCCATGGCCGGACGTGCCAAGTGCTGTTGCCAGCAGGTTGACCGCCGTGACCAGATCTGAGATACAGGTCTGCTCTGTCGCTCCGTATGTTCCGCCGGGGGTGCAAGAAATAGACGAGGGGCCGGTCTGGCGCGCGTGAACAACCCGGTCGCCGTTCACGAACAGGCCGGTGAAGGCGTCATCGTTGTCTGATTTAAGTACAACTGTCTCAGCCTCGCTGTCGGTGAGGAATATGATCGCGTCAAGGCCGGACCCAGCCACCCCCATGGAAATACGGCTCGCTCCGGCGTCATTGAAGATCTCAATGGAGTCTCCTCCATTGTCGCTAGCCTTGGCCTCTATACGAATTTCTTCAGATGCGCCCGCTCCGGATTCGATTAGGGATATAAAGGGATCGCCGCCCCCATCCGTGCTGATGGTTAACTTGGTTACGTCACTCGTGTTCTCAAGTGTGAACTGCTTCGAGACCATATCAGTCCAAGCATTGCCAGTTATTCCCCAACTGTTCGCGTTGTCTTCGGCTGGGTAGCCATCTCCGCCCGACTCGAAGTCGATCTCAAGGTCAGGCGTTGTGCCAATGCTGCGTAAGTCAACGTTGCCGGTACCGGCTCCTGTCTCCGTAAGAGACAAGAAGGAAGCCGTCGTTCCGACTCCGAGCTGAAGTTTAAGGCGCGACGACGTATCTTCTAGCTGCAGCAGACCAAATCCAGTGGCGTCGGCACCCACGAAGCCCCTCAGCGTACCTGCCCTACTAAATTGAATGTTTCCGCCATCGTTGAGAGCGACAGCCACCGTGCCGCTATCCTCATACAGATCGAGGAGCCCGCCGCCGGGTGCGCCGCCCATTCTGAGAGCCAGCACGTTGGCATTATCGTACAAATCGAGCGTTGGAACCCCTGACGCTGTGTAGAAGTCGAAGCCGCCGTTGCCGGCGCCATCGCCCATCCATAGTGAGCCGGCGGTGGAGTCACCGCTCGGCCCGCCACTTCCGGACAGTTCTACCGTCTGAGTCGCTCCGGTGTATATCTCAAGGATGCCTGAGTCCGATTCTATCCCGGCCGTCAGCCTCACTCCGCCAGCCGAGTCCTCGGCGAGCTGGATCATGACGGCGCCTTCCTGCCCAATGATCGCTACGGAGTCAAACCCCGGCCCGGCATCGGAGTTGATAACGAGATTACCCTGCCCGCCTGTATTCACCCCTGCCTGGAGCACAATTGTGTTGGAGTTGTCCTGTATGAGAAGGTCGATGGCGGCCCCTCCCGGCGGCGTTTCGTTGATGATAAGGACTTGGCGCGCGCGAATCAGCCCCTGCTGCGCTTGCATACACCCAGGTAGAAGCGCCGCCGCGAGAGTGACTAAGAGCCACCGTTCCACGTGGAACCTCTTAAGCAGTTGTTGAATCATAAGGTCTCATCTCCTAGGCGATGTGGACATTTTCAATTGCAACCAGAACCGGGTGGAACTCCGTGGGCGAGATACGGGTCATCATGTACGAGCTCGTCGTGCCGGACTCCAGCGTCACGGGAGTGAAGAGTCCCTTGAACTCCGTGGGCCAAGTGATGACGTAATTACCGCCTCCGTCCGAGCGCAGGATGTAGAGTAGGACGGATCCGATAGCCTCGGACGGCAAAGGGATTGTGAGAGCCGCCGTGACGAAGAAGTTCTTGACGAAGACGCCGTCGCCCTCACTCCCTGATTCCAGACTGGATATGCGAGTGTCAAACGCGTTGATCTGATCGCGAATGCGGTCCAGCGTATCCTGTACAATGCCGAGAGTAAATTGCAGGCTGCCGGCCCAAGCCTGCCGGACAGAAGACAGAATACCAAGCCGCGGTTTTATGTTGTTGATGTTGAAAGCCATGCCTGCAATCCTTTAGCGCCTCGATATCCAGGGTGCGAAGTAGATAATGATCCGCGTTAGGCTAAACCAACGGTCAGCCGTATCCGAGTTGTCGATCCCCATGAAACACCCCTCGCTCTCCATCTGAAATAAACGTAGGTGATCGCTCTCTGGCGGATCGACCGGCGTAATGTCGGTCAGCGCCAGTGAGCGTGAGCGGCTAGCGTTGTAGACGGTGACTCCCAGATCCCCGGCGCCAGCCGTACGAACATGCGCGGCTCGTATTCGTACAGGAGTTTGCAGTATCCCAAATAGAGGCGGAGAACGATACTCGGAGTCAATAGCCGCGGCGGCATCGTTGTAGAGAGACGCGTCGCCCGCCAAGCTGCTCTTCTGCCGGTGGACCTGCCCCCCAGCGGCCGAGTTCCCCAGCATCAGTTCGGGCGCCAGCGTTGCTGGATTCTGAACGACTTGGAAGCAGCCGGGAGAGAAGGAGTCGAAATCATTGATGGAGTAGTCAGTCTGGAACCACTGCGCCCCGCGCTTGTAATTCCAGCTCAGCCAGTGGGAGGGCTCGGTCGCGGCGTCAAGCGGCGCTAGGACATGCACCGTGTCGTGGATGCCGTCGTCCATAACCTGAATCTTGGAAGGCTCGTCCCAATTGATGCGATCCCAATCCTCCGCCTGCTGGTAGGAGGTAGGCCGCTGCGGATACTGGCTTCCATCGAAGGGGTAGAGACCGTCGCGCGACGCCACCCAGAGTACCCCGCGTGAAGGGGATGCGGTCACGCCGTGAATGGAGGGAGTACCGATCCTCGAATCGACAAGGTGCGGTGGCGCCCACGTCACCGGATTGTCATTGTTGTCGATGAAGGCATAGGTCCACTGCGGGCCCATGATGAAGAGAACGTCTTGAATGACGCCGGCGGAGATGCCAAGACGTTGTCCCGGCAGGTGCAGGAAGTTCCGATCCGCCGCCATGCGCTGCGGATCATCCGAATCAGACACCCAGATCGTCGTTATATTGGTTAGCGAGTTAAAGTCAAGCGTCTGAGCAATCCACACCATACGATTGGAGTATTCGAGCAGATTCGTGGGAGTGTCGGGGGCCTCCTGATCCGCGTTGGTGAGCAGGGAGAACCAGTCGGTCGCTGACGAGATGTCAACCGAGGACGCCAGGACCGTATCGTCGATGTCAATCGTGATGAGGATGTCCCCAGCTGTGCCGCCAACTATCGTGGCTGTGCCGCCCACGAATATGAACTGGGAAGGATTCTGCACCGTCGTCATCGCCACGCGCACGCCGGATACCCAGTCCGGCCAATTGCCGGTCGGGTTGAGGGTCAGCAAGATGTTGAGAGCCCCAGAGGATGTAATAGGTGTATCCGTTTCATCGGCCTTCGTTTGGTAGCCATTGCGCGTGAGGTAAACAAGGGCAAACTTGTGCTCGCCCGCCGTTACGGACCCAGCACCAGGCTCCGTCGGCGTCACAACGAGATCCGTACCGTCATCGAGAGGCGGCTGAAACACATCATCGACGATGGGGTCGCCGCCGTCGAAGAGCCCATTCCACACCTTGGCGCGCGTGGCCGAGCCGTCCACGCCGCCTGTTTTGATAAACGCCATGAACCAGCGAGAGCCAAACGGAGCCTGCACCGAGTCGATCGCGTCGGCGTTGATACCCGTGACGACGTCGTTCTGAGGCAGACCGGGGTCGAGTCCCTTGAAGATTACCTTGGGAGCCCCCGAATTAGTCGAGAAGACAAGCAGGCGGTTGAACGACCCAACGATCCAGTTGAACATCCGCGTGACGGGGATGCTGAATGTCTGGAACAGCGCGAACCCGCGCCTCGTGATGACGGAGCCGTCGGCTAGGAACTCGACGTTCTTGGCGAGCAGCGCTCCTAGCTGCGCCTTGTTGCCTTTATCTTCCGAGGCGCGAAGGAGATCCGCGCCGGGGAACGTCGTGATGACGCTCGACTCGTAGCTGTTGAGGATACTCATGCCCGTCCGCCGTATGCCAAGGAACAGCAGCTACCGCGGCGCGCTACTGCTGATCGTCGCCCAGAGCCGGGTTGATCTGTATCGCGGGCCCAATGAGGCGGTAAGAAACCGTGACGAGGATATCCGTGGCCGTGGTGCCGGCGGAGCCTGTCTTGGCGACTTCGATACCGACACCTTCCGTCAGTACGACTTGGAATCCGGCGCCCAGCGTGATGCCGACCGCGTTCTGATCGGTGTAGTTGTTGTTGTCGGCGTTCGCTTGCGCCAGGGAAGCGATGACAACGGGCACCGTCTCGGTCGTCTGCAACACAATTGTGGTTAGCCCCGCGAATGAGCCATTAGGTATAAAACTGAAGGCGTATGCAAAGTACTGAAATCCGCCCTTCGTTGGTGGCAGCACCGTCTTACCGGCATTGACTTCCGCCAGAGTGACCGTATTGAAGGCGAGGCCCACAAGAGGTTCAATCGGTCCTTTTTTCCCACCTACAAGAACTGTTCCATCCGGCATAATACTGCTCCTCTGGCCTAGCCAGGCCGTCCTACAACGTAGTTCATGTTCCTCTTCGGACGGAACCGCCTGGTCCTGTACGATGTGCCCGCCATGGACTGCACGCCCAAGCGAATCATTGCCCCGAGTGTACCACCCGGATCGCCCATATCCAACTGCATTTGCGATCCGACGGCCCTACTCTCCAGTTTCGCGGCGAGGGAGTCGGCTCCGTTGGTGAATGCCGCCAAGCCGGCCGTGCGTTCCGAAAGGAAATCAAGAGAGTCGTCAATGCCAATCGAGTCACCGTCGGCACTAGGAGCCGAGCCGGAAAGGGAAAACCAGACCCGCAACTGGCGAATCTGGGAAGACACGTTGAAACGGAACGCGTTCCCCTGCCAGGCCGCGACTAATCCTGTCGCATCGGCGGTCTCGGCTATGCGGGATGCGTCGTCGATAAGCTGCACCGGTCGAGACCACTCGGCATCCGACTTGGCGACGACGCCGCTGCTGGCAGTGTGCGTACCAACCGCGCGGCAGCCAAGCAGAGTGAAAGTAGTCGTGTCGGATACATCGACATGCCATTGGTCATTGACGTCATCCGAGATGCCTAGAGCGCCGTAAATGACGATTCTGTTGCCGGTGGAAAGTCCGTGCACGGCCGCTGTGACGACCGTCGCGAAGTCGTTAGCGGGGGCGCCAGCCGTAATGGAAGTGATGTCGACGGTGCCAGTGGAGGCCCTGTGACGAATGTTGATAGGCTGCCCAAAGTTTGCCACGCCGGCCGCGGCGGGGAAGAGAGTCGTCTGGAACGCCGGCAAGTCATAGTGCATGTAGCGGTTCACGAGCCGTACATTGTTTTCATCGAATGCGCGGAACAGCTCGGAGTAGGCGCGGGCCAGGAACTGCTGTAGGTAGGTATTTGTGTAGACTTGACCCCCAGCGACTTCCGCGTCGCCTACGAGCCCGCGGGCATCCGTCTTCACTTCACCTACTGTAGGGATGGACATGCTGGTGCTTAGCCGCTTTCCTCGCTACCCTCACCCTCTGGGTTATCGGCAACTGTGGTCCCAGCCTCATACCCACCTTGCTCAACGTTATCCGGTTTCAAGTCAGGGCCAGAGACAGCCGCCGGCTGGTCCGCGCTCTGTGGGCCCGGCCGCGTATGCGCTTCCTTGCGCGCCCTCACGCGCTCGGTCGTAGTCCCGCGCTGCGCCAACTTGAAGCAGTACGGGTCCTTTCCCCTAAGAACAGACGCCGGTAAGTAGTCCAGCGCTTGCTTAATCACTTCCACAAGATCAGCGCTACAGTGCTCGCAACGAAGAGCGTGCTCCGCGATTGGTCTGGTGCAAGCAACACAATCCTTTGTGGCCCGGTGCGTCAGCTTGTTGACCCACTCGCGGTCTGTTTCGCCGATCCAGGCCGCCAGAATCTTGTGCAGATCCGTGATGCGATTCGGTTCGCGCTTAAACCAGAACGTGTCCGCCTGCTCCACCATGCGAGCCGCGTAGCGCGTCTGTTTCGCGCGCAGATTGGCTAGTTCCGGCTTCACCGGTTTGTCTCCTGGAATAATTTCAATCCCCAGGCAGGCGTCGCCAGTAGCGCTAACCGTACCCGTCCAGTTCTTTACAAGAGAGACAGCAAGCTCATGGCAGGTGATTGGAGCGGCGTGAAACTCAACTTTGGTCATCACGGCGACATTGCGAATCCACTGCGCCGTATCGAATACTTTCAGCGTCTTGTAGCCGTCGCCCGGCGCCGCTTCAAGGGCGTACACCGTTCGGTACTGCATGGACTGCGGGAACGAGCTAGGGCTCCCTTTCACGGCTTTCGCATCGAAAGCATCGTTGGGGACAATCCGCATGTGGTTCTCCTTCTTCATGCAGATGATAGGGGCGATAGAGCAAATCGTGACGTAGCGCTGCTGGATAACCTGCGGCGTTTGCACGTTGACGAGACCGGCGGCCGCCGCCTGATCGAATGAGTGCTGTCCTAGATCGTGAAGTAGTGCTTCCGGCATGAGTTCTCCTAGCGTTGCGCCCCGTGGGGTGACTCTATCATCTTCGTCACACGGCCTGGGTACGATGTATTGTACTTCTTTCCGGGCATCAAGTTCAAACCCGGCTGGCAAACTTCCTTGACGTGCGCGCGGATGTGGTCGTGCCCAGCCTTCTCATGCGCGTCAATCTCGTCCGCTTCCATTTGCATGGCTTGCTTGCCGGATACCTCGCGAGTCTTTCGGATAAGCGCGATGAGGGCATACGTGGCTTCCTGGGTAGGCGCTACGCCCTTGGACATCTTGATGTAGCCGGCGCCTACCGACAACGGCATCCACACGCCCTGGTTTGGGAAATTGACGTGAGTTCCGTAGGAGGCGATCCACTCCCGATAGTCAAAGTGAAACAGACGGCATACGACCCAGCGATCGGCCCATTGGTCTCCGGGGAGGATCCTAACCACATCCACTTTCTTCCTAGCCACGGAGAGAGAGCGGCAAGTAGGCCGGTGAATCACAGTGTCGACGCCGCAAGCGCAGACGTACTCCATCTCGTCCTTGCCGTTCTCGTTCATAAGAATCATTGGCATAAGGAGCGTCTCCGCTTGCTTCCAAGCATGCGAGAAGTCACTATCTCCCAGCTCACGACGGATGAGATCGTTCTGCAAAGCTACTTGGCGTTGAAGGTTCATGGGCTACAGGACTTGCCGCCGCAGAAGACGATCGCGTGGATCCGGCCGGCCGCTATCAACAGCCGGAGGAATCGAGGGGTCGGCGGGCGGATAGGGAGCGTACGCCGGACCCTGATAAGGATCGCCGCGGTAGCCGCCGCCGGGCGGGCCGAAGTTGTGTCCAACCGGTACGCGGCGATCCGTGAAGATGGAGCGCGAATCCGGAGGCTGCCCAGGCGCGCGTTCAGGTAGAGGCGGGGCAGGGCCGGCGCCGGGGTAAGGGCCCGGTATGGGCTCTCCGTACTGATATGGTTCGGGAGTCTCTTCTGGCGGCCCAACCGGAGCAGCCCCTGTATAACTGCTCTCGGAGGCAACGCGACTCGCGGGGGGTGGGCTAGGATATGACGACGAGGTTCTTCCGCGCGGCGCGGTGGATCGCACCGTGGAACTGCTAGGAGCGCCACCGCCGGCCGCCCCAGCGCCTCGTGACCGTACGGCTGACCGCGACTGGCCGCGCGGGGGGTCATTTGCCCGAGAGTAAGACGAGGACGACGCGATGGGTTTCTTCTTCTTGGCGGGCGCTCCTATATCACCTCCGCCAGAGAATCCAGTCAGGAAACGAGAAGTGCTATCCGCCTTCTTCTTCGTCGCGGTTGCGTCGCCGGACGCGTACGATGCCACTATGCTCTCCTCTCAAAAGCGAGGGGTGGGAGGATGTCGGTGAACTCCCACCCCCGCATTCCCAGCAAGGTTCTAAGCTGGTACGGCTAGATCGTCAATGTAGCCACCACACCCAGGATCGAGATTCACATAATCCGCGCCCAGGGTGTAGAACCACTGATAGTTCGCCGTGACTTCGCCCGAGCTATTGCGTCCCACGAAAATCTTCTGCCCGGTGATCTTGGAAGCATGGAAACCCAAAGGCTTGATTGTCGCCATGCACCAATACTGAGGGTTGATGAAGTCAACGCGCGAGTTCTCCTGGCGCTTCGACACGTAGCAGGGTACTCCGCCAAACTCGAACTTGGCCGAATACTTCTGGTTGGACGGGAGCAGATCCACGGACTCGCCAAAGGTGGAGCCGGGGATATCCTTGTTTGCGATCGACATCCCAATATTGAAAACTTGCTCCCGCTGCTTGAACGGGAAGATGCCGATCACTCCTTCCGTCTGCTCCTCGTCGCGCCGGCGTCGAAGGTCATCTAGGATCTGCAGGATGTGAGAATGCGTCAGACCACCCCCTCCTCCCGCTACAAACGAAGGCAGAAGCTGTGGCAAGGACGATTTCTGCACACCAAGGTAGTAATTCGCGGCGGTGGCATCGTTGGAGTACCGAATGCCGTGGCGCCAGGAATCCCCACCCAAGCCGGCGGCTGTACCGGTCGCGGGCCACGTGGACGAGAACGATGTGAGAGACGCGGGTCCGTAGGCGTCGGCGTTAGCAAAAGCCAACAGATCCGTACCGGCGATACCCGTGACAGAGGCGCCGAAAGTAACAGTCTTCGACGCGTAATCGATCGTGTTGATGGTGTAAGGGCCGTCGGCGCGCAGAGTCGATCCGGCGGAGTTCCATACGTCAACAGCCAGACCTTCGCGCAGGCGATTGATGCCAATATCGTCACCAGACGCCGCGAAGATCAACTGCGTGGCTCCGGGGCTCGATGACGCGGCAGCTGTCAGCTCGCCCGTCCCATCGCCGTGAAGCTCGATGTCGCTCATGACCTGAGCCGTGATGATTCCTTCCGCCATATCGCGCTGGAACTTGTTGATGACAGCTTTCTCGCTGGTGTCGGTGGAATCGATCTCCTCTTCCGTCAAGTCGAACCCGAGAACGGAGTAGATGTAGCCCGCGGTCATGTGTGTGAAGTTGGAGCTTGTACCGCCTCCAAGAGAGCCACCATCGGCTGAGTACTTGGAGTACTGACCGCCGGGGCGTGTCGGCAGCGGGATGCGATACAACTGCCGATTGATTGGCTTCACCTTTTTGCTGGGGCCCAGCAAACCGAGAAGCTGCGTTGTGGACTCGTACAAGTCTTGGATATCAGTCTCGACCTGTTCCATCTGGGCCGAGACAACGCCAATAACTGACATAGCTCAATACCTCGCTCAAGGAGCCTTAGCTCCTAGTGG
>SDBT01017128.1_pt1 | contig 11457 bp, 7 predicted proteins | sample 2277101 | NCBI WGS metagenome assembly SDBT01 (sample SAMN10404973, study PRJNA504765) | marine sediment metagenome | isolation source: marine sediment core GS10_PC15, 103 cmbsf | place: Arctic Ocean: Southern Knipovich Ridge | collected 2010
ATTCCTTTGGCTCCTCAACGGCCTAGTTGCCTGTGTGGCTGCCCTCGCCAGCCGCAAACCCAGTGCTCAGGACTGCTGACGGTGCCACACACCGCCCCGGCGAGGAGAATCGCTCAAGTTAGGGTTCTGTTATATTTGACATTGCTCTTATCCCGATTTCACCATACTGGCGTTTCAATATGCGTTGCCAAACCTTCGCCATTCAGGACCAAGCGAATCTCCTTAACCGACTCGAGCGAATAAGGCGCGAAAAGAACGCGCTCGACACGATTGAACGGCTATTCCTTGAGGACGGATACCCCCGACACGAATTGATATATTACTCCCTACGACTACACGAACTGCTTCCGTATGAGAATCACCCAGCCATAATAGCGGAGAGAAACCCACAACGATTCGGCCGACTAATAGACGTTCTCCTCTCGAGTGATGATCCTCACTACGCTCGTGCAGCCGCGTCTCTAGCGCGCCTTGTGTCTCAGCACGATCACGACGAGTATCGTCGCCTCTGGAAGAAAATTGCTATCCATCCCTTGTTCCGAGTTCGCGAGGAAGCAAAAACCCAGCTCTATTGCCGAACACGGGAGAACCCCTTCGAGATTTCGGAAGTCGTCGAGGATATTCGGAATCTGACACACGCCTATGACGTATCCGCGTATACAGTTGTCATCGCAGAAATTCTCGCCTCATCTACGCCAGAGAGTCATCCTCGTTCTGCAGAGGATCTGCAATTCCTGTTGGAGGCATTTCGAGCCACAATTCTCGAAAACGCGAGGGTCACGGATTCGAATCAAGGTGACCAATCGCGAGTTTTCACCTCACCTGACACATTCCTTGGCTCCAGGTACGATCTTATCGTTACAGTGATCACCGGCCTTTCAATCTTAAGAAATCACAACATAGATGAAGTTCTCGAGATTTTCGAACAACTGGTTGAATCACCAGATCGCCTCATCAGGCAGGGAATAGCGGCCGGAGTAAAGCGTCTTGTGCAGAGTCCAACTCCGAGAATCATCGCTTTGCTGGAGCGCAACCTTTCGGATGAATGCCGAGACGTCACGGAACTTGCGGCCGAGGCCCTTGAGGTACTTGCAGAGAGCTCATATTCAGATTTCGAACGCCTTGTGGCACGCCAGATAAAGGCGACGACCAGAGAAAATAGATACGATACTTTGTCTCATCAGAGCCGTAAGCACCTTTCGGCTACGGCGCACCACATCGCCAAGAACAACCCCGAACTTTACACAGTGGTACTTCGTCGCGCAGCTGGAAGCCTCGACGAGGTCTTCCGCCACGCAGCAGCAGTTGCATTTGGTTCCCTAGCACGGCATCATCCAGAAACCGCCCTGGCACTAGTCAAAAATCCGCCTTTCGCTATAGATGAATCATACAAGACCGCCTGGGCTCAATTCGAAGATTTCCTGGGCAGATTCGACGAAGACCAGCTAGACAAGCACGCCAAAAACAAAGCCATTTTCTTTTTTCGGAGCCTGGCCAAGCAGTCCCCGGATTGCGCATTCGATTTTTTCACTTCAATACGTGAGGTAAACTCGGCTCAGACCCTCAACCCAATGTTGGTTGCCTTGGAGGACCATGGTAAGAAACTAGAAAGTCAAATATCTGCCGACGAGGTTGACGAGAAACGTGAAGTGCTAGATATCGCTTGTGCTTCCGCGTTATCTGCTGCAAACGACGATCTCTTCTCGGCCGCCTGGGGGATCGTCAGGACTACGCACTCAGCATTCGCCGCTTATTCCGCGATCAGGCAATTGAACGATACTCCGAAGGCATACTTCGTGGCGACTCTTAGAGACAAGAATCTGGCGCGCCTCGTTGACCTTGCAACCCATTATTCGTGCTGGCCCATGATCGAGGTACTGGCGACATTTATCTCAAAAATTCGAGAGACCGATATAAGCGTGTTAGAAGCGCTCCTCACCCAGAGGTTCTCTGGCGGACCGGCAGATTCCCTGACAGACAGAATGACTCAACGCGCCATTGCGATTTCGTCCTTGCCTGTGTTAGATGCGCTATTTCGTCAGCCGACCTTGTTCATGAAAGTCTATTCGATCGTTGACTCGGCCCTCTTTGATATGCAGCTAAAACCAAGGTCTCATCTTCAACCCGAGCCTGATGGAATTTCCTGGGCCCCTGTGGGCATTTTAGATCACCTCGTGGACGAAGATGAAAAGATTCTTGTAAGGCTCTCAGTACGGGACCAGGGCCTTTTTTGGAAAGTGGCCAACCAACGAATGAAAGGACTAGAAGAACGGGTACTTACGCGCGGCTCTTGTGACCACAGGGGTGAACGCGGCGACAGAATACTAGGCGGCTTTTATCGCGATGAACTCAAGCATATGCACCAGCTGTCTCCCCGGAGATTCTACTCCTTCGTTGCACAGATGAGACCGTCCTGCGTGGAGCGGTACGCTCCATTCATAGTTGAGCGGATGCTCGAGGATGAACCGGAAAGAATTCCAGCTTTTTTACGGGAGCTAGAAGGAGGGCACGCTCCAGGAACAGCCTTTGACAACTTGGAAGGGACGGGTTCCTCCGTTTTTGGTCAACTAAAGACATGCTCTCTGACGCAGATGTACGACCACTTCCCAGAGATTGTGACAGCCGTTGTGGCGGGCGATCCCGTGTCTTGTTCTCCGGATGCTGTCGCCTTGTTGATTACGAAGGACCCTTCGCTTTTTGATCTATACGTCAGGTCGATCGAAAGAATGGACGGTAGCGAATATTATCGTTTCTTCAGGCGCATCAAAGACGTTGATTTCCTTTCAAGGATTTGTCGCGCTGTGGATTGGTCGAAATCATCTCGTGAGTTGAGACGGAATGTGGCGCGTTCACTGCCACGGATAGCTCCACACAACCTTGAGCTTTTCCTTGCCCTGAGGAAGAAGCTGACCGCCCCCCATGAGAAAGTGATAGCGGCAGTGTCGCTGCTGCTCACTCTTGACAACGCAATCCTCGAACCTATTCGAGATGAGCAATTCGAATTCCTTGAAGAGGTCCTAGAGCGTCCGTTCCTTTTTGATCCAGACGACACAGATTCTGTCTTTGTGGCACTCAGGAGATTGGTGAACCGCGAAGAACTGGACTATGGCAGGATGTTGGGAATCCTACGGGCGGGCGAAACGACTTCCCTTGACGAGCTTGTTGACTGCAGTCTGTTTTCTGCAAGGGAGTCGTTCTTGAAGAGGCTGGGCTCAGGAGCTGCGGGAAGCACTTACCTTGTTGAAGCTCCTCAGTTTCAGAACCGACGCATGGCACTGAAGGTCCTGAAGCAAGCACCTGAAAAGGAATCTGAATCTGGAATCCTGTCCACGTTATTTCATAGGAACATCGTAAGGGTATATTATGCGGGCCTCAATCTTGTGAAACACATGGGGAAGGAACAATACGCCATTCTTATGGACTATGTTGAAGGAAAGGACCTCTCCGAGGTTTTGCGCCCGAGGGTAGATCCCAAGATCGCACTTGATCTAGGTGAGCAATTGTTAGAAGCAATTCGGTTTTTGCGCAGCAAGAATGTGTTTCACAGAGATCTTAGCGGGCGCAATATTCGGGTGACGCCTGAGGGACAACTCAAGATCGTTGATTTCGGTCTTGCTGTTGGCGAATTAGAAAGACAGAACCCCTACAATCGCCGATATGGTGGCCCAACCGATGTCTTTTCTTGGGGCCTGTTGTTTTTTGAGATGTGTACGGGGCGACATCTTGTGGAGGAGCATGTTGCGAATGAAGGCCCTCGGGATTATGTTCGGCACCTTCATGCCGCGCAGCATGAGATCCGCACGAAAGAAGGTCAGCTGCATCCGCAGACCAAGAAAGATCTGTCACTCCTGCCCGATCAGCTTCGTACAATCGTACAGAAAGCGCTTGAATTCGAAGGAGGGGATTCGCCGATTGATGATCTCCTCGCTGGTTTGCATGAGGTTAGATTGGGTGAATCAGAAATCGAAGCACGCATCGGCGAATTGGCGGAATTGCTGGGAATATCCGTCAGTCGGGATCAATATCATCGGATACGAGGGTTGCTGAAATGACCTGCACGGCGCGAGCACAAAGTACCTTTGAATATCCACAAAGCTCCAACCTCGAACAACGAGGCTTTGGATGTGGGCAGCAGTCGCTGACATTGCTAATACTTGCCAATACGATGGTCCTGCTCCGTTCAGCGTTGACTGGTCCTTCGAGTAGATAGGCAACTCAAAGTTCGAGACATCGCATTTTGACGCCGGGGATCGAGAATATTGCGCCGTTCCGCAGCGTACGTATATGAGGAGAACATCGTCGCCAGATTTTTGTCCGGTTCACCGTGAGGGTGTGGCAGATTCCCTACTGCGTGATCGAACGCTCATGTGCCGCCCACCTCGATCGGTCTCCGTTAGAATTCTGGACTGACGAACTGAAAGGGAGAGTATGATGAACAATCCGCTCAACCGCATAAATAGGCCGCCCGCTTTCGGTGCTAGCGAACTGATAGAGAATGGCCAGTCAGCGTTTCTGTTTGGGGGAGTGAGATGGAGTTGCTGAGTGTAACGACTCCGCCGTGGTTTGTATATTCCATCTATGTGTTGCTGTCCGTACTCGCCGCGCGTTTGGTGGTGAGCATGCTAAAGGCGGTAGAGGTCAGGGCCAAGCACAAATTCACAGCTGCGTTCAGGACGAACTTCCTCTTGGGTGTCAGCCCAGATGAACGCCAAAGCGACTACTGGCATCCTCTAGTTCTTGGATTGCTGGAAGCGACCGCATATCCAATCTTGATGTTGGCCGGGAATTGGGAGTTCATTGGCGCCTGGATCGTCTTGAAGACCGCTGGAAACTGGGAGCGCTGGAAGAAGAGCCGGCTCTCTTTCAATCGCTTTTTGATAGGCAACGGAGTTCTTCTGTCGCTCAGCTATCTGTTCACCCGCCTGGTTTGCAGATAGTCTTGAACGACGCGCCGTTGCATCGGCGCCAGGCTTCATTGATTGGGTGTCGCAGGGGTGCCACGTGAGCCTCCTGCAAAATTCTCGGTTCTCGGTGGAGAAGCGGGGGCGAGGTCAACAGATTCGCGACATTCCGAGGCATTCAAAAGGTGCAATAACCAATTGTTATCAAATGGTTGTGAAGTGAAGAATATATTATTTGGGTGTCAGGTAGACTCGGATAGATAACTGCCCGGGTCTACCTGACACCCAAAAAACTCGAACTCTGGGTCGATTCCTTCCCTGAGGAGACCCTTTGAGCCATTTGGTGACGGAGTTGCCGTGTTTGCCGATCAAGGTGGCGATGTCGCCGAGCAGCCATCATGAGTTCCTGCGCACACCGACGATGATTGCGGGAAACATTGCGGCCATCATGCAAACGTGTCCCCTTTCGCTCGAATCGCTGTCCGTTTTCCCTCGAATTGCTGTCCGCTTTCGCTCGAATTCGTGTCCCCTTTGCGTCGGGCTCCGCACGCCCGCCATTTCCGGGTTGATATCGTGTCCCATGTAATCCTGGAGGCACAAAGCACCATTTGCCACTCACGAGCACTTACGCCGAGCTCGCTGCTTGCGCTGCGGCCCACGGTAGGGGTGAGCTTGCCCTCAACCCCCTTCAAGGCATCCTTGAGGGTGTCTACCACTGGAACGGCAATGGGTGTACCGCGACGTTTCCTCATGCCTACGGTGATCACCCCGTTGACCTTGTCCGTGGATTCGAGGGAACACACGTCTGAGGCTCTGAGAGCAGTGAGCAGCCCCAACAGGAAAGCCCTCTGCACGTCTGGACGGCTATCCAGTGCCCCGTACACGGCTGCTATCTCCTCATCACTTGGGATGGGCTTGGTAGCGTTCTCAGTGGCATCTACCAGCCTCGGGATGGACCACGTGAGGTAGCTGATACCCACAGTACCCTTAAGGAAGGTAGCAAGGAGCTTCAATTCCCTGGTGATCAATCGAGCACCCGCGCCATCTTCGCGACGGAGCTTGACGTAATCCATGATTTCCGACTGCTCGAATTGAGGTAGGTGATGAGCACCCAGGTGCTTCACCAACCGTTTACCCACTGCTCGGTAATCGAGCAGGGTAGAAGCAGCCAAACCACGTACCTCAGCATCATCAATGTACTGCGTTACTGCTTCGGACAAGGTAGTACCGCTGTCCCTGGTGACTAATTGATCGAAGGGCAAGGGCGCGCCCGCATTTGTCCACGCCGGCGATGTGGACCAAACGCCGATAAACGAGGGGGCTCACACGAGCCCCCTTTTTTCAGTGCCGGATGGGCGGCCCTCGTCAAGGCTTCTTCAGGAACCGCTTCAGGTCCTTTACCGCTTGTCCTCCGAGGTTCTCCCCGAGCGCTCGATACGCTTCGAACTGTTCGTCGTCGAAGAACTGATCGGCGGTGGTCTGGTGCGGGAAGTTCCCGTGCGCCTTCGCGTAGTTCGCGACATGCACCGGGATGCCCTTCTTGGGAATCGATGACTTGATGTAGATCAGCCGCCCTGTGGAGGGCTTCTTGTGACGCGAGTTCTTGGGATAGAAGATCTTGCCGATCACCACATTGGCCGAGCTGGCTCTGTAACCGGCCGGAGTCTCGTCCCGATCCATGACCTTTGTCAGGTCGATGTCGATCCGGATGTTCTCCTCGGTGAAGGCCATCCGCACGGCGTTGTTGAACGAGCCGAACGCGAGATCGCCATCGGCCTCGGCGTCGCAGACAACGATGATCCTGCACCGGCGTTGGAGCAACGGCAGCAGCGCCACGTTGTCGCCCGTGTGGCCGCCATCCGAAACGTTGACCTTCTTTCGCCGCGCCGTGGACTGGCCGAACGCCTCGTAGTAGAGGTACCTCGGCCAAAAGGTCAGCCGCCACCAACGATAGGTTGGCTCTTTCTCGCGATACTCCCACGGGTTCTCGGTCCAATAGCCCAGCCGCACGTTGAAGAGCGTCGTCACGAACGCCTGTGCCACAAAGGTGTTTGGCCCCATGGCCGAGCCCACCGCCGCCGCCGAAATCGTCATCGCCCGTGCAAGCCGGGTTGTGCCTTTGCGGTACTTCTCGGTTGGAACCCACCCCGTCACCCGCGAACCGATGAAGTCACGGCTGAAGATGAAGTGCTCGGAGAGAAACGATTTGCGGTTCAGCTCCTGAGACCCGGTGAGATTCAGGGCCGCGACGATCAGGTGGTACGGCCCGCGGCCGTTGCCCCTCCCGAGATGTTTGAGATGCAGATCCTCGTTATCGCGCAGCACCGTCAGCGGCTTTCCCTGGCGGGTCAGTCCCGACCGTTCGGTGCGGGCATCGGTCTTGAGGTAGGCCTCGGTCAGGCGATCCCGGTAGAAGTAGTGAGGCGAGATCCGGTTGGCGTCGACGATGACCGCAAAAAAGACAAACAGCGCGGCGCACCCGACAAAGATCATGGCGCTCCACTCCATGACGCTGTACGTCCCGACCTCCCGGTAGAACCCCAGCAACAGCGCCGACACCTCGGCGAATCCAAAGGCGAGGAAGAGCACCAGCCCGATGTTGGCCAACGGCCGCTGGAGCCAGCCACCGAGCTGGAGGGCGCCGGCGTCGCTCCCGCGACTGGCGAAGTAGGCGATGGCCAAGGCGGCCAGCGACCAGAAGAACTTGAACGGCAGGACCGAGAGAGCGAAGAGAAAGACGAGGCCGATGGGGACCGCAACGGCGGCGAGCAGTCCATAGATGCTTGCACCACGCAGGGTGCCGTAGAGCGACCGCCGGAACCGACTTTCTTCGATCCCCCACTTACCCTTCCAAGCCAATCTCGCAAACTGTGATTGCAGCACGTGAGTCAGGGCGTGACTCGCCCACAGCCCCCCGATCGCAAAGGCCAACGGAACCAGCAGCGCCGCCAGACCGAATTGCGGGCTGTTCGGGAAGCGGTAGTACCACGACACGAAGATCATCAACCCCACGGCGACGACAACCGACAAGAGATTCAACCACCAGACGAACCTCGACTCTAGCTCGTCCTCGATGGTCCAACCGGCCCTGGTCTTGTCGGCGGGCGGGACCCCGACCTGATCGAAGTTCCGAGCCAGAAACGTGGCGAGAGCGACGGGGCCGGCGCACCACAGCACCCCGAGAAACACGATCCACAACAGTTGTTTCCAGCAGCCCTGAGCCGCTGCATACAAGTGGCGGAACGGTGGCTCGACGCGATCATCGAACCACACCTTCGGGACCGCTTTGACGTACTCGAGGGTGCCCATGTCTTTCTCGCCCTCGATCACCAGCACCCCGGTCGGTGCGAGCGTCGACAGGTCCTGCTCGATACCGGTCAGCACCAGATGGATCGCCGCAACACAGGCCACGAGGAGCAACGCAAACAGAAACACCGTGTGGAACGTGCCCGGCAGCACGCTGCCGACCGCCCGTTGGACATCGCGGCTCAGCAGACGGCTGCGCGGGATCAGGTACTCTCCGTGGGTCCGAAGGTGGTGAATCTGATGCCGAACATCCAACTCGGGTTTTTTCGGGGGGTCCTGGTCTTCGGTGTCCTCGTCGCAATCCCCCAGCCCGGTAAATGGAAAGTTCTCTTTGTCCAACCCGGTCTCGGAGCGGTCGCTGAGCAGCGACGTCAAACAGCTGCCGATGTAGCCCCCACCCGACACCGTGCTCAGGTAGTCGAACCGCTTCATCAACCCCTTCGTACTGCTCGTCAGTGCCTGCATCACTCCGAGGCAGAAGGTCGCCGAACGCACCCCGCCACCTGAGAACGCCAGCCCCCACAGCGGAGCATCGTCACCAATCGGTGGAAGCTCGTTCTTGTCGCGTCGATCCGCAAGATACTTCTTCTCGACGTCGATGACATGGGCCAGATCCGGCGTGAAACCGGTTCCTTCTCCCTGTCCACCCGTCTCTTGCTCGGCCATGGCGCCCTCCGTTTCCAACCTGTCGACGATGCAGAGCGACTCAGATCACCAACTCCCAGAAACAGTGACCGTCGCCCTCCTCGGTTTTTCGAGATCAACACTCACAATCTAGGTTCGCCGCTTGGCCGTGTCAAAAACCGCGCTGCGCTAGGTCCGCCAGCAGCTCCCGATAGAGCGAGTACATGGGAAAGAGCGTATTGTCCCTCGGCCTGTCATCGAGGCATGGCAGATAGCGCCCCTCGGTAAGAAGAGGCGGAACGGTGGTCTCCACCGCCCGGCGGACAGCCTCTTCGTCCCGGCTCAGCGCCGTGGAATCGATGCCGCCGATGAGGGCGACGTCGGTTCCGTACTCCCGCCGGAGGATCGAATACTCCATCCGCGCGCTCATGATGTTGCTGATCCAGAGGCAGTTGAAGCCGGCATCGAGGAGCGAGGGCAGAAGCGGGCTCAGGTCGCCACCCGTGGTGCAGAAGATGCGAAACGGCACGTGGTGGTGATCCAGGAGATCGATCACCTTGCGATAGCCCGGGATGGCGTATCGGTCGAACATCTCCGGTGAGACCAGCGGACCGCTATTCGAGGCGATGGGTTCGTAGAACGAGGCGTAGTCCACCGCCACCTTCGAAAGGACCCGATCGAGACATTGACAATAGAAATCCGTGGTTCGGTCCATCAGGGCTTCCACGAGCGCGGGCCGGTTCACCAGGGCGTCGCAGGCCGACACCAACGAGTCCCAGTCGATCACGCCGAGCATCTGGAGCAGCCCGCCCCCCGACGCGTCAACATACAGGACCCGGCCCTCCCGACTGAGCCGCTCACACCGGTTCTCGAAGTCACGGGCGTACCGTTTGGGATCATCGGGATCGTAACGTTCGGCGAATGCACTCGGAGATTTCAGGAGATTCGGGGCCCCCGTGTAAAACGGCGCACTCCTGAGCTCCAACCCGACCGACTCGTGGGTCTCCAGCCGGAAGTACTCGGCCACCGATGTCCCCCGTGGAAGACCCTGTTCCCGCCAGATCTCGAGGGTGGAGTCGGCAGGCTCGAGGTCGAAAACGGGAAAACGATCCGTCTCTCCTCCAGCGAGAGTGGCAAGGAACCGTTCCTTTTCTCTCATCGGCCTTCCTTCCTGCAATTCCCGAGGTGATCGAAGGTCCGACGGATCATGGCACGAACGATGGCAAACGGGCCCGAAGGAAGGCGCCAACCCTTGACCCGTATCAGAATTATAGGCGATGTTCAGGATCCAGCGATTCTCTGTCTGGCTGTTCGAAACGGGTCCGAATAAGAACACAGATCAGGTCCGGGAGTAGATCACGCCAACCAATCCTTGGTCTGTATCCGGAGTGATAGACTGAGCCTTGGCTCAGTTGACTATGACGCGAATAACGAATCCTGCCCAGAGCAATTCAGGGGTGGCGATGCAACACCTGTAGCCGGATAGCGAAACTAATTGACGAGGGCGGATTCGAACGGCAGGAAGCCATCGCATGGTCGCCTCGTTCAACGACGGCAGACGGATCGGATTATCGTAATCTGTGGCAACCAACACCCTGGACAGGTTCGGTTCCGTGCGACTCATCTCATCGAAGGGTTTATAGCTGGGAGGCGCTTTCTCACATCGACACACGCGTGTAGACTCGCGGAGAGGAGGCCACGATGCCGCTCACAGCCTATTTTCTTGATGTGGGGGACTGCCACAGCACCTTCCTCCAATTCGCAGACCATACGAACCTCCTCGTCGACTGCGGCAGCGGAGACCGGACAACCGCTCAGCATCTGCGCAAGATATCCCGGCTCGACCACGTCGTCATCACCCACCCGCACGCCGACCACATCCGCAGCCTCGCCGACCTCCAAGGTAAGGTGCGCACATTCAACCTCATAAAACTGCCTACTATCCAGACCCCTGTTCCGACGCGGACAAGCCCCATTTCGACGCCTATTACGACCTACGGCGTAACGGAACGATCATCGCCAGCGGCGATACACTCAAGAATGACGCAGGGGCAACAATTCGTGCACTCGCCCCCGCCACTCCGCCGTCGGCAACTAACTCCTCGACCGAGTTGAACAACGCCAGCGCAATCCTCTACATCTCGTTCGCCAATCGGACGTTCCTCATTTGCGGCGACAACGAGCAAGAATCGCTCCGCGCCTTCACTGATCGCTGGGTGGAAATGCATGTGGATGTCCTCCTCGCACCGCACCACGGCCAACAAAGCGGCTTCAACGCCGGTTTCGTCAAGCACGTCGACCCAGACTGGGTGATCATCAGCAGTGGCTCGCGCAAAGACTGCGACGCCTACGACAACTACGCCAACCTCGCGCACCAGGTTCGCGCTAGACTGTTAAGGGTTACAGGACGGAGACAAAATGGACAGAATAACGAGGCCGTTGCTCAGAGCTTTTGTGTCAGAGAACTCGTTTGAGGCTCTAGCCGAGGACATCGCGTTCGAGCATTTTGCTGGCTGGCTCGTCACATCGGATCACTATTCTGAGACGTTCTCTACCGAGGATATTGCTGTCGGATCCGGCGGGGACTGTGGGATCGATTGCATTGCGGTAATTGTCAATGGCTGTT
>SDBT01017129.1_pt1 | contig 11457 bp, 11 predicted proteins | sample 2277101 | NCBI WGS metagenome assembly SDBT01 (sample SAMN10404973, study PRJNA504765) | marine sediment metagenome | isolation source: marine sediment core GS10_PC15, 103 cmbsf | place: Arctic Ocean: Southern Knipovich Ridge | collected 2010
TTCGAGGGTTTACTTTCCACTTTTTCTATTTCCTTAGGTTTTTCTTTATCTAAAATTTCAGTCATATTTTTTTACCTCTATTTGGAACTAAGGATTATTATCAGTAGATAAAAATTAGAAAATTTATATGTCTCGATGAATATTCTGAAGAAGATTAAGTACTCAACGATTAAGGATAAAGTAAATTCAGTATTAAAATTATAAAATATAAAATTGGATAGAAAAACCCTCGATTTCTTCAATCTTTCCTATTTAATCATTTTTGTCAATTTGTATAGAAATTATGAAAAAAATTAATCTCCAGTAGGTATGATAGTTTTTTTTTCTATCAATAAAACAGATGTGCGAGTCGGAGCTCTTGTACGGTGTTTTATCCCCATTGGCACTGTAAAGCCTTGATTGGGCTTTAACCTTACTATATCATCTTCTAAGTCAATTAAAAGCTCTCCTTCAATAACCAAAAAGAATTCGTCTTCCTTTTCGTGTTTGTGCCAATGAAATTCTCCCTCGATGACGGCAAGCCTTACAACAGAATCGTTAACATTGCAGAGAGATAAGTTTTGCCATTTTTTTGAACGGTTTGCTATTAAAATTGAGACGTCAATAATCTCTAAGGGCTTAAATTTAACCTCAAGATCAATCGAATATTTATTATAATCACTCATTATTAATCTCCATCTTTTTGATGCAAAAATATCTGATTAGTATTGGGATTAGAATATTGCTTCTTTAATATAAATATTAAAAATTTATACTCGTCTACCTTTTTAATAATAAATAGAATCTAATCTATTCTAATAAAGATAATAATTATAAAGAGACACAAGATTGGTTCGTCCCCCTACTGAAAAAAATATCTGCTTGCGCTGTAAAGGTGCGAGATTATTAAATGCAACTGAAGCGGTGTCAGAATATCTCTACTTCAAAGGACACGTTCCAGAATCAACAATTAAGAGAGTTTTTTCGGCTGGGTTATTGGGTCTAAATCTTGTTAGAATTTAGAAATTATACTTACTTTATTAGGAGGGGGTACCACGGGGGAGGGATGAAATATTCATTAAACAGAATAGGGGAAAAAGATATAATATTAATGATTATATAGTAGGGTAAGAAAAAAATAGTCAATAAATTAAAAAGGATGTATGGAAAATGAAAAGGGGAAGCTTAATAAATTTAATAGGTACAGCAATTCATTGGTGGTTATGTGAAAATTGTACTGAAAAAGAAGATAAATTTAGTCAAGTTAGAGCATTATTATCTGAATTTTATTATTATGCATTTTCGTTACATGAAATTATAAAAGAAAAAGGATTTTCTCCCATTGAAAGAATTAATTCAAGTATAACATCGAGTGGAAAGGGTGGAATCTATTTCATAAACCAATTGGAACCACTCCAATTCTCAAAATTAAGAAGTATTATCGCTCTGATGGGTGATATCAGCTACTTTTTCATACAATTAAAAGAGTTAAGTAAGGATTTGGATAATAAATCCCTTTATAATACCTTAGATAAGTATTCCTTATTAAATGACGAATATAGGAAAGTCAGAATTTATTTTACTCACTTGAATGCCAGGATTGGAAAAGATCGAGATTTACATGGAGTAACTGGAGCGTTAGAAATTCAAGATTTAGGTTTAAAATTTAAAAATGGTGCACAAGGATGTTTTTATTTAGGATTCTGTGGGGATAAGGTATTTTTTCATGATCAGCAAGATAAAGGATTACCAGCAAGTCCAAAATGTGTATCCTTTGGAAAAAATGAAATGCGATCATTTTTTTTACTTTTTAAAGAAGTCTATGAATTACTTGTTTCTCATAAGATTCATTCCGAGAATTGTAATTATCCCGCATCGGATAAAATATTCACATTATAAAGATATTTGTTTTCCGAATAATGAGGAACGGGCACCACGGGGGAGGGAGGGACGGAACATCGTTGTAAGTATGCCGGTGAATGTAATAATTTTTTTAGAAATTCTTTATGTAGTTCTTGGGATTACAATGTTGAGAATTGTATAATCTATAAACTAATGGAAGATGTCAAGGAATTAAAGAGTAAGATAAAATAAAATCAAAAAAAAATATTAGTTTCTTGCTTATTATGACATCAACATACAGTTATAAAGATTAGATTGATTTTATCCTAATTGTTAATTTCATTGTTTAATTTTCTTCAATCCAAACTGCAACATTGTTATAAATTTGAAATTTCATAAAATCTGCTTCCTCGAAAGCAGTTTTTAAAGTAAATATATTAATTTCATCCTTACGTTTATCCTTTAAATCATGATTAAAATAATAGAGGGCAATTTTACATGTGTCTTTTCCATGACAGAATTGAGTTAAATCAAATTCATATTTCTGTTTTAATGCTTTTTCCAAAATTTCCTTAACATTTTTAGTTTTTAATTGACTTGAAGATTTATTTGTATTATGGTGACTAATTAAATAATGAATACAAATGTCATAATGGCAAAAATTCTTGGTATCAAATAAGTTACTTTTATGGATAAATTTAAATGACAAATTCCAATTATGGAGATAGTTTAAATATCTCAAATATGCCAAGATTAAAGCTTTTTTAAGTATCAATTCTCTGAAAGTTTTACATCCATTTTTTTTTATAAAACGTTCTACAATGTTTTTCGTTATATTATTAATAAGTACTAAAATTTTTTCAATAGCACTAGACATAAATATCCCCATTTCTAAATCATGATAATCAGTTAGAAAGATATTGGGTTCATTTATCATTTTTTTAGTTATTCTGTCCAAATCTGCATCAACAATTGCACAAAATTTAGCTATGTTTTGATGTGTTTTAGCTAATTTGATAACCATTCCTTTGTTATATTTATTTGGAGCTGGAGGATAATAAAAGAAGACTTTATCTTTTTCAAATTTAAAATATTGAGAATAAAAATCAAGATCTTCTTGACCCTCAACTAGAATAACAAATTCCTGGTTTTCGAACTCAAATCTTATTGAATTTAATAACTCTTTTATATTGTATCCATAATCTTTATACGACATTATTTATCTCCTATTAATCGTCTAAAGTATGCATTTTTAACATCTGATCATCGAAATTACCGACAATAGCAGGAGAATGTGTAGCAATTATAAACCTTGGATTTAAATGTTTACTTAATTTTAAGATATCATCAATAAAAGTGCGTTGCCATTTAAGATGTAGAGATATTTCTGGTTCATCTATTAGAATCAATGAATTTGGTTTTAAAAGGAAAATCAAAAAATAAGATAGAAGAATTAAGTGTTGTTCACCAGAAGATAATTCCCAAGGTTCAATAATGACATTATCATTAGTAATAAATTGAAATCCGTTTTGACGTGATATTATCAATTTTTTACCCTTAAAATGCAAAGCAACAAAATCATAAAACAACTTTACTTTTTCTTTTAATTTTTTATATATATCAAATTTCTTAGTTAAACCATTATTAAAAACAACAAGAGCATCATATAATTTGGAAATAGTAGCTTGCTCTTCACTTAATACGCGCTTTTTTCCCTTTTTTGCATTAACCGGAGTTTGATAAAGTCCTAAATCAATCAATTCTTGTTCTAGATTATCAATATCTTTCAAATCCTCTTTTAATTGATTAATTAAATCGGGTGTGATTTTAAGATCAACTCCTGATTTTATTTGTTCTAATAGCAAATTAAAAAACTCACTATCAAATTTTCTGCTAATAGAATTAGCTTTTTCGTTAATTTCTTCTATTTTTTGTTTTAAATCAGATTTTATAATTTTTAAAGGGATTTGATAAGAATATTCCTCCTCATACTTAGAATATCTCAAAATTTCGGGCCGTTTAATAATCCGAACGAGGCTTTCAATAGATTCTAATCTGTTAGTTTGTATAAAATAAATACTTAATCTATTTAAGTTAATATCAATTATAGGGCCAAATGAGTAGGAATCCATGAAATATTCTGGATATTTTCTAATAAATCTATAACCTTCGACAGGAGATTTAATAATTTCTTTCGTTTCTATATTTATAACTGGAAAATCATTAGAATCTTTCAGAGGTTTCCAAATTGGATTACTTAGAAAAATCTTTCTCACATCTGAGGGGTGTAAATTTCTAATATTTCTACGCTTCTTGTTTAATTGAAAATCAAATTTTTCACCGTCTTTAAGTGTTAAACTTGACTTTAGAAATTGTGGAGTTCTTCTTTCAAATGATATTGTAGTTTCATTTTCAAATTTGAAAGAAATTTTTGAAAATTTTATTGTTAATACTCTTTCATATTGTCCTGTAAATAAATAAAAGATTAATTTTAGGAATGTTGTTTTACCACACCCATTTAAACCATGTAATATCGTTAATGATATTTCATTAGTTTTTAAACTAAATTCGTAGTGATTTTTAAATAGAAGATTTTCAACTTCGATACCAATAAAAGACTTAGGTTCTAAATGTATATCACTAATTTTAACATAGTCTTTATTTTTTGCAAATTTTAAAATACGTATTTGTTCAATTGAATCTTTATCAAGGGCTAAATCTTCAAAAGCTTCTAATGCAAGTTCTATAATCTCTTGGTATACCATAACGTCTTGAAGATTGCCTTCTATTGTAATATCCCCCGCCATATAAGCGCTCGTAGTATCAATCTCACCAAAGACCATTGCTGCAATGATATTCTTTATACTGGCTAATGTAAAACTTGGCTTCTCTATAAAACCCTCGCCATAATCAAGTTTTCCGTCCCTTAATATAAACCATAACTGTTCTCTAATATCTGTTATAATTATTTGTATTTTAATATCCATATCTTCCAATTCTTCCCTTAAATCTACATTTTCTCTAGATATCTGCTTAAAGAATTCAAACATCTTTAATATATCAACTAATGTAGCAATTTCCGCACCTTTATCTATTATATTCCGTAATTCCATCAATAAGGCTAAATCAACCATTTATAAAACCATAAACTTTTGTTTTTAAAATATATATTTCTAATTATAAACATAAGAAACTAGTTTTTATTTTTTTGTAAGTATCCAAATAATTTTACTTCAAACACAGAAAATCTTTCTAATTGAGTAATTGGTATAACAAAAAAAGTAATTACGCATCACTATAAAGTAATCTTAAAAAGAATTAGTAATTTAAAAGCATTTGATAAAAAATTATTTTTTTTAATTTGCCATAAAAAAAATCCCAAATCACAAAAGGTAGATAAGAGAAAAAACTAGATAAAGATGATAAAAATTATAGGAAAATATTACCTCATACTAAGGAGATCTGAAGATTGTAGATAAGGCTTTTGTAAAAGATGCTAATGTTAAATATATATGATTTATCAATTTTTTAAATATTAAAAATTGAAAAATATTTTGATTTTGCTAAAGAATTTATTGGTATTACATCTAAGGGAACCATCAATATTAGAGAAGAAGAAAAATTCTCAAGAGGAAAAAATTTTACTCTATCTTACTGGTAAAATTTATGCTAAAGAAGCAGGGTTTAAAAGAACCAAAGGAAAGTAGAATTTTAAGAGAATTAAATGTATTTGTATCACTTGTCGGGATGATATGTTAAAAAAACAATAGAAATACTCCGAGGATTACTTCAAATATAATCGCCGACAGACCACCGATAACTGTCAGGATTTTAAAGCTGCGATTTGTTTTAAAATTAGGTTTTATTAGTTCTATTCCATTACCTAAGCCAATCAAAATGCTGGCGACAATTCCTAGCCATCCAATAAAGAGGGGTACCAATACATAGGTAACTAACACAATTGAAAATGCGAGTGAACCAATGGACCATAAGATCATTCCAAATTTGAACCTAGAGCTATTTGTTTCGGTAATGGTACGAGCTAAATCACTTAACGAAGATTTTTCAGCACCACTAGTACTTGAGTATTGTCTTGCTATTTTGAGAAATCCCCCGTAGTTTTTATCATTATAGATAAGGATCAAGCCCTCTCCCATTCGACAGATGAGAAGAACAATTCCAAGTATTATGTTATATGGGGGACCATAAACAATAAATAATATTATAGTAAGTGTAATGACGCTTACATTATGTACGAGCGCTAACCCGATACTAAATTGAAATTTTTTTGGACCATCGTTAATCTTTTGGAGCCAAGCTTCTTCGTAATCTGTTTCTACTTTATAACCAAATGCCGGTAGCACTATCAAATATAAAACCATAATAAACAGAAATAGAAAACCAGCCAATTTTATTAGGATAATCAAGGGGAATCTTCCAATTTATTCTTCTTTTAAATTTATAATCCCTACTATAAAATCAATTATTATTGACACAAATTTTTCTTTTGCTTTAAATGATCTCCTTTAGAAATATAAAACAATCCCAAGACTACTTCAAAAAAATTTATATTATTATTTCTATAAATATTAAAAATTTCATGGTTATAACCCTATTTTTTAGAATTTCATTTTCTAATTAAAAAGATTACAAAACTGAATATAATGTAAAGAAAGTTAATACTAATACAAAGAAATTTCAAACTTTTTTTGAAGAATGGAACAATTCCATTTAATTTTTTTTCTTCAAGTATAAATTAATTTCTTTCTATTAGTCAAATGTTGCAGATTTTAATATAAACTTCGTATATACAAAAGATTTTTATTGAATTATTAAAAGTTAATAAAATATATATAAACAAATAGAGTCACTCAACTTATTAAATTATTAACAATATAATATATTAATAAGTAAATATGTGTATAGTATAATTAAGAAGTTACTTTATAAATAAAGACTTCTTATTATATATATGCTAGAAGACGAAAATAATTTTTTGAAATTATATGAAGAGATTACAACTATTCGACAATTATTGGAAATTTTAGCAAAAGATGGCATTATTAAAGAAATTGAGAAAGTTGCTTCAACAAAAGAAAGAAAGACGGCTTGGAATTTGTTGGATAGTAAATTAAGTACAAGCGAAATAGCAGACAGGGTTAAATTCTCTCAAAGAGCTGTTAATGAGTTCATTAAAGATTTGAGAGAAAATGGATTAGTTTTAAGTCTTAAAAGAGGGTATTACAAACGCAAATTTGATTATTTATTCCCTGAACAAAAATAATATGTGTATAAATATGATATCAGAAAAGAATTTGTTAGCAGATATCTTAGAAAAGCTACAAAATATAGAAATTCTCCTAAAAATTGGTAATAGAGAGGTTATTAATAAGTTTCAAGATGAAATAAAAAAGGATCATGTTTCAAAAAGGATTTTGGATTTAGCAGATGGAACATTAAGTTATTCTGATCTAGCAAAGAAAGTAGCCCAAAATGAAAACGTAGCTCAAATAACGGTTAAAAAGAAGATATCGAATTTAAAGAGTATCGGATTTCTTATAACTAAAAGAGAAGGTAACTCTGTTTTTTATGAAAAATCAGATTTATTTGATTAGGATATGTTATGACTAAAAAGAGAATTTATCAAAATAATCAAGAAATTGAACAAGTATTTGAAGTACTTGAAGATTATATTAGAGATAATCATCAGTTATGTTCTATAACTGATATTAAGGAAATTACTAATTTATCGAGAGACAAGTGTGATATGGCTATAGATTTTCTAATTAAACAAAAAAGAGTGGAAAAAATATATGAGGGAAGAGGTAATCCTACTATTATTATTCCAAAATACTTACTTGATGAGATTCTACAATTACAATCCAAACCAAAATGGATGAAAAAATACTTCTTCGTAGAAAAAACACCAATCTTGGAAAAAATAGCTAATTTGAAAGAGGAAATAAATAGATATGGAATAATCGAAAGATTACTATATGCAACAGATATACCCTTAGAAGTATCCGTAACCTTTTGTTTAAAATTATTAGATTTTGAAGAGGTGACTCATCATTTAAATGAAGGGGATAAAGATGTCTCTTTCAAATATAAGGGGAATAAATATTTAATTGAAGTTGAAGGAACTAAGAAACAAGGAGATAAGAGAAAAATAACTCAGCTAAGAGGATGGGTCGATAACGAAGTCATAACTAATAACCAAGAGATTGATAAAATTAAAGGCGTTTTTGTAGTTAATCATTACAGAAATTTAGATCCTGATGACAGAGGAGATCCTCTTACATTTCACAGTAAAAAGTTTCTTAAACTCTATAAGTACAAATTTTTCACAACAAAATTTTTATACGATATTGTAAAACAAGTATTAGATAATTCGTTATCTAAAGACGAAGCCAAAAGTAAAATAATTGATGGAGAGGAATTTGATGAATAAAGTTGAAAATAACGAAGTAGTCAATTTATTAAAGGAAATCTTAAAATGGACTAAATTTCAAGCTTGGGGAAATGTAAAGACAGTTCTAAACAATGTTTTAAATGACGATATTAAAAAAGTTATTTATCATCAAAGTGATGGAAAAATAAGCAGTAGGAAAATAGCTGAATTGGTTCCAGTATCTTATTCTAAAATCGTTTCATTTTGGAATGAGTGGTCAAAATCGAACATCGTTGAGCCTATAAGTGTAAAAGGTGGAGGTTCAAGATTCAAAAAAATGTTCGAATTAGAAGATTTTGGCATCAAAGTGCCAAAACTTGAAAAGATTAAATCTGAAGATTAAGAGGTGTATTTATGATATCAAATATGAGGAAAAAGTATCATCGTAAATGTCCTTATTGTAAGGTAGAGATTGATCCGGTATTAATTCAATCGATTTCCAAAAACATTAGGTGGGGAATTGACCAAAATATGTGGTTAATGGGATGTCCTGAATGTTATATTGTATTTTATGATGATTCAATACCTGAACCGTATGATATTGTAAAAAATCGAAAATAAGATTAACATTAAAACTGGGATAAAGTTTTGATAAAAAAATTGAATTCCAAATTACCTTATATCTAATTTATTAAGAGATCTCGGATTTTTTGAAAATAATTTATCTTTAAGTAAAAACTGTTATCTTAATCAATTTTTACTATTGATAAAGAATTTGACTTACAAATGAATTTTAAGTATATTTCTATAAATGATCAGATTAATTTCTAAAAATTTATATTATTTTTATTATAAATATTAAAAATTTATACTCGTCTACCTTTTTAATAATAAATAGGATATTTTCTAATAAAGATAATAATTTTTAAAGAGACACGAGATTGGTTCGACCTCCAACAGAAAAGAATATCTGCTTGCGATGTAAGGGTTCACGTTTACTATGTGGTAAGAAAACTTGCCCAATCTTACTAAAAAAATCGGTTTTAAAGTCTCTTGTTCCGTTTGAGCTTGGTAAAACTCTTCGAGATGTTGAACTTTTTGGAGCTAGCCCTCCAGGATTTTTTGTCGGCCATTTTAATTATCCAAAAGTTTATCTTGGTCCATTGGTTCCCTTTCAAAAATTTGAAATAGACCTCAATATCTCTGATTATCACATTTTAGATGCTCCAGAGTTGTGGTTTGGAAAGAGCTTAGTTGACATTGTAAAATATAGGAGTAGTTTAGTGAGAAATAACTTTAAAATTGATGTTAATATTGGAAAAAAGACTCGAAAAAACACGCCGTCTCTAAAGCTTCAAAAATTATTAGAAACTTCACAAGAATTATCGATGGCGGCCCGTCCTGTAGATACTGAGACCAAATTAAAAAAGATGAATCTCAGAATGATGATGGATAACCATTCGTTGCCTATGGGACCTTCTGGTATGACCGAGAAAATCAGAATTACTGAAAATACAAAAGTTCATCCAAAAGTAGAATATGTCGTTTCCGATACAGATTTAAACGCAACCGAGGCAGTATCTGAATACCTATATTTTAAGGGACGAGTTCCCGAATCAACTATTAAAAGAGTTTTTTCAGCAGGTTTATTGGGTCTTAAAAAAAGACGAAAGATAGTCCCTACAAGGTGGAGCATTACCGCAGTTGATGATATTATTTCTAAAGCCTTGATCAAAGAAATCAAAAGGTTCCCTGAAATTAATGATTACCAAATATTCGAAAACACTTACTTAGACAACCACTTTAAAATTCTACTTTTCCCTGGTAAGTTCTCTTATGAAATGAACGAATGCTGGAATATGAATTCTTTGTGGAATTCTTCTCTTGATGGTGTACAGCGTGCTCTAAAGCCTCAAATTATGACTGATTATGAGTTCTATAATGGTAGAAAGAACTATGCTAGTAACATAACGGGAGCATACTATGCAGCGCGTAAATCCGTTTGCGAATACCTTTTTGATATTAAGCGCCAAGCACGCGTGTTAATCTTTAGAGAAGTCTCTGGGGGGTATGTTTTGCCGCTCGGGGTGTGGCTCATTAGACAGACCGTAAGAGACGCATTGTTTACAACTGATCCTATTAAAACTGATAATTTTAACGATGCCCTAATTAAGATGGCTAGAGGCTTTGATGTTGATTACAAGTACTGGAAACATAGCAGTAAACTAATTAATTTCATTAAAAACCAGAGAACGATAGATAATTATTTATAAATTCTCTTTTATTCAAAGAGATTGAATTATCTTGTAGATTAAAATTGATTTAATATAAATAATATTTAAATTTATTAAGTTTGATGAGAAGAAGTTGTAAAATACTACTAAAGTCAATAATTATTTTTTTTTCGACAATTGCAGTTTGGACTTCCCTTACCTATTATTTACAGCTTAAACAAGTGCACGAATGGCACTTTTACGAGCTAACTCTTATAAGGGGGATATCGATTAGCTTACTTAACGTGTTATTTTATGGCATCGTGCTAGTTACAAATATCCGAATCTATAGAATCATTTTTGCATCGCTTGCTGTTTTTGGAATAATTGCTTGGAATATCTCGTATCTAAACGGTATCCTTGAATTAGGATTATTGTCAATTATTTTTGACGATTTTCTTGAAATAGTTTTGTTTATTTCAACTGCAGTCATCGCACCCGGATTGCTTGTTCTCATTGCTTATTACATAAAGAAATATACTTCTAAATTCGAGAGGAACTTTATAGGAAAATATCATATACATGAAGGATTTTTTGGTATACTATTAATCGTTTTAGCAATCTTTTTGTTCATAATTCGCACAATTGCTATACAAATTGAGGTTTTTCTTAATGAATTAAAAGTATTTTTAGCAATTATAATGATTTTTACCTATTTCTTTCTCTTTTTTGGAGGATTTTTTATATTAAGAGATATCAAAGATATAATCCACCTGAATTTCATAAAAAAGATAGAGAAATCTCCTTCAAATGAAGAACAACACTCTGATGTTTTCAACTCAATTAACCAAGACAATTTATCATTCTTTAAAGTTTCTAAGCTTCCAATTTTTCCAATTGGAATTATTGTAACAAGTTTGTCCTTTAGTATGATAATTTATGGAACAAAATTCATCCCAAGGGAAATTCTTAGTTCGGAACTAATACTTAATTACGGTTATTTATTCAGTCTTATTGCTGGTAGTCTCATAG
>SDBT01017130.1_pt1 | contig 11456 bp, 10 predicted proteins | sample 2277101 | NCBI WGS metagenome assembly SDBT01 (sample SAMN10404973, study PRJNA504765) | marine sediment metagenome | isolation source: marine sediment core GS10_PC15, 103 cmbsf | place: Arctic Ocean: Southern Knipovich Ridge | collected 2010
ACCTTTTTTACGCGTCCCAGAAGAAGTCTTCCTCTTTGTCGCTCTCGACGTACAGCTCGGCCACCGAAATCACGGGCACCGCCGGCGCTTTGGGCGGAGGTTTGACCTTGGGCGCCTCGCCCACGCCGTCGGCGGCGAGGAGCCGAAGGTACCGCAGCAGGTCGACCGGGTCGACGAGCTGCAGCTTGACGACGTGCGTGTGCACGAAAAGGGCAATGACGTCTGGGACCCCCATGCCCGCTCGGACGGAGTCGGCAAGGCTGCCGACAACGCCCCTCGGGAGGACGTTCTGGATCGCGGCGTTGGCCTTCTTGAGGAGGGCGTGGGCGTCTGCGGCCGGCATCCGCGGCGGCTTTTTTCCGCCGGCCGCGGCGGCGCCGAGGCGCCGGAAGAGGGCATCGATGCTGACCCCGGCCGGCCGGAGAAGGCGCAAACGAACGAAAAGAGCGTGGACGACAAGTTTGGGGCTTCGCGTGGCGATCTCGGAGACCTCGCCCATCGCGTCGACCAGCTCCTGCAGCACCTCGGCGTCGTACTCCGACGATCTGTATGCGTCGGCCAAGACGCGGTACGCGGCGATTTTCGCCTTTTCGTCGGGCGTCGTGACTTTCTTGGCGAGCAGCCCGAGAAACCCGCCGACTTCGGCGAGCCCGTAGAGCGACGTATGCTCCAGGTCGACGTACCCCCGCTGGAACACGTGCAGCTCGCCGCCGGGGCTTTCGCCTTTTTCTTCGTCGTCGCCGTAGTCCTCGTCGCGCTCGTCGCCGTAGTCCTCCTCGTCGCCGAAATCGACGGCGTCGTACTCGTCTTCCATCTACGTCTACGGCGAGAGAACAATTTGCAGAAACGTTTGCCCCGGTTTTTCTTTGACGGGGGGCGTAGAGAGAGCGATGGCCGCCGCGCGGAACACCCCACGCGAGACCCACTCTCGGTCCCTTCCGGCGGGCCGACCGAAGTGCCGCGCGCAAACCGCAGCTCTCCGGCCGTGCCGGAACGCACCGCTCCGGTCTCAGGCCCACGGGCCTAAAAATCGGCGGCATTGCCATGTCCACCGAGACCTGTCGATCCGGCGGCGCTGCCGAGCACCGACGGCAGCGGGCCGGCCGTGCCGCAGGCCGGCGTCCGGCCGACTCGAATACTGCTTTTCGCACCGCCGCTCGAGCGGCACCCTCAACCAAGCCTGCCCGATTTGCCTCGGCGCCTTTTGCGCGGGAGCAGACACCGTCGTGCTCGCCTGCGCGCACCAGTCCCACACGGCCTGCATGCAAAAGCTTCGGTCGCCGCTGTGCCCGGTCTGCCGCCACCCCATGTCCAACCTCCCCCCGGCGTTTGCCGCCGCGCTCCGCCGGCGGGCGCGCGCCGACGTCGACGAGCACAACGCCGCCGACACCCGCGAAGCTGTCCGCGATGTTCTCGAGGCGCTGTTTGCTCTGCGCGCGGCCGGACCGCCGCGCTACGTCGTGTCGCGCGACCCGCCGCGCTTCGTGGAAATTGGCGGGGGCGCAGAAAATTGAAACGCGCGCGGGGGGGAGAGAGAAAAAGGCCAGAGAAATGGACTATCTTGTCAAGTTGACAAAGGAAGTTCGTCAGAATAAACAATTTCAATCGCAAGTGCTGAAAACCGCCGATTTCTCAGACGAGGAAAGATTTAATCTCCACGACAAGATCAACTCATCGATAGTGAAGTTGCCAATTGAAGAAATTGAGTCAATGACTGAATCTTATTCTGATGTGTATTATCAACACAGATTTCTTGAAAGCTTGAATTTAGCCTTTCTCTAAAAAAATGGCTTTTATCGACAAAATTGATACATAAAAGGTTGGTCCACTCACTCCGTGCACCTCGATGGGTTGGTGCGGGTCGCGAGCAAAAAACACGTGGCTGAACGCCGCGCTGACATTTGCTGTCGTCGCGCTTTTTGTGTTAATCGCGTTTATGCTGTACGGCGGGGCGACCGGGATCGCCGACGGTCGGTATTACGCCGGGTTTGTCGACGCGACGTGCGCCGCCGCCAACGCCACTGTTGACGTGGACGGTCGCGGATGTGCCTTCGTCGACACGGTCGCTGCACCGCGCTCGGGCAGGACCCTATCGGATCCCGTCCCGGTGCGGCTGGTCCCGGTGCGGGTACATTTCCCTTTCGCCAACTCGCCGGCGTTTTGCGCGGCGATCGCCGCCGAATTCACGGCGGGCGCGCCGCAGCAGTTTTGCGTTGTCCGGCCGGCGACCGACCCTCGAACTGGTCGACACGCGGCAGTTCGAGGACGCGGCGACACCATTTCGGCCATTTCGGCGTTTTCGGTGTTCCTGGTCGTGGTCGCCGGCTTCGCGATGGCGGCCCTTCTGACGCTGGTGTGGTACGCTGTCGCGGCGTGCGCGAGAGATGTGATCGCGTCGCGGCGCGCCGGCGGAGGGTTCCACCCTCTGGCCGGCCGGCCGGCGCCCATCGAGCTCACGTGCGGAACGCAGATCCCGCCGAAGAGAGGGTCCCCCCTTCGAGGGTGATATCCTTCGGATTTTCCTTTCCGCGGGGAAAGGAAAGAAACGCCCAAGGTTTTTCGTCGACGTGTGACAAAGGGCGATGGAAGCCAAAACGGCAATGGAAGCCAAAACGGCGATCGTCATGGGAAGCGTCGAGCGGAGGCACAACCGCCGCGCGCTGGCCAACTTCTGGCGCACGAAAGCGGGTCGCGCGTCTGGGCCCGGGTCGTCGCGCGTCTACAGACTCCCGCGCGCGTCGGGCGCGTGGGCCACGGAAGCGGCCAAACCCCGGATCGCCCGGGGTGGACGGCCGCACTTGGCGCGGCCCCGTGTCGCGTCCCGGCGCCGCGGGTCGCGAGCCCGTGGGGCCGCACGTCCGAAGGATCCGCGGCAAGCGCGGCGCGCCACCCGGCGCCGCGGCACGACGCGGATCGCCCCGCAGACGCACAAACGCATTGAGGCCCTCGTGAGAGAAGGTATCGAGTTCGGGGGCGCGTTCCGGCTCGACGCGCAGCGAGGCGAGCTGGTGTGCGACCGCGTGGAAGCAGGCGCGGCCCGCTCGGTCTTGGTTCCGGCCGGCCTCGCGCAGTTTCACACGCACCCCCCGGCCTGCACGCATTTGGCGTGCAGCGTGGGCCTCCCGTCGCCAGACGACGTGGTCGATTTCCTGGCCGCCGTCAAGAAGGGCGAGACGCGCCACCACTGCGTGTACGCGCGCGAGGGGACGTACTGCATGGACCTCGCGCCGGGCGCCCGCGCGGAGCCGTCAGCCGCAGGGCGTGATGTGCGCGCGTCGCTGACCGCGTTTCGCGACGCCGCGCACGTCACGCCGCGCACGTACAAGAGTTTCCGGGCGAAGTGGGTGGCGCGAGTGCGGCGCCACAGCGTGCGGATCCGATTTTTCGCGAGGGGCCGGCTGCCCCGGCTGGCGCTGGGCAGGCCCCCCGGGGAGACAAACTGAGCAAAATTTTACCGCCCCTTTTCCTAAAGATGCCGCCGAACAGCGAGATCAACCGCACGCTGCAGTACATGATCGCCGACAACCTCGTCGACGCCGCCGACCCCAACGTGGCGAAGTTCCAGCAGTCGCTCGCCGCGCTGCAGCCCCTGCTCCCGCCCACCGCCCGCCGGGGGCCCAAGATGGCGCAAACGGAACACCGAAAAGGGGTGCCGCTGCGGCGGTTCCACAACAGCGGCGAAATCCTTCTCACGCGGAAAAAGCGTCGGCGCTCGCCGAGTCCGCTGCGCCACGCATACAGCCCGCGAGAAGAAAAAGGCCCGGAGCCCGGCCTCGCCGCCAAGGCCGCCGATATCGGCGCGCTCCGCGCGGCCAGTCGCCGCGCGGACGCCGAGACAGCCAACGCTCTCGCCGAGGCCATTCCTAACGAGTTTCTGTCTGACGCGATGGACCTCGTTGGGGGGAACCCCGTGTTCGATCGGGTCGTCGAGACCGGGAGCAAAGGCGAAATGACGAGGATGTTTATCAGCAAACTGCGGATGGAAGGGGGCAGGGCGCTCCAACTCGCGAGCACCATTGCCCTGCAGCGCGAGATGGAGCGCAAGGAGCGCTTCCTCGCCGACAAGGCCAAAAGCGACGCCGACCGCGCCGCCCGAGAAGACGCGGCGCGGCGCAGCAAAGAGCGTCGCCGGCTGTTGGTCCTGATGGCCGTCTTCGGGTCGCTGCTCGCGCTCGTGTGGTTCAACACCGGCCACCTCACGACGAAGGTCCTCGTCAGCCACGCCGAGAATTACTGGGAAATGTTCGCGACCCGCTTCGTCAGCACGTTCGAAGTGGCGGGGATCTCGCCGGCGTCGTCGCTGTCGATGGACAGCATCCGGGAGTGGTATTTGACCTCGCCCGTGGCGGGCGTGTACCAGTACACGCTTGCCGACCTCGAAATGAAGACATTTGCGATCCCCGCGGTCGTGTCCTCCGCCGCGCCGTGGTACAGCAGCGTCGGAGGCTTTGCGACGGCCGCAAAATCTGCGGCGTCGGGGCTCGCCTCCAAGGCCCTATCGTCTGCGGTGACGATCCCCGGAATCAGCCACCTGATCGCGTTCATGGGGCAGATTCTGAACATCGTCATCGGCCTGTTCCTCGCGATCCAGACGAAAATGTCCGCCCTCAAAGTGTTAGGGGTTTCGGCCGGGCTGACGTTCATGGCCAACCAGGTGCTCGAACATCAGGCGCTGCAGGGATTCCTCCAGTACGGGCGCTCGATTGTTTTGTCGGTCTTGGCAGCTCTGTCGCAGTCGCTGGCCCCGCACCTCGGCACTCAGGCCGTGCTGTCCTGGCTGGCCGGGTGCCTGTGCCTCGTGACGGTCGGCGGCATGATTCTCACTTCGCTCCATTGGTACGGGTGGACGCAGTGGCTCGTCGACAAGGGGCTGGCGGTGGGGGCGTGGGGGGCGGCGAAGGTTCGGCGGCGCAAAAAGGCGCGCGTAAGCCCGCCCGTGCGCCGCCCGCGGTCAGCGCGATTTTCGCCGCGGCCGTCGCCGGCGCAGGAGCGGCTCGAACGCCGGATTCGGAGGCTGTCGCCGCGGTCGTCGCCGGAGCTCGAGCGGCTCGAGCGCCGCGCGCGGCAGTTGTCGCCGCGCAGGTCGACGCCCGAGCGCTGGGCGGCGGTAGAAGCGCTGCCGTCCCCTCCGCGCCACCGCCCAGCCCCGCGCAGCCGAAGAACGCCGCGCTCGCGCAGCCGAAGAACGCCGCGCTCGCGCAGCCGGAGCCCCCGCCGCCGCTCGCGGTCGCGCAGCCGCAGCTGGCGCAGCCAGCGCTACTAGACGGTGTACGGGTACGACTCGCTGATTGAGTCGTCGCCCGTCACGCGGGGGGTGGCGCGCTTGCAGCGCCCGGACACGTGTTTTTTGCCGGCGAGGCATCGCGCCTTCGCCTGTTTCTCGAACGAGTTGTGAATTTTCGGCGCGCCCTTGTCGTAGATTTCCATGACCGCGTGCTGGGTCCGCAGGAACGCCTCGAGCTCCGCGTGCGCGTGCGCGTTGTTGGTCCTGTTCCGGGTGCTCAAAAAGAGCTCGATGTCGCCCGCGAGATCGGCGTATTGGTCGGCCGAGGTGTTGTGGTCGATCGCGATCCGCTCGTAGCCGAGGAACGACACGGTCGTGACGAAAAACGCCGCCACCGCGGTCGACACGGCGATCGCGAGCCGGAGCCGGTAGTCTGACGGCGACGGGTCGCACTCGCCGACGATCTGCGTCGACAGGATGGTCGACAAGAGCGCGAAAACCGTGCCCGGGTACCCGAGGTACACGCGGTTCACGCAGAGGTACCACACCGCGGCGATCTCGTGGGCCAGCGCGTTGACGGTCGCGCGCCTCTGGTACGTTTCCAGCAGCGCGACCTCGCTGGCGACCATTTCCTTGATCTCGGCCTCGGTCGACGTGCTCGACGGATGCCGCCTCGCGTGCGTCGCCTTCGGGATCTCGATCTCGACGTGCTTGCTCTCGGCGCTCATCGGTTGCAAGAAGCGCCAGATTTCCTTTGCGGCGAGGAGGAAAAACTGAAAACTCCGGACTTTGCGTCTCGCCGCGCCCCACGATGCCTTTTGCGACCGACACCTTGCGGCTCACGTTCGAGTTCCTCGTCCTTGGCGACCTTCACGCGCTGCGGGGCGTGTCGCGGAGATTTCGCAATATCGCCTCGCCCCGCTGCCTCGGCTCCGGCGCAGAGGCCGCGCCATTGTTCAGCCTCCGCTTCATGGATGACTGCTGCCTGTGCGCCGCGTGGTGCACCGGCGCGGCGTGCGCGCGCTGCTTAAAGTGCGCGTGTCACTGCGCCGCCGGGGGGGCGGGGTGGTGCACGCTCTGCTGCCGGCCCCGCCCTCCCAGCTGGTGCGCCACCGTCGTCACCGCGAGCCGGTACGAGCTGCGTATTTTCGTGCGCGACGTCGAAGACGGGTCTCGGACTGTGGTCGTGCCGCGAGCGCGCGGCGCCGGTGCCGTTCTCAAACTCGAGTGCCTGTAGCACGGGGCGCGCCGAGTTCTTTTCCGCGGGTGCGAGCAGAAAAAACGGGTTATACGACCGGGTCGATCCAATGTAGAAGAGAATGGCGTCGACGGTCGACAAGCTGAACATCGATCCGGTGGAATTCAACGCGGTCGTGTCTCGGCTGCGCTCGTTTTTCGCGGCGAAAGGCTTCACCGAGGTCCACACGCAGAACCGCCTGAGCATCCTCGCGGCGTGCGAAGACCCCTTCACCATTGCAACGTTTTCGTACGCGGGCCAAACGTGGCCGCTCCCCCAGACCGGCCAGATGTGGCTCGAACACGAGCTTCTTTCGAACCCTTCCGCGGAAGGGTTTTTCTGCGTGTCGACGAGCTACCGCAACGAGCCGCGGCCGGTCCTCGGTCGACACGACCTGATTTTCCCGATGTTCGAATTCGAAATGAAAGGCGGGGTCGAGGAGCTCATCGCGCTTGAAACGGAGCTTTTGTCCTTCCTCGGGTACGGCGCCGTCGCGGACCGCGGTTCCACCGGCGAAGGCCGTCGGTTTTGGGCCGACACGTACGACAACATTGGAAAAATGTTCAGCGCGCAGGTGCTCGAACACGAGCACGAATCGCACCTCGCCAAGGCGTTTGGCCCGGTCAACTTCATCACCGAGTTCCCCGAGGCCTCGGACCCGTTTTGGAACATGAAGCGGACGCCGAGCGGCACCCACTCGCACAAAGTCGACGTCATCCTCAGCGGGCAAGAGACGATCGGCTCGGCCGAGCGCGAAACCGACCCGGCGGTGATGCGCGACCGGTTCGAGAAAATCAGCGGGGGGCGGTACGCCGACATTTTGTACTCGCACTTCGGCAAAGAGCGGGTCCAGGCCGAGCTCGAAAAATTTTTGACCTTTTCCTTCTTCCCCCGCAGCGGCGGCGGGATCGGGATCACCCGCCTTATTCGCAGCATGAAGCGCGAAGGGCTGCTGGTCGACGCGAATTGACGCGGCGCCGATCTTTGCGCGCAGATTTTTCTTCTCGCTCGCCCGAGAGAAGAAATGCAGTGATGACTCACGCGGAGGCCCGTTCCAAGTGTAGAACGACAGCAGAGAAAACTCGATCCTCGAGATTCCACACATGCCAGCAAGAGAGCCCGACCGGAGCTGAGAATTTCAAATAATCAGATGATTTCACGGAAGCGTAGCAGACCCATTTCGATTGGTCTTCCAGTTTGTGGGCTATGATCCATTTTGCCATTTGTTTGCCTGCTGCGTAGCGTCCCAGATCATCGCTGCTCTGCCAATACAGAAATCGTTTCGCCGCGCCCGCCCCGACAAAGTAAGGTCTTCCCCGACAGATTCCAGTTCGTTTCCATCGGCAATTCATGTGGCGCATCGCCTGCGGAAAACCCGACAAAAGAATATCGAACCCTGCAAGCGTTTCCAGCGCGGTCGGGTGAGCGTAGAACGCCGCGTGGTTGAACATGCCGCGCCGTTGGAAAATCGCCTCGACGTGACGGTCGACCGATTCGGTCGGGTGGTCTGGGTCTGTTCGGAACTCGTTGAGCTTCGCGAGAACCGACAAGGCAAACTTGGGGTGCAACTCGATCAAAGAAGTTGCAGCGGGCTGTGCCAAGAAGACGAGCAGGCGATCAACGACGACAATTTTTGCATCTTTTCCCTGGACGCGGATGATGGCATCCAGGTACTGTTTGACCACCTGCGTTGCCTTGGAGCAGCGTTGATGGGCTTGGACCAGCGCGCCTTTGGGCCTGCCGCCGGTCCCGCAGGAAACGGCGTGGGCCGCTTTCGCGATAAAGCGGTCGATCGTGCCCATGTCGATTTCGGACTGCAGGCGAGCAACCACGTCGATTTCGGACTGAAGGCGAGCAGCGGCAGCTTGTGAACGTGTTTGGACCATCAGTGCGTAATGCCCACAGAACCCAAAAGTCCAAAAATCATTTTTGTACCATCTGCGCCGGGCGCGAGGGCGCTTCTCTGTTTTGGGATCGAGAAGAATCGCGCACACACCACTTCTTCTCTCTCGAGAGAGAAGAAAAGGGTTCAAGGGGTGGTAAACGTCGGCCAGTCTCCCAGCGCCGGCGTTGGAGAGGTGGGGGGAGGGAACGGCGCCGCTTTAAAATCAAGCGTCAAACTTTTTCCTCAAGGCAGGGGGCGGCAGTTCGCAGAACTTGACGAGCGGCGTCTGCGGGATCCGGTCGATCGCGGCGACGACGCGAGCGAGCGAACCGAAAGACTGACCGCGAAGCTCCTGCTTGAAGGCACGCGCCATCTCGCGGTGCCCGCCGGCGCGGTGGAACACGCCGTGCGGCAGGAACCACACGCGTTCGAGGAAATCCAGCGAGATCGGCCGGCCGAACGTGATCACGCTCGTGACGTCGACGCGCGCCGCGTTTCTCGGCAGCGCCGCGGTCGAGAACGTGTGCTCGGCGTGGATGAGGAGGTCCTCCCTCTCGAGGAGGGCAAGCGAAAACGCGAAAACGGGGGACCTGGCGTCGTACGGCCCGAGGTGGGCCGCCGTCACCTTCGTGCCGGCGTGCTCGTCGGAGATGAGCCGGAGGGTGCCGTCGGACGCGCGAAACTCGGCCCGGCGCAAAATGTCGACCACTTTGCCCGGAGCCACGACGGCCGCGAGCGCGACGAATCCCGCTCTCTTTGCGCATCGCGCAGCGACCGGGACGTAGACCCGGTCCCTGATTTCGGCGATTTCGAGGGGCCGGGACACGCGAAGCTGCCAACGGTCCGAGTCGTGTGGATCCGCGCCGCCGCCCCAGAAAGGGGCCCCGTTCATGCGGAGGTCGGGGTGCACGCGCGGGTCGTACATCGCGGCCCCGAAAAAGAATATAACGCGCAGGCACGCGAGCTTGCGCGGGTCCAGCACGCACTCCCACAGCTCCCAGAGGGGGCTTGCCCCCCCCGGGAGCTTGCGGACGCCCCCGTGGTCGAGCCGCGCGTCGGGCCATGTCGCCGGCGACACTTTGACGCGCGCCGTGTACGTCTTCTGGAGCGTCGGCACCATGTAGATCCGCTGGTACCGCCGGACTGCGCTGGGCTCTCGCCGGTTTTCGCGCCACACGTACGGCCACTCGGCGATCCAGTACCCGATTTCCGCGTCGGGGTGCGGCGGATCGCCGAGCGGCGCGAACGCGAGGTCGGGCGACCCCCACACTGGGTCGCCGTCGAATAGCCACTCCGGCGTCGTTGGAGGCGGGCTGTCGAAAGCGGTCGACGCGGCCGGCGAGAGCGTGGCGGTGGAGGCGGGCGAAAGCGACGCGGTCGCCGCCGGCGAGAGCGCGACGGTGGAGGCAGGCGAAAGCGTGGCGGTGGAGGCAGGCGAAAGCGTGGCGGTCGCCGCCGGCGACGCCGGGCTGTAGTCGATCGTGGAGGCGGGCGACGGCGGGCTGTAGTCGAGGGTGGAGGCGGGCGACGCCGGCATGTCCGTTGGTAAAGTGGAACAAGATTTTGCGGCTCGACAAAAATCGGGCGCTTACCAATGGGGGACCGACCGCCCGAAGTCTGCATTGCAGCGACGACGGGGAAAATGTTGTCGGTGTGCGAGCCGGACGACTACGTGTTCGTCGAACTACGCGTCCCGCGAATGCCCCCGCACAGCGTGCGTCCGCGCGCGCGTCAGCGCCCGCACGACGACCTCCCGCCCGACCACCCGTGGGTGCTGGGCCTCCCAACCGGGACGGCCGCAGCGCACGCGCGCGTGCCCACACAGGCGGCTCGAGCGACCGCGGGCACGCAGACGTCGCCACCGCGCGGCGCGGCGTACACCGACCTGCTCGCGCGGCTGCTCACCGCGCACGAAGCCGAGCTCCTCCCGCCCGGCAAAACTCAGCGCACGGAATGAATCCGTGCTGGCTATGACTCATAAGTTGGAACCGAGCGCCCAGACCTCAAACTGCCGGGTCACTATTGATTGACTGACCATCGCCACCGAGTCGCCGCCGCCCGGCAAAAATCTTTAAAAGCTCCGCCCGCCGGGGGCACATGTCTCGGCCGAAGGTGTATTTTGGCGACCCGCGGCACCGGACGACGGGGTACTTGTCGAACAGCGCGCGCGGCTACATCTTCGAAGTCGACGGGAAATGGTGGCCGACCGTCGATCACTACGTGCAGGGGATGAAATTCAAAGGGACGCAGCTCGAAGACAGCCTCCGCCTCACCCCGTCCCGCTGGAAAATGCGGGGGGTGGCGCGGGGCGCGTGCGCGACGGCGGTCGTCAACGGCCGCCTGCGGAAGACGCGGCTGTACGGCGACGGATCGGTCGCGGCGACCGCCGGGTGGCGCGACCAGGCCGAGGCGCTGTACCGCACGGCGATCACGGAAAAATTCTACCAGAACCGGGCGATCGTCCAGCGGCTCCTCCACACCGGCGAGGCCGAGCTCATTGACGCGACCTGTGCGTACACAGGTCCTCTGCTCGAGAAGATCCGGGCGCAGTGCCGCCGAGAAAAGAACCAGAAATACTTCTTGAAGACCAGGGCCGACCTGGCGCTGTCGCCCGACACCAAGGACACCCACGACGCGCGCATCGACTCGGGCGCGCGGAGCGTCGTCGACGCGCTGATCGAGGTCGCGCTTCAGATTGCACAAGATTCGGGGCAGGAGTACGTCTACTCGCAGATCGTCGAGGACGCGATCGCGGCCCTCTTTCCGGACCGCGCCGAGTACATCGTCGCGCTGTGCCACACGCGCCCGCTCGACGCGCTCGCCGCGATGCCCAACTTCTCGAAAATCGTGTCGACCGTGTACGCGATTTTCTGCGAACGGGACCCGTTCCAGAAGTACGACATGACCGGCGCGCGCCTCGTCGCCGAAGTCGTGCGCTGGATGCGCGTGTACGCGATGCCCGCCGAGGTCCAAAACATGGTCGCGCGCGCGGCCGCCGACGACCTGCGCGGCGTCGCCGCGGTTTTCCCGCAAAAGAAAAACCGGTGGTACCGCGCTTTCGCCCCTCCGATTCCGCTGCAAAAGGCGCCCCTCGGCTCGGACGTTTTGCG
>SDBT01017131.1_pt1 | contig 11456 bp, 8 predicted proteins | sample 2277101 | NCBI WGS metagenome assembly SDBT01 (sample SAMN10404973, study PRJNA504765) | marine sediment metagenome | isolation source: marine sediment core GS10_PC15, 103 cmbsf | place: Arctic Ocean: Southern Knipovich Ridge | collected 2010
TTGTTGTATTCTGTGCTTCACCAGGGTCTATTGGAGAGAGTTACGAATTCCTGAACGTTCCGGACATTGCGCGAAAGACCATGGTATTCATAGATAAGAGACATCGGGGAGGCTATCCTAGGGAAGGCTTACTGGAAATGCATAGAAGAGTGAACGGTCTCCTTGAGGAGTACGAACCGGAAGATATCGATAGTTGTCGTTTGATGACGAGGGTGATCGAATGGGTTAGGGATGTACAATCTTGGAAATGGATGACAAGGCATGACTTGCTGTAGAGAGAAGATATGACTACGGATGGAAGGTCTATATTACAGGCGACAAAAGAGCACAGGCTAGTGGCTTCTGTGATTAGAAACGAAATGGCTGTGTGGTTACTCGGGTATATTGAACTGTACAGCCCTGTGACCAGGAGCGAACTGGAAGGTAGCTTGGATACGGAGAATCCAACAGACCTATTCACAAGCATAGACCATTTAGGAGGAGCGGGTTTAATACAGAAACGTGATGATGGTAAGCTGGAAACCACGGAATTAGGCGCTAGATTAAGCAGATTACTTGGGGTGGTTAAAGAAGATATCTTAGACTTTTCGAGAAGAGTAATTTCCTGTGATGTATTTCAGCTTGAGAATGTGGATCTATCAGCTATGAGGGCGAATAAAGTATCGCTTATTGAAGAACTGGTACATAGTCCTCATCTTTATGGAGAGCGCGAAGGAAGCCGGTATGGATTTGTGGAAAGCAAAGTAATAGGTGAGGAAGTAGTATTTGGGTACTTTGCACAGGAATACTGGGACAGGTCTTTGAAGTATGACAATGGTTTGGAGCGCCGTGAGGAATGGGACACTAGGTACACAGATTTGATGTTCGTATGGCCACTGCATTCATCGGTGTTCATATTGCAGGACACTAGGTTCTACGGGGCGCCGACGCTGAATATGACCACGGCGAAGAACCGGATCTTGATGATACTAACGCTGCTGTTGGATCATTGTAATGTACGGAGAACCGGAGATGTAGTATTTAGACCCTTCCAACGAACAATGTCAAAAGAGGAGATGTTGGCGGTATTTGAAGAATCGGAGACAGTAAGTAGGGCACAAATAGGTCTGGAAGCAGTGACGTATCCTGTGGAACAGGAGATATCTGTGTTTAATCCTAGGGAGGATTGGAACGAGATGCTGCGGGAAATAATAAACGTGTACGAGATTCCGAATGTTGGCAATGTGGTATTCACAGCAAAGAAATTGGGGACTCTAAGTAAGTCGAAGATAGCAAAAGCATTGGCCCTAGTCGGAGAACTGAAGACGATCACTTTGGGGCGAGGTAAGGGCGCTCGGAAGGTAACACCGCGTGTTCCGACGCACATTGCTCGGGTCAATGTCAATGATCCGGTAACTGAGGAAGAGGTTATTGGAATAGTCGGCTATCTGCAAGAAAGAATAGGCGTACGTCTGACAGACTTGCCGGTAAGAAGGGGGGTTGCCGACCTGCAAATCAAGCTTGATATATAGGTTGTGCAGAAGGCTAATTCGAGTTATGCGTGTGGTAGGTGACTATTAGTCAGTGGGAAATGTGAGTAATTTTAATACCAGAGAGCGAAGTAGGGCTGCCTTATTACATCTTAGCGTGACTAAGTGAACTGGAAACGTCCGCCAGGACGTAACGGAGATAGGTTTCTGCTAATCCTTTCGGCAACCCATGGCATGATTTCGCGGTAGCGGGTGGATAAGTGGTAAGCGATTTTAGCTTCAAAAAGACTCATGATATAATGTTGAAACACAGGGCAACAAAACCATAGACGAATTCCTAAACCGTTGGTTTCGTGTAGCTAAAGTTATCATTATTTTGCTAATCGTTTGCTAACGCATGGGAAATAACGGGTCAATAAAAATTCCACTAATGAGGTTCAATAGAGACGTCATTTAATATAGCCAGACCTTGAGGACTCAGGTTATACCCCTTAACATAGGATTTAACCAGAATATAGTTTTTGCCAAACCATAAAGGTAGACTGGCGGCATCCTCAACCAGCTTCTGTTCCGCCTGCTGATATAAGACCAGACTCAGGTCCCTTTCTAGCTCCACGCTTGCCATCTCCAGCAGGGCATCTATCTCGGGGTTACTATACTCACCATAGTTGTTCTCGGCACCACTGTGAAACAAAACTTCCAGAAAATTCTGAGGATGTGGATAGTCAGCTACCCAGCCGGTGTAGAACATCTCGTCTTTCTCCTGCATAAGGTGATAAAGGAACCTCTGTGGCTCCAACTGCCTTACCTTTACCTCCACGCCGAGGTTCTGCCGCCACTCATAGATGATAGCCTCCAACGACGGTGAGATTAATCCTCCCCAGCCCGCAGTAGTAATGGTGATAGGTGGTAAATTTGATGCATCTCCATATCTGGAGGCAGCAATCAGCTCCCTCGCCTTATTTACATCATAATTCAGGCCGGTTAAGTCTTTATTGAAACCAGGCATCCCTGGTGGCAGGATGCCATATGCGGGCTGCGCCATATCCTTAAATACCAGAGAAGCTAATTTATCCTTATCCACAGCCTGAGAGAAGGCACGGCGAATATTAACATCGTCAAAAGGTGGCTTAGTGGTATTGAAGGCAATATAGGAAAAGCTCAACTCAGGCACTACTGTTAGCTCTTTGTAAAAGGGACCTGCTTTATCGGTAACCTTATCAATATAGTGGAGATAGACGCCGGTAACATCAATCTTACCGGTCTCATACATATTCATGGGCATACCAGCCCATAATTGAAAGGCAACAGAATCTACCTTAGCCAGCTTCCCGTGGTAAAGCTCATTCCTCTCCAGAATAAGCGAGCTGTTTTCATCCCACTCTTTAAGCTTAAACGGACCGGTGCCATTGGGACTGTGCCACCAATTCTCTCCTGTTTCTACATTGGCTTTATCCACGACAAAGGCAGTGGGATAGGTCAGCTTGTATAAGAAATAAGCTTTGGGGGCATCTATAGTTACTTGAAGAGTATAATCATCAATAACCCTGACGCCGCTTATCTCCTTGCTTTCACCAGCTAATACTTGTTTCACCCCAACAATATCACCCAGAAAGGTAGCTGCTGTTATTGAGCCGGTATCAGGGTCAGAGGCACGCTGCCAGGAATACTTAAAATCCTCAGCTTTAACCTCCCTGCCATCATGAAACCTGACATCGTGCCGTAGATAGAAGGTATAGGTTCGCCCATCGTCACTAACCTGCCACTCCTGGGCTACATCAGGCACCGGCTCTAAGTCATCATCAAGGCGGACCAGGCCACTAAATAGCTGTATTATATATTGGTGGGAGGTCATTTCACCGGAAATCGCCGGGTCAAGGGTTAACGGGTCAATGCCATACAGGTTAAGAACTCCCCCTTCAGTAACAGGGGTTGGCGTATCTTCTGGTTCTGGCTGGCAACCGGCAATGAGCAGACTGAACGCCACTACCAGTGAAAGAATTATATACAGGCTTCTTTTCATCATCTAGCTCCCTTATGCAAAAAGAAAGATACAATTATAGCGTGTCCAGAAATCACTTGTTCAGTAATCCTATGCTTTTTAATTTTTGCTTAACTAGCCTTAAGTCATCCTTAGAGTTCTCTGTGATTTCATAGTCATAAATAGTAAGTAATTTTATCCCGTTAACTGGGAGAACCTCCTCTCGTCTTTTGTCATACTTTTGCCTCTGCTCTTTACGCGTTTCTCCCGTGGCAGTAATTCGGTTATCTCGAAAGGCAAAGCGGTCACCATAGTGTTGACCTTCCATAAATTCCAGAACAAGCTTAAAGGCAGGATAATAGGCATCTACTGGCAGTGTAACCCCATCAGGCCGCTTAAAGGTAGGGTCTCCTCGTAAAAAAGGAAATCGATAACCTGGCTTGTATTTAACTCCACCAAGAGTATCGCTGACAAGCTTTGCGCAATAACGCTCCCGTTGCCTGGGCATAGCTTCTTTCTCTATCCTCTCCCCTTTCCTTACTCTGGAGCACCAATCAGGGGGTTTTAGAGGGGCGCCAGCCCCTCTTTATTTATCTTCCCCTTCATAAGGGGAAGGGGATAAAGGGGATAGGGTAGATGAATAATCTCAAAACAACCCGTCCTGCCAAAGTAATCTATTAGTTACCTTTGTGTCATTTTGTGAGGCTTTGAACTCACCTGATGGGTGATTATGCACAAAAGTTACATAGGCATAATATAGCACAGACCTTCATCCTGTGCATAGTGAACGAGTACAAGGTATTGATTGAGCAGTGGAGAATGGAGTACAATCAGATATGTCCTCATAGCTCGTTAGGCTTCCGGCCACCTGCTCCAGAGGCTATTATGCCGGTAATTCTAACTTAAAGGGTGGTATCCTTTATGGGGGTAAGTCAATCAGCACTCATAATCGAAAGATAAAGGAGACACGGGTATGACAAAGAACAATCCAGAAGAGAGACCTATGGGCAAGTGGGTCTCCTACCGCCCAGAAATTAAGATTTTGGACTGTACAATTCGTGATGGTGGGCTAATGAATAACCATCTTTTTGATGATGAAATCGTGAAAGCTGTTTATTTGGCATGTGTTGATGCTGGCGTTGACTACATGGAGATCGGATATATTAACTCTAAACGGATCTTTTCTCCAGCAGAGCATGGTGCGTGGAAGTACTGTACAGAGGATGATATTCGACGCATTGTCGGTGAAAATGATACGCCGTTGAGACTCTCGGTTATGGCGGATGCCGAAAAGAGCGATTACCGTGAGGATATTTTACCCTGTGACCAGAGTGTGCTAGATATGATTCGAGTTGCGACCTACATACATCAGATACCGGTAGCTTTAGACATGATTAAGAATGCGCACGATAAGGGTTACGAAACCACCATCAACTTGATGGCTGTTTCAACGGTTATTGAGAAAGAGCTAGATGAGGCGCTAGAGTTGTTGGCTAACTCGGAAGTGGACACTTTATACGTCGTAGATAGTTTTGGATCTCTCTATAACCAACAAATCCAGTCACTTATAGAAAAATATATGGGTTACGCGGAATCATGCGGAAAACGGGTCGGGATGCATGCACATAACAACCAGCAGTTAGCCTTTGCTAATACTATTGAGGCAATTATTAGGGGAGCAAACTTACTGGACGGAAGCATGGCAGGACTCGGTCGTGGTGCCGGTAATTGCCCTATAGAACTATTGGTCAGCTTTCTACACAATCCGAAGCTCCGACTTCGACCCATCCTGCAGTGCATTCAGCAACACATCGAGCCTTTGCGAGAGAAGCTAATGTGGGGATTTGACACTCCATACATGATGACGGGAATCCTAAACCAACATCCGCGCTCCGCTATGAGCTTCAATGCTAGTGCGGATAGAGGCGACATAGTCAAATTCTTTGATTTAATTACAGAGGAAGAATAATAAGAGGATTATAGCTGACCTGCCCCCAAAAAGGATACCACTTCTTAAGTTAGCGTTACCGGTATAAGAGTTGGCATATACCATCAAACCTAGCCAGAGACTGTCTTAGTTCATGGCAACTATCGGCCAAGCGTTGCATCAGTCACCCCCAAGCTCCGAAACTAGAGTCTTCAGACCATCTTTAATATTCATCGGATATTTGAATTTTATTTCATTTGCAACAACCCAACTGAGAAGAGCCTGTGAGAATAATACTGCCACTGGGCCATACTAGACATAAGACGCCTCGTTTGGGCTGTTTACGAAAACCATCATTTTATCGACAGCTTTGCTGCTCGCAAGTTTGTCCTCCACATTTGTTATCTCGGCCCCCACTTTTAGAGCCTGAGCGCTAAGTGAATCCAGATGTTCAAGAGCCGTCTGATTATGTCAAAGTGTTCGGTTCAAAAAGTGCCCCATTTCGCTGATTGACAACATGCGTGATTCATCCACAAGAGGTTCATCTTCTATTCTTCTTGCCAATCGATGATGCAACTGGACCAGATGCGGCCAATAGCTGTTTCCAGCACTCTTTGGCGAAGCGATGGCACATCAAGTAAGGGTAGGACTCGGTCGTCGAATGACCGTAGAAAAGGACATCTTTTCCGCAATAGGAGTACAGTCTGGTACGGTCCTCCGTAAGCAATATAGTTCACTAGTTGCGCGTGGGGTCCGAGTTGTTCTCGTGTGTGAAGGCATACCCGATCCAAGAACTCCTGTACCTGGTTTTCGCGGCGCCGTTGAAAACGCTGCTGGGAGGAGCCACCCTTCTTATGCCGTCCATGGATAAGACCTGTTCCAACTTTGCTGGAGATGAGCTTCTCTCCCTGGCAAATACCAACGGCGTATGACCCAAGATGTACCAGCACCAGCCCGATCATGAAATCGATGGTGAGCAACAGGCGAAAAGGCTCCGCGACATAGCCGCCGAAGGTGGTCTGCTCACTGAAAGGAAATGGTGGTAGGACCAAGCACTTTCGCATATCGCCAAAGAAAAGGACGGCGCCGTTTTTTGAACTTGAGGCCAGTTGGCTGAGTTCATCGGGAACAGATCGCGCTCCGCCCTTCTGCAGCAAATCCTCGATTTCCGGTGCGGAAAAGCCCGGCGGTATATATACGGATATGGCACCGGGGTCAGGAGTCTGTTCGATCTCGTCGAGGAACTTCAGCATTTTGGATCGATGCAAGAAGAACTTCCTTGATATCAAGACCACCTTAACGCTACCTCACTGATATCTCATTAGACATTGCTACAGGCTGGCCACAGTGACTCCATCACCACCCTCTTCTTTGTTCCCGGTGCGGAACGACCCGACCAGCGGATGGCCAGCAAGAAAGTCTCTCACTATCTGGCGCACCGTACCGGTGCCAATTCCGTGGATAATCTGCACCTCACTGAAGTTCGCCAAAGTAGCCTCGTTCAGATAAGCATCTAGCTGTACTTCTACCTCGTCGGCCCGTTTACCACGCAGGTCAAGTCTGCTCAGGATCGCTCTGCCTACCGGTATTACTATCTTGCTTTTAGCTCCTGGCTGTATAATGGCGGCTGACCGTGCTTTTTCTATACTGTTTAACCTCACTCTGAGCGTTATCTGTCCGGCCTGGACCTCAACTTCCTGTGTTTCCTCAGAGATGGAGCGCACTGTGCCATGTAGGTCGATCTCGCTCATATATACGGTATCACCGACCGCAATAGATTCCTGGACCTCCGTCCCCGTAGCTCTTGGTGCCAGTATCTCACTATCCAACCGGGTCTTCACATTGGTCAGTGATTTCTTGGCCGCGTCAATCGCCTCTTTGGACCGTTGCCTACGCAGGTCCAGGCTTGTCTGGCGGATTTGCCGGTGTAGATCAGCAACTTCCAGTATGACTTTGTCCCTAGCCTCTTGAATGACTTTCCGTTCCTCACTCCTTACCTGTGCCAGCCGGCTTACTATCTCAGTGTTACGTGTTTCAGCTTCGTTTTTCGCTTTTTCCAGAAGCGTTCTCAGCTCGGTAACTTTTATTTTCTCGGTAGCGATGTCGGAGAGCATAGACTCTAAATCAAGGGCACCCTGCGGTAGCATGGTCGTGGCTTGCTCAATAATCGTGGGCAGTACACCCAGTCGAGCAGCTACAACGAGGGCGTTGCTGCCGCCTGGTATTCCGACTGTCATGTGATAGGTTGGCTCCAAGGTAACAGGATCAAAGTCAAAAGAGGCATTTTGTAGCCCCGGCGTTATGTGCGCGAATGCCTTCAAGTCTGCATAATGAGTCGTTGCCACCGTCAATGTTCTTGAGGAAAGAAAGTGAAGCAATATGGCACGGGCCAGGGCAGACCCTTCGGCGGGATCCGTGCTCGTACCCAGTTCGTCAAGAAGTACCAGGCTCCTGTCGGTGGCATTCCTGATAATACGCACGATATTGCCCACGTGCCAGCTAAAAGTGGAAACGGTTTGCTCAATACTCTGCTCATCACCAATATCGGCAAAGATGCCATCACAAATGGGCATTCGGCTTTCCGGGGAGGCCGGTATCGGAATTCCCGACTGTGTCATCAGGCTGAGCAGGCCAATAGTCTTCAAGGCCACGGTTTTACCACCGGTATTAGGTCCGGTGATGACAAGGATAGAAAAATCTTTGCCAATCTCCACCGATAGAGGAACAGCTTTCTGTCCAAGCAGGGGATGCCTGGCGTCAACGAGTTTGATAAAGACACTAGGATTGCCTTCGCCCAGCTCATCGGATGGATTGATTAGGCCGGGTTCAGCAGCTTTTACACTGCGTGCGTACCTCGCCTTGGCCATGATCATGTCCAGTTCTGCCAGTCGCGAAATACCGCGCAGAATCTCGGCCTCTTTGGCACCCACAGCCATACTCAGGTACCGGAGGATTCTCTCCACTTCACGATTTTCTGCAGTCTGGAGCTCGCGAAGAGTATTCCCCAGGTCTACCGTTGACCAGGGTTCAACATAGACCGAGGCGCCGGTGTTGGAAACGTCATGCGTGATTCCTTTTATTTCCTTCCGAAATTCTAGTTTAACCGGTACAACGTATCGTCCATCGCGCTCAGTTATTATTGGTTCCTGAATTATCTTCCGCCCTCGAGGTGTCCTCATTATACCTTCCAGGCGCTTCATCAAGAGTTCACGCGTTTCTTTCAGTTGTGCCCGAACTGCAGCCAACGCCGGTGAAGCGCGGTCCAATACCTCACCTCTGGGGGATAGACAGCGAGCAATCTCCCTTTCTGCACCGGGAAGATCTTCGATGTCTTTGGCAATATCCCATATCAGTGGCACCTCTTTTGACATCTCATTCAGAATGCTGCGTACATAACGTACTGTGGACAGGGTCTGCTGGATTTCGACCAGATTCGTCGGATCAAGTATTTTACCGAGAGCCGCCAACCTAACCTCTTCTCGAACGTCAAACACCCCACTCGCGGCAAAACCGCGATCTACCGACAACAGATATCGTGCCTCTGCGGATTGCCTGAGCCGTAAGAAGACCTCGTCGTAGTCGGAGATGGGCTTCAGATTAAGAATGAGATCCTTGCTTACAGAAAAGGATGTATATCCAGCGAGTGTCTTCTTGACCTCAGAAAACTCAAGTATTTCCAGGCTCTTCTCATCCATGAGTGGTCTCCGTTTAAGATTTACTACCTGATTATACACTATAGGGCGGATTTTATACTCTCCAGTGGTACAATTACTTGGGGTAGGTCAATGGAGGTAACAAAACGTCAAACGTGCAATCTAAAATGATTTCTACTGTGGTATAAGGCTTATTGAGCCTAACTAGGTGGCACAGGTAACGCAATTTCCCGACAATCTTTTATGTAGGAAACATGAGTAAATGTATACTGACTTTCCTGCCACCTCCGCCACTTATGTCTAAAGACTCAGGCAGACCCGAAAAAGCGGCTAGATCTGGAAATGAAGGCTGTTGGCAAATGAGTTCCTGAGAGGGCTTTGGTATAGTGGCAATAAGTTCCCGTCAGTTGGATTTCTGGAAGCAGTAGCCAACTCCTGGTTCGGTGATAATATATTTAGGTAGAGTGGGGTATGGTTCTATTTTCTGACGCAGATGCGAAATGTAGATGCGTATGTAGTCCAGGTCGTCGGTATACTCCCAACCCCATACCTTCTCCAGCAGTTGTTTGTGGGTGAGAATGCGACCTGCGTTCTCCACCAGGAGGACAAACAAGCGAAACTCCCTTGGGCTCAGTTTCACCCGCTCCCCATTCACCATAATCTTCCGCTCACCAATATCCACTGTAAGGTAGTCGTCACCATAAGTAATCGTCTCCCTTGCTTCCGCCATAGCGGGCAACTCGGCTCGTCTCAGTGCCGCCCGCACTCTGGCTACCAGCTCTCTATTTCCCACCGGCTTAAGGAGATAGTCATCAGCACCGTAGTCAAGCCCACGCACTATGTCATCCTCGGTGTTATGCTTGCCAGTGAGCATGATAATGGGTATATCAGAGATATCACGGATGCGGGTACAAGTCTGCCAGCCGTCCATTCTAGGCATCACCACATCCAGAAGCACTAAGTCTGGCTTGTGGGCAAAAAGAAGCCGCAAGCCCTCTCGCCCATTGCTGGCCTGGAACACCTCATATCCTTTCTGGGTAAGCACCTGCTCAACCAGTTTAAGGAAGCCGGGGTCATCATCGATTACAAGGACCTTGTTCCCCATTGTCATCTCCGTTGGTGTTAGACATTATCTTTTTGCTGTGGTAGCAGCATCTCGGCAATCATTCCACGTAGTTCATGAATATTGAAAGGCTTTGGCAAATAGGCATTACACCCGGCCTCAATAGCCTTCTCCCTATCTCCTCTCATAGCATAAGCACTAACAGCAATAATGGGCGTATGGCTGAATGCCGAGTTCTCCCTGAGCTTTCTGGTTACCTCAAGCCCGTTCATTCCGGGAATCTGTATGTCCATTATGATTAGGTCTGGGCGCCCGCTGAGTGCCATATCCAGTGCCTCTTCCCCATCAGTTGCCTTGAGCAAGGTGTAGCCCTTGGCTCTGAGAACCATTTCAAACACATTCATATTCTGGGGGTTATCTTCTACAATCAGTATCCTCTCGTTCATCGCTTAATTTACTCTTTTGCCAGGGGTAGGGTAAAGATAAATCGGCTCCCCTTTCCATATTCACCCTCTACCCAAATTCGTCCGCCGTACCTTTCAACAATTTGTTTGACCAGCGTCAGCCCCAGCCCGGTGCCTCTCTTTTCCTTGGTTAGGGGGTCATCCAGCTGTTGAAAAGGTTCAAATATCCGTTCCTGCTCCTCTTTCTTGATACCTATGCCATTATCAATCACACTGACCCGGCACCACTCACCCTCCCTTACTGCCTCAATCTTCAGCTTGCCCCCATCCGGGGTAAACTTGGATGAATTGCCAACTAGATTGAGGAGCACCTGTTCTAATTTGGCTTCATCGGCATAAACCGGAGGAAGCCCCTTTTCTACCTCAACATCAAGGCTTTGCTTCCTTGGTGCCAGTATAGGCGTCATAGTTCTGGTCACCGATGCTATTACCTCGGTCAGGACAATATTTTTCAGCTTGAGTTCCACTTTGCCCGATTCTATCTTGGACAGGTCAAGGACCTCGTTAATTAAGTTCAGCAGGTGTTGGCTACTGCTCAGGATGTCATCAAGGCACTGCCTCTGCTCCTCATTGGTTTCACCGGGGACACCATCTAGCATCAATTCAGAAAAACCGATAATGACATTGAGAGGGGTACGTAATTCATGGGACATATTGGCTAAGAATTCAGACTTAGCTTGGTTGGCCTCTTCCACCTCCCTGGTTTTTTCTATGAGTTCTTGCTGCTGTGCCGTCAGTTCCTCGGTCTGCGACTGAAGCTCCTCATTCTGGGCATCCAGTTGCTCGTTCTTTTCCTGAAGTTCTCGCTCTGCTTGCTTGCGCTCGGTGATATCGCGGAATAGCCCAATTAGTAATCGTTTTCCTCCTATGGTAATGGGCGTCGCGCTGATGTTTATCGG
>SDBT01017133.1_pt1 | contig 11456 bp, 10 predicted proteins | sample 2277101 | NCBI WGS metagenome assembly SDBT01 (sample SAMN10404973, study PRJNA504765) | marine sediment metagenome | isolation source: marine sediment core GS10_PC15, 103 cmbsf | place: Arctic Ocean: Southern Knipovich Ridge | collected 2010
TTATCAATACCCATATATGATTTGGATAGTAATTTACCTCCTTTGGCCTCAATAATTTGTCTTAATTCATTCAATCTATTTTTATAATCAATCTTTAGATCATCAATATTAATTTTTTCTTTATTTGGTATTTTTATATTTAATTCGTTACATCTATTAATTATAAATTCTTGGAAATTTTCTGGTTTTATGGTGTATGGTATAACTATTAAATTTACTCCTTTTTCTTTACATATTAGGACTTTTAATTTATCTCGTGCTTGTTGCTCCTTTAAATTGTTTTTAAATATTGGTATTGATTTATAATGTTGTTCTCCGTTATACTCAAATCCTAACTTTAATTGTTCATTATATCCATCCAATTCCAATGGATACCCTTTCTTACCCATTAACCATTTTGGTCGTATAGATGTAAATTTTTTATCATTAAATATTTTTTCAAATATTTGTCTACATATTTGTTCCTTGATATGATTATTACATACTGGACACCATGTTGTTTTATTTTTAACATACATGGGTGCTGCCAACCATTGATGCCTATTAGCACATTCCCATAATAATTTAGTTTTTCCATTTATATATTTATCACTTAAACATTTTCCCTCTCTCTGTATAGCAATTTCTTGCATTTGTTCTAATGTTAATTTAACATTATTACAACATATCACACAATGATTACAAGATTTAGTAAATTCCCATGGTTTAGTTTTTTGAACATGACATTCTTTACACTTCCATGTAATTCTAGTGTTAGAACTACTGTATGTTTCTATTGTTGTAATACATATTCCTCCATATTCTTCTATCATTTTTTTATATTTATTAAATGTGTTGATCCTAATATTATAACGATGACATTTTATGCACCATATACCAGATGTTAAATGATTTGGTAATAGACTAAATTTATGATTGTTTATGCATATTATATCTAATTTTGTATTATAATCAATATATGTATTTGATAATAAAACACCATTTTTTTGCTTAATTATTTTATTAAATACTTCTAGTCTTTCTTTGTAATATTCATCATTATATTTATTAATTCTAATACATTCACAACATTTAATACCATTTTTTATTTTTTCTGGCAATTTTTTATTCAGATGATTATTTTTGCAATAAAATTCTAATTGTGTGTTATAATTTGTGTATTTTTTCGATAACATTTGGCCACCAGTTTTTTCTATAATATTTTTATAATATTCATACCACTTATTAGTTTGATCGTTGCGTCTGCATTTAATACACCCAATACCATCTACAAATCTATATGGGCGCTTTTGTACTAGGTGACCCTTTATGCATAGCACTTCTATATTGGTTGTCGCACCATTATATTTATCTGATATTATTGTTCCTCCATAACTTTCTACTATTTTTTTATAATATTCATACCACTCATTTTGTTGATTTTCACATCTACATTTAATACACTTTATGCCATCAACAAATTTAATTGGGCGCCTTTGTATTAGATGACCATTTGTACATAGTACATCAAACTTTACGTTAGTATTAATATATTTATCTGATAAAACTGTCCCTCCATTATTTTCTATTATTTTTTTATAATACTCGTAATATTCTTTTTTTGTTTTCACTATTTTTTGTTCCCCCATACTATATATTATATAGTATATAAATAAATTATTCTTTATATAATGTACAACAAAAATATATAAAAAATATAATCTATATTTATTATAAATATAATGTCATCTACATACAAATTTATATGTAAAAAATGCAATTTTAAATGTTATTATAAATCAATATGGGATAAACATTGTAAAACCACATTACATAAAACAGGCAAAAGGAAAATCAGAGATGATAAAAAATTAAATGGGAAATGTACAAGATGTAATTATAAAACATTGAGTAATACAAATATGAAGCTTCACATGTTAAATTATCATTCAACAGAGAAAGAAAGAAAAGACAAATTCAAATATTATTGTGATTTCTGTAAGTTTGGTACATTTGCGAAACAATTATACAATAAACATTTGAACACAAAAAAGCATAAGATAAAAGCAAAATTAAGTGAAATAGTTGATTAAAATAATAATAAATAAATGTTGTATAATGATTATTATAAATATATTGAAATTCATATATTTATACAAATCGTATTGTATAAAACTATTACACATAAAATATAAAATATAAAATATACAAGAACTAATTTAAATATAATCAAAAAAAGTATATCTATCGCTTAAATCGCAAATCTTCGTATCTTAAACACGCGCCTTGCGACTCGAAACATGTCGGACCTGTAGAATATAAAAATTTTGCGAACTCTACCTGGTTGTTCGGAACTGTAGTATTAGGAACAGTATAAAATTGTCTCTGTGAATTCTTCTTTTCCCACAATTCATCAATATCTCTAAACAGATCGTGATTATAGAATACTTTAGTCTGTTCATTAATATCTTCATCATTTGCATTACACGCGACAGGTATATCTCCGGCATTAAATTCTGTCAGATCTGGATTCATAAATGGATTGTCTTTTGTTGGTAAACGACATGTATTTTGTTTAAATTGTTCAATTTCTTGCGTGGTATTAGGTGGATAATCTGGCTCATGAGTAAAGGCACTATATTTTGATCCACCATACATTTCTTCATCAAAGTTTATCTTATTTGCTTTGATATTGTAGTTTTTAACATATTCATCTTCTTCATCCGTAAATAATACATCATAATCTAATTTACTGCTACCATCGTGTTTATATTGTGTTGTAATATCTCTTCGTCGCAAGCCTTGTTTTAGTTTTCTAATTTTCATAAGTTTATTTAGCTTTTTGTGTTGAGAATTTTCATCTATTTTTTTGACATTATGGAATATTACAACAAGAACAATAATTGTGATGGGTAGGTATAACCATTTGGTATTTTTGGTGAATATTAATATTAATAATATAATATATATACACAATCTAGTAATTGCATTCAGTTGTTCATTTCTAGTTGTGTCATATTTCGGCAAAAATTTTATATAATTTTTGTTTTGGTATAAATCTTTATAATTGTCCATCCAAAAATGTTCTCTACCAGAAGTAAGATTAAAATTATTTATTTCGTCATTATACGATAATATGGACATCAAATATATGTATATTTATATATTTGATTTACAGAAAAAAAATTTACATTCATATTTATATAGTTTATTCTTATGATCTATTTTGCTCAAGTTTTTTCAAATCTTTTAATTGGTTGAATTTTATTAAGTGTTGCATGTGCATCTTATGATCTATTTTGCTCAAGTTTTTTCAAATCTTTTAATTGGTTGAATTTTATTAAGTGTTGCATGTGCATCTTATTATTTATTTTTGTTAATCGTTGTATTTGGAGTAATTGTTCCGATGTATATTGCGGACGTCTTTGCACTTGTTGGTACATTGGTTGTTGCATCTGTTTTTGCTCAAATTGTTGATGTTGTTGATCTTGTTGTTGTTGTTGTTGATGTCGTTGTTGTTGATGTTGTTGTTGATGTTGTTGTTGTTGATGTTGTACAGGTGGTTCTGGTTGGTAAACCGGTTGTACTAGTTGTTGTTGAACAGGTTGTTCTAATGGTGCTTGTGTTGGTTCTTGTGTTAGTGATAGAGATGTTACCTGTTCATTATTTATTTGTGGTACAGCTGGTTCTATTAATTGTTTATTTTTATTGCGTTCGATTATATCAACAAGTTCTTGGAGTAAATTTCTAAATTTATTTTCATCTATACCGTCCATATATGCAGCCAGATATTTCTTGATATAAAATTTAAACCATGGTGTGCTTTTTATATCATTCGTATATTTTCTACTGGTATCCTCATAATCTAGTATATCAATATAAACAAAAAAGCATTGTGGATATGTTTTTGATATTTCTACAAAGACTGGCTTAAATTTCATACATGGTTCACATTTTTTAGAGGAAAACATGACAATAACTAATTGCTTGATATGTTCCTCTAGTATTTCATCCAGATCTGATTCTTTTAAAACTTGGAAAATATTATTTGACATTATTATAAATATATATATATATATATATATTTATATTAACGCATATGTATATATATATATATATATATATATATATTATATAATGACGTTCGTTGGAGCCGGTATATTAATATATGCAACGAAACCAGATGGTCATATTGTATTTTTATTGGGTAAAGAAAATAAGGGTACAGATGATGCACGTAATGGATTATACTCAGATTTTGGTGGCCATCGTGAGAAGAATGAGAAACCAATAGATACAGCTTATCGTGAATTTAAAGAAGAAACAATGAATGCTATTGGTAAAGGTGAGTTAATAAAAAAAATGTTAAAAAAACCAACAATGTTATATATTGGGGATAATAATTATCACGAGTATATTATTAAACTCGAATATAATGATGATCTTCCAGGAATCTACAACAGAATAATGAAAGAACTAGAAAAATGTATGACATATAAAAAATATAGGAACCATAAACATTTATCTATACCGACATGTCCTATTGGTTTGTGTGAAAAAAGTGAATTCAAATGGTTCAAACCATCGGAAATCATTAAAAATAAGCATAAAATGAGACCTGTATTTTATAAGACATTTGAAAATATCTTACTAACATTAAGAAGCCGTGGCTAGGAATGGCTAGGAAATCATCGCTTTTTTTTATTTAACTTTTTTTTATTTAACTTTCTTTTAATTTTTCTATTATTTGGGATATTTTTTAGATGTTGTCGAAGGCCAGGTGGTGCATTCATACCCATTTCATTTAACATATTATTATACATAGAAAAACATTCCTGTTCAGACATTTGTTTAGAATTATTTCCTGTCATTTTACCCATCAATGAATTAATCATATTGAGTGGATTTTTAGCACCATCAAATAGTTTGTTGCCATTTTCATCTGTACAATTGTTTGTCATATTTTGTACAGATTTTAATAGTTCGCCCATATTTATATTTTCGGGTTTTATTTTTGATTTTACATTGGAAGCTACGTTTTCTATTATTTTCATTATATCTGTTTCATCACCTGCTAATTCAGTTGATATGTTTTTTAATAGATCTGAAATTATTCCGCTAGTATTAGAATCTGGACCTAATAAATTTTGGACACTCTTAGTTGCCTCAGCTATTTCAGCTGGATCCATATTTTTCCATTGCTGTTTAAGCTCATCAAGCATATTACTTAATCCAGCTGTTCCAAGCATTGAACCTATTCCACCAAGACCAAGACCACCCGTTTCATTTGAAAGCTTTTCTGGTCCCGCTGATATTTCATTGACACCATATTCTTCATTTGTTTGCCCAATTCCAATATATGGATTAAATTTTAATTTTTTATCATTTTGTGTATGTTCGTCTTCTGATTGTTCCTTATTTTTAATATTTTTATTTACATAATTTTTCTCAGCTAGAAACATTTCACTCAATACATACAATAAATTAAGATATGACCAAACTTTCTTCTTTTGTCCACTAGTAGATAATTTTTCCCATAATGCACTAATATCAACCTGAGGTAAGATAAACAAAGGTTGTTTAAACATTGATGCATTTCTGTTTTTTATATCACTAATATGGTCTTTTATTATACTATAATATCTCATACTTACTTTGCCCATATGAAGTTTTGTGTAAATTTTAAGTATCTCTTGTATACTTTTAGTTGGGACATATCTATCTAAATCACATAAGAATTTATAAAGAGTTTTAATAAAATCATTCAAATACTTTTCTTGTTCCATTTTAATATATTCTATATATATATATCATTTTTTTAAGTAATTATCCGCATAGATTTAATAATAAGATATAAGCCTTGCCTTCGGCTATGCAAGGCTAGCAAAAAAATTGATATTATTATATATTCTATATATATACAATTGTGTATCAACAAATGATATATGGCATTATATACATATTTTTTAAAAAGTTATGGTGTAAATGGTCTTATATCTAAGACAGAATTATATGATGATGATGATAATTCTGTTCAAGATTTTGAATTATCTATAACGGTTACTGATTCAGAAATTGACAGACATTATACAAAAAATAAAAAAAGAATTTATCGACGTTGTTGTATAAGGATGCCAATTAATATATTATACATAATATTTATTTGTTGCAATTTATTATGGCCGTGCGTATTGGCAATAGTAGTCTCTATTATAAATAATAATATTATGTATGTATATTCTAATATATTTGCCTTTTTATATCCAATTCAACATTATGTTGGATTGATATATTATCAAAAGAAGCATTTTATTAATAATATCAAAAGGTACAAGAAGTATTACATATATATCAATATCGTATTTGTGTTATTTACTATAATAAGCATATTGTTATCGACAACAAGTATATTGTTGATAGTTAACAATATATATTCTAATATTTACTCTGATGCATATGTTCTGGTTGATCATATTGCGTGGAAAATATTTATATGCATTACTATATTTGTGGGAAAATTTTATAGTTATAATATATTTTTTACAAATATGATTGCATATTCTATCATATTCATCATTAGATGTAATGAAATCAAGAATTATTCTCATATATTAAAAGATTATGTTAAACAAAAAAAGAATGAATTGACAATAGAATCTATTACTAAAGATTATAGTGAGCTTAAGTCAAGTCATTCGCAGTCAATAGAAATGTTAAATAATATGTTTACATCTATTGCGGTGGTAGGATTAATTGAAGCAATGTTTACAATAAAATACTATAATACAATATATATATACCCAATACATTACGTAAATATAATATTATTTCTCATAACAGAAGTAATATATATATATGTTATAAAAATGGTTAAAGAATCTGTGTCTAATATATCATCTATTATAAATTCACCAGAATTTATACAAAGATATTTATCTAGAACTCAATTAGATGATCTAGATTTGGTTGGAGAAGAAGAAGAAGAAGAAGATAATATTTCTAATCTTGGAAAAACATTAAAAAAAAATATTTATTGTACAAATACTTTGGAGCATTATAATCACAATATGATTAACATTACTTTAAGAAACATGATAAAAATAAGTGAAAATGCTAAAGGCATAGATTGGAGTATACTAACAACAAAATTAGGTGATGATTGGGAGAAATTTAAATTTTTTGGTTTTGAAATTGATGATGAAACAGTTATTGAAAAGTTTTTTGTAATATTTGGTTTTTTAATTGGAATCCTTAATTTACGTCCAATATTAGCCTTCTAATTCGTTTATTATTTATTTTCTAAATATATATAAAGTATATATATACTATTTATATTATAATAATGAATAATAAAGAACAACAAATTTTTAAAGAACATATTTTAGTAAAATTTAACAATTTATTATTAGAATTGATCACAAGTCTAGCTGATGTATGTCCAGATTCAATTATAGGAAAGAATATCAGTGCTATACAAAGTGTTGTCCGTCGAACAAAGCAAAAAGATAAGTATGTTAAATTATTTGTAGTAAAGGTATTAAAATATAAAAAGGAGATAAATAATTTTGATGAAAAATTCTTTACACGTGGGTCATTTAATAGTGATGCAGACGGGAATATGACAGTAATAGATCATATATTCACGATACAACAGAATGTATGGTGTAATTTATCTTCAATAAATAAAATGACAGTATTTAAATACATGCAGTATTTATGCAAGTATACACAAGATTATTTGTTGATAACACGATAAAATATTAAACAAAAATTTATATTTAATTTTTAATTATACCTGAATTATATAATGCTTCTATATGCTTTTTCTTATTTTCTGCCCTATACTGTTGATCATGAAATTTTCTTTCCCTATTTAATTTCTCCATTTCTTTTTTTTGTTCAGCTTTTGATATTGTTCTACTACGTGGAGCAGTGAATATAGAAGTTTTATTGCCCAATTTGTGATAATTTTGTGAATATGCACTATTAGTTTCATCAAGAGATGTAAATGAATCAGAAAATTTATTCATTATATTTGTGTCCCATCCAAATAAACCAGTATTTTGCATATTATTTATCTGCTGTTGTTTTATGTTATTATTAATATTTCGAACAAAGTTTTGTGTGAGAAATTTCATTTTGTTTACCCATCCAAATGTTTCTTGTCCTACAAATAATTTATTTTCTGTAGTCACAAATATAGTCGGGACTGTTTTTATATAAGGTGGTATATAAGGTGGCCGTAAACCCTTTTGAATATCAAGACATTGTAATTTAAAATGATTTATCAATCCAACAGTTCTTAATAATTTAATTAATGCTATGCATGTTTGGCATTCATAACTAAACCATAGAATGTTAATTTTGGAGCTCATATTATTATTAGCAGAAATATATTTCATTTACTATTACGCATAATTTTTTTTTGATATTATGAAAAAGGAGTAAAGCTCCTTTTTCTTCATATCAAAAAAATTGAATTAAAAATATATTAATACTATATAAACATATAGTATTATTTAATCTATATATTCACACCAACCATGTCTTTTGATATTAAGATAATTGAATTACGAAAACAGAAAGAGCGAGGATTAGAAGCAAGTGAATTGATATTAGAATTTTCAGGGAAAGATGTAAATGATATAGTAATTAATACATTAAGGCGATTGTCTTATGATTATATTCCATCATATTCATTTTGTACAGATACTATAAACATAGAACAAAATAATAGTATATTTAACAACGATTATATGAGATTGCGCATATCACAAATGCAAATACCAAACATTAATCACAACATGACATACTTACCATCAAAATATTGGAAAAATGTAAAGTATTACAGCAAAAATAGACCAATTTTTCCAAAAGATAAATTAAAATACGAGATTCAATTGCGTATAACAAATACAACATCGGACGTTCTAAATGTTACTACAAATCATATTGCATTTTATAAAAATGATAAACAAATATATCCAATAGATAAAAAATATCCTCATCTTATATTACAATTAAGACCCAAAGAACAATTTATATGTAATGCACATGCTGTTCTTGGATTAGGTAAGAATGACAATATATGGTCAGCCATAAATAAATGCTACTTTGATAAAACTGGACAAAATAAATATAAATTTCATATATTATCATCTGGACAATTAGATGAGTATGACATATTACATAAAGCATGCGTGATATTAAAAGAAAAATTGATAGAAATAAAAAATATAATCAGTAGTAAATATCCTACATCTTCAAATGGAAAAATTATTATAATTAATTTAGATAATGAAGATCATACTACAGGTGCAATAATCAATGACATATTACAAAATAGAAAAGATATACAATATTCGGGATTAGCAAAAGAAGATTTACTGAAAGATGAAATAACTATCAAATATATTACATCTAATAAAAATCCAATAAAACCATTTTTCGAAGCACTAGATCATGCCGCTAATATGTTCACGTATGTGGATAAATTAATCAAAAAAATAGGAAAAATAAAATAACATCAGATATAAAAGGCAACTAATAAATATGAAACATTTTTTAATTATATTTTATCTAATAAAACATAATTAAAAAGCCTTACTTTAGCTACTTTATTTTAGCTCTTCTACAAACTCGATTCATTTTAAATATTTCCAAACATTAATGTTGTCAATGTCATCATATATACACAATCTTTATCCAAAAATAGCATATTTTCATTCTTTAATAGATGTATTCTATCCTCAAATATTTGTCTTAACTTGTATGGTGGTAGATCCTTGAGATAATGATATACATCGTGTACATTAATTGACCTACTATTATATTTTCTAAAAATTCTTTTGTTTTCGAATTCTTGTTTTCGATGACTCATGTATGTTCCATGAAGGCAATACAATACTTTTTTATATTGTACAGTTAGTCCTTCATATATGTGAGGATTTTTCTGTTTTCTTGTATGATGATATAAATCTAATATTTCCTTCGCAAGGGTTTTTATAGCAGTGCTTATTCTTTGAATTATTTCTGGCATAAAATTTGTAAAATATGGTAGAAATTCTCCCAATTGATCTTTTTGATATAGCTCCAAATAATTTTGATGAATGTTGCTATTATTTGGTTTCATTTTAATTAGTTTCTGGTAAATGGGAGTCTGTAGTTTATATATTTTGAATGGACTTTTTTTAACTTCACCTTCATATATTCTTATTACATAACCTTCAGATGATATTTTTTTATTATCTTCATCATATCCACTCATTTTCTCTAGTTTATTGCACACTTGCTCTATATTGTCAAAATGTTCAATATCAACCGTATCGACTTTATTATTAATTTTATGTTCAACTTCTTCTAATGTATATTTTTTTATTGTCATTGTGTGGTATAGTTTTTTATATTCATTATCTAAACTGGGATATGATACTATATTTTTGTTTTTGTAATGAACTAAAATAAAATGGTAGCAATAGTCTTTATTTAATTCATCCAACTCAAAAACTCCTTCCATTGCTTCATTAAACATTTCTCTAAAAGATTTATTTTTTATCCATTTCGATTTGTTGGAATCTAAACAACGACGAGTTGATACATACCATTTATTATTATTATTGTAAACTAACATCATCGTACCCTCATAACATTTTTGAATAATTATTTTGTTCCAGTCAACATTCTTTATTTTTTCTAATGCGTCAGCATTATATATAATTTTATTAAATTGTGATCCTAATGGAAGCAATGTTTTTTTATCGATGATAAGACTTCTACAATTTGACTCTATGTCTATATTTGATTTATTAGTATTGCCATTGTCATCATCCTGAATATCATTATAATATAATATTGCCAAGTCATCATCATTTTTTATATTGATGTAGTATTTTTGTCCGCCATCGTCATTTTTTTTTGTTAATTCTTCTTTTAATTCATCATAGGTAATCGGGGACCCTTTCTTTTCAGAAAGAGTGTTAATAATATTACTAATTGCTGTATTACTAAACATAATTACTGTACTATTCTATTATGTATATAATATATAAATTTATTCTTTAAGTATATTATTTATTATTAAAAAAATTTGGTTTTATAATAATGTGTGATACATTCTACCATATTATTGTTCTTATTATAAAATTATATTCTTATCATATAATATAAATCTAATCAATATAAATATATCAAATGTATATTAACAAAATTGATAAGCTAGTAGATAAAATTATAGATGATTTTTATAATATTGTTATAATTAAAAATAAAGATTTTAAAAAGATATCATCAGATATCAACTTTGTAAAATTCCAAAAAAAAATAAATGATATGTTGATCAATTATAATAAAAATATTGATGTATTGGAGATTGAAAAATTAGTAACTCATCCAGACAATGTAATAACTATTAAAGAAATGGTAAAAAGATACATAGCATATTATTTTTTTTTATTTATTGGATTTTTGTATCCAGATAA
>SDBT01017134.1_pt1 | contig 11455 bp, 11 predicted proteins | sample 2277101 | NCBI WGS metagenome assembly SDBT01 (sample SAMN10404973, study PRJNA504765) | marine sediment metagenome | isolation source: marine sediment core GS10_PC15, 103 cmbsf | place: Arctic Ocean: Southern Knipovich Ridge | collected 2010
AATAACTCCTTCCATACTTAAAATTCGAATTGGCAGATTGTCTTACTTTTCTGTATGCCGGTATATATGCCATGTTTATCAGTCAGATGATATGCCGTTTAATAATTCAAGGAAACCCGCAAAGGTCGCACTCAACATTGCGCTGCTGAAACGGCTCCGGACTGCTGCTTGGTTGTGCCTTGCACGCGCCCGGTTTGATCCGGGCTGCAGGAGCAAGCGCGACACCTCATCCAAGAATGATTCGCTGAATTCACCTTCTGGGAAAAGCGTGTAGTGGATGCGCTGCATGTCAGGCAGTCTTTCACCAACTACCTCAGCGAAGACTTCCTGCGGATCATACCGGCTGCAAATTATGGGGATTCCACAGGCACTGGATTCCACAATTGGCAGACCACGCCCTTCGACCTCGCTTGGAAATACGACCGCAGTCGCCATGCGGTAAATATCTTCAATATGCAGTTTCTCAAAATTATTCGCCTGGAAGGATGGGTGGTCTTCAATCCCGACCGAAAAAGCCAGAAACAATCTGTCACCAATCCCCCTTGAGACGGAGTCGATTAAATCGAGATAGGCTTGCAGGACTTTATCCAGATCAGCCTGGTGCTCAATAGGGGTTGGTCCCGTAATGTGCAGCACAAGCTGGAGATTCTCCCGGCGCTCAAATTCACCCCGTAAAGTCCCGCGTTCCAGAAGGGCTCCAATTAATTCAAGGTCGCGTTCAATCCTCTTGCGGGCAACGACGCGCGTAAGCTGCAGCATGTAAATCAATTCCTCGGACGTGGTATCCAGGACGAGTCCGGAGCGTGCGCCTAGAACACAGGGTCGCTGATTCTCAATCCACTCCCCCAGATTTTCGGTGAACTCCACTGCCGATTTTGACGTAACAAGAGGCTCTCCATCAGAGAGAATATAACCCATCCTGCGTCGAGAATAAATGACGTCATCATGGGTAAATTCTCTGAAAAATTCATCACTAACGCTTGTGCCCAGCTCAAAAACTCGCTCTCGGGAAAATCCAAATCGGTCGACAAGCGTATCAGACTGGAGTTTGTTGATATTGGTTTGCAGCCAGCCTTTTCCATTCCAGGGGTACAGTGACTCCAACAGAGAAAAAAACGGTCGGTTGGCAATATTTCTAAAGAAGTGATCACGCACACCAGTCGGTTCACCAGGCTGCCGTTCGTACGATGGTTTGCCCCCATCCCAATAGAAATCATGATTGGAATTGATCACCGGGAAACCCATTCCTTCGGTGACGAAAGTGAAGCCCAATGTCAAAGCCAGATTACCGGGATTGGAGGCGATATTGACCGGGATGAGAAGCGAAATATCATGCTCCACAAGGTAAGCGCCGATACGCTGAGCGATTGAAACAGCCTGCCGGTAGATTTCGGAAGCCAGAGCCCTGGATGCATCGCTGCCGTCTGGCATATCCTCATAAAAAAGGGCGGCGAACCACTTGCCGCCGTCCCACTTAGACCAACCATTAATGCCTTTGATGCGGTAACGCTGCCATTCAGGTTTTAATCCAGAATCCGCCTGACTATGGAAATCGCCGCCTATGAGATGAATATTAGCCTGAGCCGTACTTTCATACAGGGTCTCAAGAGCCTGGGCATATTTTGCAATTTCTATCGATACGCCATCTATGCCGTAATCGAAGGTCACGAAAGCTGTACCCTGGCTTGCTTTCTGGAGAAAATCATCCCCATCCGATAAGGGGACAGGACGTACGCTGTCTTTGAGTTGATATAAGATAGAGGTAATCTGCTCCCAACTGGTGGGGGCAGTGGAAAGCAAAACGGTATTCATTTGAGAGAAGTTGTTCTGTGCGTTTTGGGAGGTCATCATAATTTTGACATTGAAAGCAGGATGGATGATGGTTGAGTCTTCGAAATGAATTGTAAACGATCCTATTATACATAAGTTTTGTTAGAGTGATCGTAGTGATATGCCCATGTCTGTCATTCTAATCAGAGCGCATTGGTTTGTGATTTATAATATTCATAACCACAGCAAAACAAGCCACCCAAAGTGAGACAAATTGATAAACAGGAACACATCAGCGACCATGAGACAAAGGGCAAAGCGATGAAACCTGACTCCAGATTCCAGTTGATAAAACCATCAACACGCAGTTTTATCCGGGAAGCAAAGTCCACAAAAGATTACTCGCTGAACGATTTTCTACACGGCTATTTCTACGCACGATGGCTCTATTTGTACATCGGCTTGGGAACTGGTGAACATCCCCTCGGGAAAAGGATTAAATCCATCCTGAGATGGTACGACAACATTTTTCGCTCCGGGAATAACAACTCTTCAATAGAAGTAGGAGATCATTGTGAGGCTCCCAATGTCTCCAATTCAAAAACTTTCGCGGAGGGCTATCATGGCAAGGTAGTGCCGCTGGAGTCAGCCAAGCGACTCGTCACCGTCGGTGAAGATATCGATTTACCCAACCTGGAGCATATCGTCCCTTACCAACGCGCCCGCGACATCATTCTGCGCAATCCCGATCATATCGTGGTCATGGACTGCCCCTGCCGGACCTCACGACCCAACCCCTGCCTGCCATTAGATGTATGCCTGGTCATCGGCGAACCTTTTGCAGGATTCGTAATCGAACACCACCCGGAGCGCGCCCGCTGGATCAATCCTGATGAGGCGGTTCAAATCCTGGAAGCGGAAAACGAGCGTGGGCACGTCCACCACGCCTTCTTCAAAGACGCCATGCTGGGGCGCTTCTATGCCATCTGCAACTGCTGTTCATGCTGCTGCGGCGCGATGCAGTCCCACCGCAATGGCACCCCCATGCTGGCATCCTCCGGTTATCTCTCCCAGGTAGATGATGAACTGTGCATCGGCTGCAGCGACTGCACCGAGTTTTGCCAATTTGGGGCACTCACATTGGTAGGGTATTCCGCCTCCGTGGACCAGAGCGCCTGCATGGGCTGCGGTGTTTGCGTCGACAAATGCATTCAAGGGGCATTGTATCTCAGGCGGGACGCCAGCAAAGGGGAACCGCTGGAAATCTGTGAGCTGATGGAGCAAGCATCCCTTGATGCTTAAACTACGAAAATCGCGCAAGGTACGAAAGTCATCAATCATGATAAATCTAGCCACCCGACAGTTTTAATTTAGTACACGGATGAACACGGAATAACACGGATAAATGGGTGGCGATAACATAATCGGCGATAACATAATCGTTGAAAAAAACCCCTTGAAAACCAGTATTTATCCGTGTCCAAAAAAAATTTTTTTCCAAAGTGTCAGGTAGGTAGTAGTCTGTCAAATGTGATTATTGGGATTGTAGTTCAGAGCGACAGCGAATAGTCGAAGTGAGTTACGAGAGGATTGCCACGGTCGCTGCGCTCCCTCGCAATGACATCTTAATCTTTGATGTTTGACAGAGCAGTAGTTATAAATGAACAATCTTAGAACTTATAGCTCATGACAAGCCGGGAACGATTTCTTCTCACAATGCGCCTTGGCAATCCCGACCGGGTACCCTTATTCGAGGAAGGCATCCGTGATGCTGTGCTGCGCGACTGGCGCGAACAGGGCTTGCCGCCAGGAAAAGATCTCGACCAGATGTTCCAATTCGACCACCGCGAAGAAATTGATACCGATCTGGATCACGGGTTAGACCTGGCAAGATTATCGGAGGAACGTTCTGGATTGGACAGGTTGAGGGAAAAATTAGACTCCAATGATCCAAGCCGCCTGGGGTCAAACTGGTCTAACCGGACAGGCGACTGGTCCACGCGCGAGCACGTGCTCATGCTGCGGGTACACGAGGGTTTCTTCCTTTCGATGGGCGTGGAAGATTGGGAGGGCTTCAGCGATGCTATCTACCTGCTTAAAGACAAACCGGATTTTGTGCGAGAAGCGTTGACCATACAGGGAGAATTTTCAGCCAAGCTCGCAGAAAGAGTGCTCCAGGATGTCCAGATCGACGCAGCGTTATTCAGTGAACCAATCGGGGGTAATCATGGACCTTTGATCTCACCGCAGATGTACCAGGAGTTTATGCACCCCAGCTTTAAACCAGTTCTCGACGTACTGCGCAGATTCGGTGTGGAGAATATCATCTACAGGACATATGCGAATTCCCGGATACTAATTCCCGGAATCGTGGACTTAGGGTTTAACTGCCTGTGGGCTGTCGAGCGAAACAGCCAGGAAATGGATTATCTAGAACTTCGCCGCGAATTTGGTCCCCGCCTGCGCCTGATCGGTGGCATTGACCGGGATGTGCTGCGCCTTGATAAGGGCGGGATAAAGCGGGAACTCGAAGAGAAGGTGCCGCCGCTCCTGGCTGAAGGAGGCTACATACCCCTGGCTGACGGACGCATACGCGAGGATGTGCCGTTCGAGAATTATCTCTTCTACCGCAGACTCCTGGAGCAAATATCCCAGAACTATCAGTAAGACCAGTAGTCTGTCAAATGTTAATCTTGTGTTTGACACTCTGACCGAACGCGAAGAGTCGAAGTGAGTTACGAGAAGCGGCATCTGGAAACCGATGCGGCATCTGGAAACCGATGCTTGGGCATCCAAAACAGATATGGATTGCATATCATGCCCCTGGCATGACAGCCATGCTTCAGCTTTGTTACCACAAAGGCGCAAGCATGGCTTGCGCATTCCAAAGGATTGCCGGCAAGCAAATTACGCATGCTTCGGAAAGCAAATTACGGATGCGGCATCCATATTATGGATGCTTAATGCTCGCTACTAAGAAACTTCACCTAGTGTCATCGCGAGGAGCGCTCTGTGCGACGAAGCGATCTCCCTTAGTGATGAGATTGGGCATGCAAAGAATGCATGCTTATCGCTGCGCTACTAATGACATGAAATAGAGTTTCTTTCTGTTTGAGCCCCGTGTTTTCGGGGTGGTTTTACTCGCAATGACAACTTAATCTTTGATGTTTGACAAAGCACTATTTGCCAATTTGGACTGCAGTGAGGCCGCGGGTGGTTTAAAAATGGGGTGGGGATTTGCTGGTGGATTGCGGGCTGCCGGTTTTTGGGGTATAAAAATCGCCGCCAAGAACGGGGCGGTGGATATCCTGGAGTAACTTCTGCGAACACTCTGTTTTCAGCAGCGATTACGGCATAAATGATGGATTAACTTGTGGGGTAAGGATTAGATGATGATTCTGGATTATCGGATTAATGGAACGCTTTATTATCTTGAGAACTGCTCATCATTCGCCACTTGCAACTCTCCATTTCCATGCTTCAAGCTCTCGTAGTACCCTCGCAGCCAACGGTTCGACCAACCTTTCAGAGTTGTCATACGCATAATCCGCCTCACATCATCGCGGGTGATCTTTACTTCGCTGCGTACTACTTCAACATTGTCGCGGCTCAAAGCCAGCGTCTTGATGGCAAAAAATAACGGCCATATGTTCGCCAAGCGCACCTGGTGCAGCCGGCGGGGAAAAGCGGATATATATTCAAGACCGTAGTCCAGATGCCGCTCCGCTTTCTGAACCAGCATGTTCACGACACTTGGCGCTTGTGTCTCAGAATCATGTTTAAAGTAATTTTAATATAGAAGAAAAGATAACCTTATTTATTTTTTAATATTAGGAGCTTGGTATTTGGATTATAACAATAACAATATTTACCATGGGGAAAATAATAGTGGCAATAAGTGTAGATATTCCTTGAAAAGAAAACGGCCACTCATGCATACTTTCAACCATTTTCTGGATTTTCATAAGAGTCTCTAACTTGCTTGCGCTATCTTTAGAGGTTTTATTAACAAATGTATTTAAAGAATTTTGAACTTGGTTATTAATAATTAATATATTATTTTGTTTTATCCGATGCATAAATTGGTGAATGCGAGAAGCCATCCATATAAAAAGAAACAAAGGGATAAATGAAATACTTACAATCCATATTAATAATGCAAAAGTGAAACCATATGGGTTTTGCCAAACACACAAAGATAACCAAAATACAACAAATAGCGCGTATATAGCTGAGCGATAATAGAATCTCGACAAATTAATTACAGATGGATGCTTATTAATAAAAAAAAGGTTTTTCAGTGGAAATAAAACAATTTGATCCAAAATAAATAATAACCCAATACCACTATAAATTAAATGCCCTCCGATTATTAGGGGAGGTAATAGGCTAAGTAAGAAGTCGATATTCGCAATTGTCGAATTATATGGAAGCCCTAAAGATAAAACTGTAATTTCAAATCCAACAACTATGAAAAGAATTACTATTCTCACAATCATATTGTTTAACGTGCCAAAATCGTCGATTTTTTGATCGATCCAGCCATCAACATCGTTATTCGGGAACTTAACAATCGCATTAACACTTTCCATCATACTGCGAAACCGATTGCCAAGATCAACGAAAATGATAGCTGCAATACTTACAAAAAAAGAAATTAAGATCCGCAATGAGAGTAGTTGTGTTTCTCCAAAAACCCGAGTGATAATTTCTTGTTGAAGAAATAAAAGAATACCCACCGCAATCCAAAATGGGATAAAATGCTTCTGATGGAAAAATACTAAATCCTCGTATACAATGCGTGTTTTATCCATTACATTTATCCAAAATTTATTGAGATTGTTTGATCGCTTCAGTCCGAATTAATTATACCTTTTCATTCTTAAATTTTTTAGTTATTTGGTTTTTGCTGTTTTGTAAAAGATCATCTAACAATCCAATATAATCCGCATAATTATTGGAATTCCACATTTATTATTAGACTAATAAGCATCCGACTACAATTTGAAAATTCTATTCAATTACTGCCCAACTTTTAAGTAACAAAGCATCTGGGTTATGATATGACGGAAAGTGACATAAAAACCTAACCAAACAATTTTGAGCATTGTAGACAAATTGCGCTTTTCTTTATAAATATGACGTAAAACGAAGTCGTCACGCATAATTGTATCTAATACACTCTCAAAACGGGCACAATACCAATATCCAACGATCTTACAGCGCAAAACATCTAATTCGTCCAGATAACACTTACCTTCATTGAAATAATATCTCGCAAGTTGAACCCTGCTCTTTACCCATGACCTAAAAAAAAGGCTCTCAAACTCTTTGGTTCCATTTCCTCCTATTTCCATATAATTCTGTGGAATGTTTATAAACCCGTCATCAATATCAATCAACATATCCCTCAGTAGGTGGGTAATATGTGCTCCTAGCGCTGCGGAAAGTCTATTGTCAGTTTTTGGATAAGAATAATTATTGTTTATAAAATATTGAAGACCATCAGTTACTGACTTACCTAATGTGTTCGAGTACCATTCCAATTCTTGCTGGCTGATAGAACGTCCTTTTCGATTTGAATCGAACTCGATGATGGCAAACATATTAAAAATAAACGATTTAAGTCTACTATTCTCTGTAGTATCATGTCTTACAAGATCAGCCATCATTTCTTCTTCTTGAGAAAGGTTACTAAGTGGCTCATTCATATATAAAAATTCAATAAGATCTCTTTGTCGCCTGATGAAGATGATACTATCTTCCTTTGATTTAACTGAAACGTCAACAATATCATCAATCCATCTGAAATATGCGTAAGCCCGAAAGAAGTCGTTCACTAGATTCCGATCTACCATAAAGAAACCAATGAAAAACGTTTGTTTGCTTCCTGCCCATGTAATTGATCGAGCCAATGTTGCAGTCAGATCTTCTTTTTTCAACATCGATTATTTTAATATTACGAGTAGTTAATGAATTTCAAAAAGATACTATTGATTATGCTTGACACGAGAATGACTCATTGTGATTGCAGTTTTAAACCTTCCGATTCCATTCCCTCTGCGCGGCCATACTTTTTACACCGCGAATCTTGTTAATCTTAATTGGAATCATCCCCTACATCAGCCAGCCTATGAAGCCGCTGAAGTTTTTTCCACGCACACCCGCCGCCGACAATTATAACTTCCGGCTGCTGATCTGTAGGCACATCCTTATGCGTGGGCGATAATTTATCAACTTCTGCGGCGCGCAATGCTGAGGTAGTACAGCAATTGTAATACTGCAGTCAACGCTGCTGCCAGATAGGTTGAGGCGGCAGCCATCAGTACACGTCGCGAACCCTGCTTATCAGAATCGGTTCGCACCAAGCCGGCTTGATCGAGTAGTTTCAAACCCCGCCGGCTGGCGTCGAGTTCGACCGGCACCGTGATAACTGCGAACAATACCATGATCCCATAGAATACAATCCCCAAGTAGAATAGCTGGAGGACGTTAAAGATCAACCCAATAATGATCAGGAAATAAGATATCATTGGGCTGATTTTAATCGCTGGAATTAAAACATTGCGCATTGAGATCAGGAATGAATGATTTTCGTGCTGCTGGGCATGCCCCAGTTCATGAGCGACAATTGCCATAGAGGCGACCGAAGGCTGGGTCGCCACATTATCCGATAGGCGCACAGTGTTCGTGCGGGGATCATAGTGATCTGTCAGCTTTCCGGAGACACGCTCAAGTTTAATACTGGAATACTGCGCTCCACTGCTTCCGCCCTGTAGCTGATTCAGCTTGGCTCTATATTCACTTTCGGTTATGATGCCCTGCGAACGCAAATCCTCCAGGCGCTTCATCTCGTGCGTCTCGACGGAGATTGGTCGCCCGCCGCTCTCACCTAAATGGTTGGCGCTGATGATACGTTTTCCCGCTTCGGTCCCTGTCACCCCGGAACTATTACGTACTTTAGCCCACTTTTTGTAAGAAGAACTGATAAAAATCTGCGCCCCAGCGGATATAACCAACGTGACAAATATGAGCCCCAGATACAGCGGATCAATTGCCCAAAACATTCAAACACCTCCTGATCATTTCGGCATTAATAAAATACACCGTTTCATCTTTGCAAAACCGTGCAATGAAGTCAGCAGAGTATGTTATTGCTACGCCGCACCCAGCGTGTTCACACAGTTGAGTTCTTCAAAAGCAATTCTCAGACGGGTTTTGAACGACTCTTCGCCTTTTCTCAACCAGGCTCTGGGATCATAAAACTTCTTGTTCGGTTTGTCGGGACCTTCTGGATTACCCAACTGCGATTGCAGATATCCCTCATTGGCTTTGTAATAGTTGAGCACACCATCCCAAAAAGCCCACTGCAGGTCAGTATCAATGTTGAACTTTATCACACCGTATGAGATAGCTTCCCTGATCTCCTCAAGACTTGACCCAGAACCACCGTGGAAAACCAGATCGACCGGTTTGTCCTCTGTGCCGAACTTCTCCTGGACGTACTTCTGTGAATCCAACAAGATCTTGGGGCGCAGCACCACGTTGCCTGGTTTGTAAACCCCATGCACGTTACCGAACGCGGCTGCAACCGTAAAGCGGTCGCTCACTTTCCTTAATTCATAGTAGGCATAAGCCACATCCTCCGGCTGAGTGTAAAGTAGTGAGCTATCAACATCAGAATGATCGATGCCATCTTCCTCGCCGCCTGTAATGCCAAGCTCAATTTCCAGGGTCATCCCCATTTTACTCATGCGCTCAAGATAACGTTTGCTGATCTCGATATTCTCCTGGATTGGTTCTACCGAGAGATCGAGCATGTGTGAGCTGTAGAGAGGGATGCCGTGTACTTTATAGAATTCCTCTCCGGCGTCTAAAAGCCCATCGATCCAGGTCAGATTCTTTTTGGGACAGTGATCAGTATGCAGTATCACTCTGGCGCCATACTGCGCCGCCAGCTGGTGGATATGGTGGGCACCTGAGATACCGCCTGCAATAATCGCACGCTGGTCCGTATTATCCAGACCTTTACCGGCGAAGAAACTGCAGCCCCCACTGGAGAATTGAATGATCACCGGGCTGTTCACATCCCGGGCAGTCTCTAATGCGGCATTGACGCTGTCCGTACCAACGACATTCGCTGCCGGTAAAGCAAACTGGTTGGCTTTGGCGTAAGCAAACACCTGCTGTACACTATCACCTGTAATCACACCTGCGGGTAATCCGTTCATCATTATGTTTATTACTCCTTTCAATATTAATTTGTGTTATTTCGAAGACCCGGTTAACATGTTGAGGATCTTATCAGTTTGTGTTATTTTTTTTCTTCCCGGTTTTATCCTTTTTGGATTTCTTTTTCTTAGCGGATTTTTTCTCTTTTTTTGCTTTATTTTTTTTCTTCTTCTTTTTTTTGCTTTTCCCTTTACCCTGGGATTTTTGCGCCTTGCCTGCGATTGGGTCAGCTTCCGGTTCGCCTTTACCCTTCTCAGCGGCCTCTCCTTGGAAATCTTCAGGAAAGATTGCCATCCTTTTCAACAAAAACCTGTCCCGCCAGTAGCGTGCCTGCCGGGCAGTCAAACCCGATCGTTCACCCGCCTCAACGAGAGTAACACCTTCGTCAACCGCCAATAACGCTAACGCCCATTGGTAACTGGGGTGCTCAGTCGTGACGGCTTTACCCAACAGGTCTCTCTCAGATGATGTCAAAAGATTTCCAACCGAAGGTTCAGTCTCACCCGCAGTTTGTTCCTTAGGCATTTCAGAATTAATCTCGTTCACAAGAAGCCTCCTGGAAAAATGGTGGGAATAATAATAATTGCGATAACCGTGATAACTACTTGTCGAGAGAATTATACCCCAGGCACGATGTAACGGATAAGAAAAAATCACATATAGAGGTGAATATGCATGAATACAGAACGGAATCCCCAAACCAAGGGCTCAGATTAGCTGATTAAAAATTTTCAATTCTCGCTGAGGTGACGATGCCGTTTTGTGTGTTGGATAAGCCCTACAAAAACGATCAATGCCATGTAGATGTAGATGAATAAAGTAACCACCATGGCTACCGGATTTATCCGCCCGATAAGCTGTCCGAGGAACCAAGGAGTAAAAATTGCACCAGCACTACCGCAAGCCCAAAACAGACCCGTGATTTTGCCGGACAAGTACATCGTCTTCCCGGCGAAGGTAAAAGTCGTTGGGAAAATTGAGGCGATTGACAAACCCAGTCCTAAGGTTCCCAAACCCAACGCCAGCAAGGAGGCGTGCCAGTACAAGATCACGCCCAGGCTGATTAGAGCTCCAATTAAACACGCACTCACAATGGCGGTTTGTTTAAAACGAACATTGAAAGGAATGGCGATCAAGCGCCCAAAAGTAATGGCAAAATAGAATGCAGAAGTCACAAGCGAAGCCTGGGAAACGCTTCCCAGGTCGCCGACAGTGATAAATGTGAATATCCAGCCCCCATAACTGACCTCTAAACCTATATAGAGAAAGAACAAGAACCCAAACACAGCCACCAGAGTGTAGTTCACTCTGCTATCATCGTGGGCTTTATCCTCCCTGGATGGTGGCGGGGAAGGCAGTCTGAGCAGCCATAAAACCGGAGGCAAAACCATCAACGCAATAACCCAATATGCCCATCTGATATCCAAACCAGAGTTGAGGATATAGGAAACGA
>SDBT01017135.1_pt1 | contig 11455 bp, 8 predicted proteins | sample 2277101 | NCBI WGS metagenome assembly SDBT01 (sample SAMN10404973, study PRJNA504765) | marine sediment metagenome | isolation source: marine sediment core GS10_PC15, 103 cmbsf | place: Arctic Ocean: Southern Knipovich Ridge | collected 2010
TGTTTTCTGTCATCTGTCTTCTGTCATCTGTGATTGGTTGCGGAAAAATAAAAAAGCCAATCAAAGAATCAGCAATACCGGTCGGCGTGATGGAGGTGGTAAAAGGAGATTTGGAGGAAATCATTTTTTATCTAGGCGATATCAAGGCCCAGGAACAGATAGAGGTATATTCCAAAGTCAATGGTAAACTCTTAGAAAATGTTGTCAAAGAAGGCCAAAAGATATCCAGAGGTGACGTAATCGCCTACATTGACCGGGATGAGATCGGGTTCCAGTTCGAAAAGGCGCCGGTTACATCACCGATAGAAGGAATAGTCGGGAGCGTTTATCTGGATAGAGGAACAAGCGTTTCTCCTCAGATAGCCGTAGCAAAGATAGTTGATATGGACGTAGTAAAAATAAGAATCAACGTGACGGAAAGAGATTTACCTAAGGTCAAAGAAGGGCAACTCGCTAAAGTCAGAGTGGATGCCTATCCGGATGAAATATTTAAGGGCTTTGTGGAGCGGATAAGCCCGGTTGTGGATATAGGCTCCCGGACAGCCGTGGCTGAAGTAGAAATCGCCAATCCTGATTATAAATTGAAACCGGGGATGTTTGGCCGGGTTAGTATTGTTGTTCGGGAGAGAAAATCGGTTTTGTTTATCCTGCGGGATAGTGTAGTAAGAGGCGACGGCGGAAAGCTGAGTTATGTATTCGCGATTGAGGGCAATGGAGTTTCTAAGAGGAAGGTAGATTTGGGATTAAAAGAGGACTTGAGGTTTGAAGTTACCGATGGTTTAAAGGAAGGCGAGTTAGTGGTTGTGACCGGAGAAGAGTATTTGAAAGACGGTAGCATTGTAGAGATAGTGGATAATTACGAGGAGTAAAGCCCAGTATGAGACTACCGGAATTTGGAGTTAAAAAACCAGTAACTGTTCTGATGATATTCGTGGCAATGATCGTCCTGGGAATGGTCTCTTTGCCGCTTTTGGGATTAGACCTGCTGCCCGAGATTGAAATTCCGGCAATCAGCGTGATAACTGCCTATCAGGGAGCAGGGCCTGAGGAGATAGAGAATAAAATCAGCGAACCCCTGGAAGATAGCTTAAGCACTGTTTCTTCATTAGACAAGATCGAATCTGTCTCCAGAGAAGGGGTTTCAACCGTAACGTTGAAGTTTGACTGGGGAGTGGATTTAAATGAAGCAGCGAATGATGTTCGAGATAGGGTAGATTTGGCCGAGAGGTACCTTCCGGATGAGGCGGATAATCCGATAATATTTAAATTTGATTTTTCGATGATGCCTATCTTAATCATGGTAGCAACAGCCGATCAGAGTTATCCTGTTCTTTATGAGTTAATTGATGAACAAATTTGCGATCCTCTAAAGACTATTCCCGGGGTGGCTGCGGCAACTATCCGGGGCGGCCTGGAACGCGAGATTCAGGTAGAACTCGACCGTGGCCGCTTAGAGGCATACCACCTTTCCACCACCCAGGTTGTCAATATAATTAAGGCAGAGAACTTAAGCCAGCCCGGCGGCCACCTCAAAACAGGCCAGAAGGATTATCTTATCCGCACACCCGAAGAGCTGACAGTACCCGAGATTGAAAAAATCGTGGTAGCCGTTTCCAAAAAGGGAGTGCCGATATACCTTAGGGATATCGGGACGATCAGGGATTCGTTTAAAGAAGAGACCCACGAGATAGAGGTAGATAAAAAACCGGGCCTGGCAATTATGGTCCAGAAACAGTCAGGCGCAAATACCGTAGAGGTTGCCAAAAGGGTGTTAAAAAAGATAGAGATCTTAAAAAAGAATTTACCTCCCGATGTAGAGCTTATGGTAGCCAGGGACTTTTCTGATTTTATAAAGATTTCTCTCGGCAACCTGAAAAGTTCTCTTTTCTGGGGAGGTCTTTTTGTGATACTGGTAGTCTTATTTTTTCTGCGTAATATCCGCGCCTCTCTTATTGTTCTTTGCTCCATTCCCACCTCTTTAATAGTTACCTTTTTCCTGCTTTATATGGGCGGCTATACCTTAAATATTATATCCCTGTCAAGTTTAGCAGTGGCTATGGGGATAGTGGTGGATTGTGCTATTGTAGTTCTTGATAATATCTATCGTCATCGAGAAAAGGGCCACCGGCCTGAGGAAGCGGCTATCTCCGGCGCTTCAGAGGTGAGTAAGGCAGTAATTGCTTCCACCCTGACCACTGTAGCAATCTTTGTGCCGATGGTATTTGTAGGGGGGATCAGCGGGATAATGTTTGGCCAGATGGCCTATTGCATTTCTCTGGCGTTGCTTGCTTCTTTATTTACCGCCCTGGTTTTGATTCCAATGCTCAGTTCGAAATTCCTACTTGTTGTCGGGACTGATCAGAAGTCTTGGATGCCGTTGAGGGGTTTTTATAAAAAAAGTGAGAAATGGTTTGTAAAAACAGAGGACATTTATAGAAAATTATTAGATTGGGCGCTTTCCCATCGGAGAAGGGTAATTTTAGGAGCGGTAGCTATTTTGGTATTAAGTATGTTTTTGACGCCTTTCATTCGTACCCGATTTATGGCCGAAGAAGATATGGGTTTGTTCCAAATAGTTTTGGAACTGCCGGTCGGTACCCGGATGGAAGAGACTGCCAAGATTGTGCGGCGGGTGGAAGATATTATTGAAAAGGAAGTTCCCGAAAAGGAGGTTATGTTTGCCTACTGGGGGACGAGCAGCGGCAGCAGCGGCATGATGGGTAGGGAGCAGGGTTCGAATTTAGGCAGGGTCAGCGTACGGCTTAATTATCAGAAGGAGAGAAAAAGGTCAGTATTTGAGATTGTCGATGAACTGAGGCCATTGACCTCTTCCTTTCCCGGCACAAAAGTCAGATATATTACCGATGACCCGTTAAGCAGTATGCTTTTTGGGGGTGGTAGGCCCTTTAGCCTGGAGGTATACGGCCATGACTTGAAGACATCTTCCAGATTTGCCAAAAGGTTGGCTAAAGAACTTTCTAAGATAGACGGGCTGACTGATATAGACATATCCCGGGAAGAAAAAAAGCCGGAATTGCAGATAATAGTGGATAGAGACAGGGCCTCCCGGTTGGGCTTAAACGTCTCTGATATCGGCACGACCGTTGAGACCTTATTCAGCGGAAAAACCGCCAGCCGATATCGCGAAGGAGGCAAGGAATATGATATTTTGGTGAGATTGAAAGAAAAAGACAGAGAAAAAATATCCGACCTAAAGAATGTTTTTATAACTTCTCCTACCGGCAAGCAGGTTCGTCTTTCCAACGTAGCCAGGATAGAAGAAAAATTGGGTCCCCTGAAGATTGAAAGGAAGAATCAGCAGAGAGTTCTTAGGATAATGGCAAATATTTCCGGCAGGGGATTGGGAGCCGTGGTAAGAGATGTCCAGGAAGTCCTTAAGGAGATCCGGATACCGGAAGGGTTTTTTATCAACTTCGGCGGAGAAAGAGAAGAGCAAAAAGAGGCCTTTAGCGCGCTTACCATCGCTTTACTCCTGGGCATGTTTTTAGTGTATATGGTTATGGCATCCCAGTTTGAGTCGTTGCGGGACCCGTTTATAATTTTATTCTCTATTCCTTTTGCGATGGTCGGCGCAATCTGGGCCCTTTTTGTAACCAGAGAAGTGTTCACCGTGGATACATTTATCGGTTTGATTCTTTTGGTGGGGATTGTGGTTAATAATGCAATAGTATTGATTAGCTATATTAATATCTTGCGGGCAAAGGGCCTGTCAGTCAGAGAGGCAGTAACTAAAGGAGGAAGCGACCGGCTCAGGCCTGTCTTGATGACCGCTGCCACCACTATTTTTGCGCTTCTGCCGCTGGCACTGTCCACTGGAGAAGGACATGAATCTTGGAGGCCGTTCGGCATAACTATCATCGGAGGGCTGTTGGTCTCGACACTGATTACTTTGGTTTTTATTCCGACGCTTTATTCTGTATTTGAAGAGAGAGTGAAAAAACCGGCAGGAAAATAGCGAGGTTAAAATGAGAATGGTGCTGGTTGTTTATAATAGTGTTATTGAGCCGGATGTAATGGGTCTACTGGAAAAATTGGGGATTACCAGTTATACCAAGTGGACCGGGGTGCAGGGCAGGGGCAGAATAAGCGAACCCCACCTTGACTCAGAGGTTTGGCCGGGTACGAATTCTGTTCTGGCATTGGCAGTGGAAGATGAACAGGAAAGGTCTATCATCGAGCAAATAAGGGAATTACGCAAGAGATTAGGAAGAGAAGGACTTAAGGCCTTTGTTCTGCCGTTAGAAGAGATGGTTTAGAAATGACTGCGCTGATTTGTATTTGACAGTAATATCTTAACGAGATATAATATCTAAGGTTATCTTTCATCTTATCAGAGTTACCTGTTGAGGGAAGGGATGAAGCATTTGAAGAAAAGGCTTAGGGCAAGGATTTTAAATAGATTGTCGGGTATCAGCCGGAAGGAACGGGCCGAAAGTAGTTTATCGATTAAGGAAAAGATTTTTGCCTTGCCCGAATTTCAGAAAGCCAAACGAATAATGTTTTATATTTCAAAGGATAGCGAGGTAGATACCAGGCCTATGATTGAACAGAGTATTCAGATGGGCAAGGAAGTAGTTGTGCCGGCCGTCCTTTCCGATAGGAAGGAATTGGCTTCTTGCCGGTTAAAAGATTATGAGCGGGAATTAGTAATCGGTCCCTACGGCGTGTATCAGCCCGAAGTCTCTAAAGACTCTTTGGTCAATCCGGAAAAGATAGACTTATTTATCATTCCCGGGCTTGCTTTTGATGTTGAGGGAAATCGTCTGGGGCGGGGGCAGGGTTATTATGACCGGTTTTTGGCCCGCATACCCCGATACATTCCCAGGATTGGAGTAGCTTTCAGGTTCCAGATGGTTGATGATTTGCCTTGCGGTGAGTATGACCAGCCAGTAAACAGGTTCGTAACTGAATAAAAATAAACAAGATACAAGATACAAGATACAAGATACAAGATACAAGATACAAGATACAAGATACAAGATACAAGATACAAGATACAAACAATAATCAAATTCCAATAACCAAACTTCCCTTTTTGTTTGGATTTTGGAATTTGGTTATTGAAAATTATTTGGTTATTGTATTTTGATGTTTGGTTATTATTTGGTTATTGTATCTTGGTTATTGGTGCTTTTAATTGCACCCAATGTAACGATGGAAGGTTACATAATGTTACGGAGGTTATAAAAATGTCTACTCGACAGCAAAATTCATTATTGGTGATTTTTATAATGCTGGTTGCAATTCAGTTAACTATTATGACGGTCCCGTCGTCGGGCGGAGCAGAGAGTGAACCTATTAAGACCTACAAGGTAAGCCTGGGGATAGAAAAGGTGGCGGTATTGCCGTTTTCAGACCATAGCCACCAGTCCTCGTTCAGCGATGCTTTGATGTGGGGAGGGGCCAAAAAGATTGTTGGCTACATCGGGGATTATCTCGATGAGCAGGATATTGTAGTTTCGCCGCAGAAAACGGTTAAAAAATCTCTTCTTAGGAGGGGGATAATTAAATATCTTAAGAACACAGACAGAGCGGCTTCTTTTGCCTGGAATGTAGTGCATTCAATGTATGGGCCGTTGATAATCAGGCAGTTTATGAAAAGGATAGCCAAGCAGGGAGGAGGCAGTGTTAATTTATCAAATAAGACGGTTGTTAGTATAGGCAAAAGCCTGGGAGTGGATGCGATTCTGCGCGGAATAATTGTTGAGAAGAAGGCAAGACCTCTTTTTGATACCAGAAGTATCGGTGAGCGCGGGATAGATGACCCGTTCGCCGGTGTAATTCCATTCGCGTTCGGTGATTCTATTGACAAGGGAGCGGCTTATGCCGTGGCCGATAAATATGAAGATGGTTTGCCTCCGGCCAAAGATATCGGGTTTGATATCGGGCTTACGAAAGGTGGAATTGCCGGTTTCCCTTCGGCCAAGGCGCCGGTGCTGCTGGTTAGAATTTATATGCAGAACGCGGTAAACGGCGCGGTAGTCTGGACAGGCGGATTTAACATAAAATATTCGATAGATGTCGGGTTGGATAGCGAGGCATCCACATTTGATAGTGAATTAAAGAAAAAGATTTATCTGACAATGGACGACCTTTTTTCCAATTTTTATCATTGTGTTGGAGAGCTGGGAATAGAAGCCGCAATCTATGCCCATGGTTCCGATGATAAGATAACAATCTGGAGTAGTAATCAGACCTACGATTTGGGCGAGATGGTTTCTCCGTTGGTTGATGCCGATGGTCAGCAGTTTGGTAGTGAATTGAAAGAAAAAGGTGAGGAGCTGATGGAATATCTTCGTTCCAAGTTTTATGGTGATAAGATACATTGGGTTTTGATAGAAGAGGAAAAATAATGCGTAGAGAAAAAGGAATTGCTTTAGTTATAGTCATTATGCTTTCTATGGTTATGATGATTGTTGTTGGGACAATTTTAAAATTAGGGCAGATGCATTATCATAGTTCTGCCTCTCAACTTAAACACACCAAGGCCTTTTATTTAGCCCAGGCAGGAGTGGAATGGGCGATATATAGATGCCGGACTGAGTCATCTCCGAACATCACTAATTATGATGTTAATTCCGCCAGCGCAATAGAAGACCCGCCGGGTAGTGGTTATTATCCGCCGATTATGGTAACGATATCGAATAGGCAGGCAGGCGATCCTCCCGGTATAGAACGTCATATTGACTCCAGGGTTGATCTTGATGATGTAAGATTGAAATAAGAAAATGGCAGCGTATATGTCGTTTTAGCACCTTACCCCCTAGAAAGGGGGTTTTACTTTGCCTATTACAAGTAAGTATATTATGAAACAAGTAACAACTAATAAAAAAACACTTGACAAGAACAGTTTATTATGATATATAGTTCTATACTATACTTCAGGTAAGACTAAATGGAAATAAGTAAGTAAAATAACAAAGTCTGGGTGGAAAATGACTGATGATTTGTTGAATATTGATGAATTAGCGGCTTATTTGAAGGTTAAGAAGCAGACTATCTATAACTGGCTTCACTTAAAGAAGATTTCCGGCATTAAAATGGGCCATGTATGGAGATTTAAGAAGAGAGACATAGATGATTGGCTGAAGGCACAGCATCGGTAGGGGAGGTTTAAACCTCCTCTGGGGGGCGAAGGCCGCAAAAAGCAGGAGGGTCGCGAGAGAAAAATGATTAAAAAAATACCGGGAATGATTAAAAAAGTACCAGGATTAAATGCGGTAGGATTATATATCGGAAGTAATACTGTGGATGTAGTGGAGCTCAAAAAAGGCTTATTGGGCAAGCCGAAGTTGATTAAGTCCGGCCGGGTTACGATTTCTCCAGAACCAGGTGAGGTGGATGATAAGAAAATCAGTTCAGCTATCCAAAGAGTGTTGCAGGAAAATAATATTGAAAATAAAAGTGTGATTACGGCCGTACCCAAAGAAGAAGTAATAATAAGATATTTTAAAATGCGCTATCTTCCAAAAAAGGAAAGAGATGCGGCTGTAAAGTTTGAGGCTAAAAAATATATTCCTTTTAAACTTGAAGAGCTGGCATCAGATTTTCATATAGTTGAACCCCCCAAAGGTTCCAAAGAAATGAATGTCATTTTTATAGCCGTCAAAAAAGAAGTGCTTGAGCGTCACATTTCTCTTTTGACTAACGCCGGACTTAAAGCATCCAGTATTGAAGTTCCTTCTTTTAGCCTGTTGAGAATTTTCGGGTTAAGCGGGGATATTAAAGAAAAGGAAACTACGGTTATTGTCAATGTCAATGCGGATTCAATTACTATCAGTATTCTTAAGGCCAAAGTCCTTTATTTAACCAGAAATATTAAAATGAGCAGTAGAAGGCTGGAGGGAGAGGAAAAGAGTACAGAATTTGAAAGTCTGGTCAGCGAACTTCAGCTTTCTTTGGATTATTATAAAAAACAGTTTCCGGGAAGCGAGATAGAGAAGGTTATATTATCCGGCGAAGCTGAATTGGAAGGCTGGGATAAGCTGTTGAACCAGGAGTTGAAAATACCGGTCGTTATCGGTGATCCCCGAAAGGCACTGGTTGGTTCAGGCAAAATGTCCTCTCAGATGGCTGTAGCTGCCGGCCTGGCCTTGCAAGGATTGTTCGGGTTTGCGGCAGAGGTGAATTTAGCTACGGAAAAGGGAAGAGCGGCGATGCCGGTATTTCTTATCAGTAAAGAAGCCGCCAAAAAGATAGTTTTTCAAGAGGTTATCATAGCCGCTTCTTTGCTGCTGTTACTTCATATAGTTATGACTGTGCAGGCAAAGAAAGTGAAGAATAAGTTGAGTGAGGTGATAGAGCTAAGGCCTAAGGTCACGATGCAATTGGCCGCTGATTTTATGACCCCTAAAGACCTCGAGAAGGCTGAGAAAGATTTAGCCCAAAAACAGGTTTTTCTTACGTCTGTAATTGATAAAAAAATATGCTGGACAGAAAAAATAAGCGAGTTAGGCAAGCTTCTTCCAAGAGGAACGTGGCTGGATTCCCTTACAATAACCGAGACCATAGAACAAAAGAATAATATTACAAAGTCTTTGATAATACAGGGAGGCGCTTTTTCTAAAGATGAGAGATGGGAACGGCAATTGGTTAATAGTTTAGAAAATAATATCCGTGAAGATGAGCTGTTTAATAAGGGAATTCAGAATATAAATCTGGCCTTTATTCAACGGGAGACAATGAGAGAAATTGAAGTAACGAAGTTTAAATTAATCTGCACTTCCGAGGCATATAGTCCCAAATGAAAAACGCAGTTATTTCGATCAGTTTGTTAATAATGTTTGTTAGTTTCTCAATGGCAAAGTCTATATATCAAAACCAGACCGCGGAGATAAAGAAGATAAAAGAAAGTATATCCGAAGAACAGCAAAAAAGCCTTCTCTTAAAAAGAATTGCAGAAACAGAAAGCAAAATTAAAAGATACTCTCACCTCTTTTCTTCTACCAAAGAGAACCGTTGGCTTTTGAGGCAGTTAAGCAGTATAGCTGATCAGACAGGGGTTAGTTTGATTTCTATCACCCCCCGGCTTCCCAAAGAGGGGGACAAATACGTGTTATTGTCGGTCGTTGCCGAGATAAGATGCGATTATGACCAGTTTGGAAATTTTATTAGTAAATTAGAAAGTTCGCCGCAACTTATTAGATTGGACGATGTTCGATTGACTGTGATTAGAGAATCCAGAGAGGGTTTAGATTTAGCTGCTCAACTGAAGCCTTTAGCCAATGTTAAATTAATTGTCTCTACGTTATATTTAAAATGATTAAAAAAATTTTTCTGATCGGCGTTAGCTTTTTAATATTAAACATGGTAAAAACCAATTCGTTATTTATTTTAGCGCAAGAGGATACAAATAATAAAGAGGGAATCTCGCAGGTAAACTACACGGGAGCGCAATACAGAGATCCTTTAGAATTACCAATGGCGTTACGCCCGGCAATAAGGCCGGTTGTCGAAATGGCATTAGAGGGTGAAGAGGCGATAGAAGAACAAATAGAAGAACAAATAACAAGAGAACAAATAATAGAAAGAGAAGAAGAGGTTGTATTGCCGACATTTGCAATTCAGGGAATGGTGTGGGGTGGGATTAAGCCCCAGGCGCTTATAAACGGCCAGTTATGCGAAAAAGGAGATATTCTTAGAGGCGCAGAGATAACGGAGATAACTAAAGAAGGGATAACCTTTGTCTATAGAGACAAGAAGTTTCTCCTTTCGCCGACGATTGAATTGCGCAAGATAGCAGGAAAAAAAGAGGAATATAGGAGAGAAGAAGGGGAATATGAAATAGAAGAATGGGAATATGGGAGAGAAGAGGAATATCAGATAGAACCAATAGACCCAGCGATGATAGAACCAGCGGAATAAAAAATGGAGAAGAATAAAATGAGAAATATTATATTCAAAAAGAGCATCCCGTTTTTGGTTGTATTAGGCCTGTTTTTTACCCTGTCAGCAACGGCGGCTCCTCCAGCGCAGGATGAGGAAAAGCGAGCCGCGCCAATCTTCATTTCAGCAGATTTTCAAGACGCAAAGTTAAAAAACGTTTTGAAGATTCTTTCCCAGCAGTCCGGATTAAATTTTATTGCCAGTGAAGCGGTGAAGGCTAAAAGGGTTACTTTATATTTAGATAATGTCTCGGTCCAGGATACCTTAGATAGCATAATCAACGCCAATGGCTTAACCTATGAACAGGCGCCGGGAAGCGATATATTTATTGTTAAAGAGCCTGCCCTGGTTTTAGTGGAAACCATTACCAGGGTTTTCAGGCTTGATTATGCTCCGGTTTACCCTGTTGAACAAGGGTCCGAATCCGAAGAGGAATCCGAAGAATATTATTCTGTCGAAGAGAGTGAAGGGGCCGCTGAAGGAGACATAGTCAGTTTAGTAAGGCAGCTGCTTACCAAAGAGGTTACCGGAAGCGAGACGGGAGAAACAACGACTCAGTATCTCGGGAGTGTTGCCATAGATGCCAGGACAAATAGCATTATTGTCACTGATACGCCGGCTAAACTTAAGATTATTGAAGAAACCATTGCTAAATTAGATGTGCCTGTGCCCCAGGTTATGATTGAGGTGGAGGTGATAGAGACAAGCTTGAATACTCTGGAAGAATTGGGATTGGAGTGGGGCGATAGCGGCGAGATATTTGCCATTAACCTGGCCAGCGCTGACCTTATATTTCCTTTTCAGCATATATATAAAGATAGTCTTATCGGGTGGCCGGCTAATTCAGCCGCCGGAGACAGCATGGTCGTTGAAGGCTATAAAGGGGTTTATCCCGGGAAACTGGATAACGCTGGCTTGAGGGTTGCCCTGGATTTATTGGTCACCGAAAAAAAAGTAAAGATTTTAGCCAGGCCTAAAATATTGGCCTTGAATAATGTAACTGCGGAGATCAATATCAATTCTAATGATGCTATTCAGATCACGAGAGAATGGATTCAGCGCGGAACAGGAGAGTGGAGTGAAGAGATAACGCCGGAAAGGGCTCCAAAGGATGAACGGCCGGGCGTAACGCTTATCGTTACTCCGACTATCAATCAAGATAATGTTATCAAGATGGTTATCGAGCCCAAGGTAATTAGCAAGGTGATTTCAGATATGTCTACGGATGCCAGCCCTATTTATGACCTCCATTTTCGGACCGCCAAAACCACGGTTATGGTGAATGATGGCGAGACAGTTATAATCGGGGGGTTGATTTCAAAGGTTAAAGAGCATACACTAAAGAAGACTCCTTTCCTGGGAGATATCCCGATATTAGGTAATTTCTTCAGGCACAAAGATACCAATGACGAAGATGTAGAGATTGTTTTCTTTATTACGCCTTATATTGTAAACAGAGGAGCGGTTTTTTCCAGATCTTTTTCTGATTCTGACCAGTCAGGTTTGTCCGGGTCGGCGTCAGGAGGGGCTGGTGAATTAGAAAATGCGT